>Ga0209203_1001044_pt1 | contig 21115 bp, 18 predicted proteins | sample AD_UKC109_MetaG_FD_184423 | JGI IMG/M metagenome (GOLD analysis project Ga0209203, IMG submission 184423) | Active sludge microbial communities of municipal wastewater-treating anaerobic digesters from Hong Kong - AD_UKC109_MetaG (SPAdes)... | ecosystem: Engineered > Bioreactor > Anaerobic >... | reverse complement strand
CCCCATGTTTCTCCGGCTATGCAGGAACCGGCCGGTGCAATGGGATCGCGCGAACCCTTGTAATCAAAGATCCTGACCCCCGCTTTCTTCAGAATGGACATATTCACCGGTTTCCCGTCGAATTTCGGATCCGAAGAAGGCAGGCAGTATTTTCCTTCATAGATTTGATTTCCGATAAATACGTTTTGAATCCACTGAATATGCGCACTAACCGGAAACTTGGTACCGTGCGTCAGCCAGTAAAGAAAGGGGGCTGAATCGGCTATGGATTCCTTGATTTCCGCTCGGCCGTAAAACCCGAGAACGACCGTGTGTTGTACCCCCGGTTGTATCTCATTCATGCCGGCCTCGATGATCTGCGGCGGAATATTGACTGATCCGAAGAGTTCCTTCATCAGATACGGGTCATAATCGCGGCGGATCAGGGTTCGAATCGGATCATGACCGCTTCCCTCGTCATCAAACTTCATCGGCGAAGCCATCAGCGCTATTTTTTTGATATCCATCGGTAACCCTGCGGCCAAACGTTCTTCGGCGCGTCTGGCCAGGTAGGGTAAAATCAAAGTGCCCCCCATGCAATAGGCCATGATGTATATTTCATCCCGGGGATGTCTTTTTTTGATGATATCCAGATAAAAATCAGGGATGGTTTTTCCGTAAAAATCCAATCCCAGTTCCGTTTCTTCCCAGCCGGGATCGCCGTGATCCACCATGTAAATGATATATCCTTTTTTAATCATGGCTTCGATGACCGATTTTCCCGAAGCCAGATCAAAAAGTTCCGGTTTGTTGATCAGCGGCGTGGCCATGTAGATGATTTTACCGTTGTGCCTGACACCTTCAGCAACCGGATAATGACGCAGCCTCACCCGGTGATTCAAGGATTCTTCAACATATTCATAATGCGAACAACCAATTATTCCTTGCGTTGCCCTTTCGGAATATTCCTTGATATCGAACGCATTGGTCTCAAAAAGATTTTCCAGACGGATACGGTTTTCCGCAAGATATTCTTCGAAGGACGTTTTCATCGTTCCGTCCGGATTCATTTTGGCGAAAGGCAGAGGATCGTTTTTAAAAGGTTGCTCCGTGATCAAAACCAGCAGGCATTTTAAAAGCTCTTTCATGGCTTTGAGGCGGCTCAATCCGATGTTGTTGTATTGCTGTTCCAATTGCGCAAATTCATCCATGTAGTTTTTCAGATATTCCCTGCCCTTCGGGGTTGTGCAGATCATCTGTGCTTTTTCTCTGTTGAATTTGCCGTTTTTGATAAAAAACCCGGTTAACGTATAAAGCAGACGGGAATAGCTTTTGTAGATCCAGCCGTTAATATCTGCAATCGCGTCGGGATTTCTGGAAGCGCCGACCGCCAGACGCGCGCTGGCTTTGACATGCCGCAGCATCGAATCAAGAACCGCGCTTTGCCAGGAAGCGGCCACAGCCATGGGTCCGAAAAGCCAGACATCCTTTTTAACCATATCGAGCATCTCTTGATAATTGAACAGACCTCTGATTTGCTGGCCGATCAGCTTGCTCTTCCAGGGAATGGTCGTGGTCAGATCTTCCAGATTATCTGCCGGAGAGAACGTGATAACGCCAAGGAGCTCATCGGGCGTGATTTTTAAGGGCTTGTCATTGGACATACATCAACCTCTTGAGGATTTTTTCAAAAAATTGAATCACCTGCGCTTGCCTGGATGATTCGGCAGGCAAATTCAGTTGACAAACGGGTGCTTCTATATTAAAAATAACTATAGTTTAAGCGAGTTGCGTCTTGGGCTGGTTGCTGTTGCAACCGGCATCCATGTAATTATCCAATAATACAAACGTTGAATCTTTAATCTTTTATTTTTCTAACACTTAATTGCCTTTTTCTTCAACAGTTTTTTTGCACGGGGAGCCCAATGACCGAGGAAGACAAAAAAGTTCAGATTGATCCCTCTTCAACTTTCGCCTGGCTGCAGACGATGACGGAAATGTGGCTGAATATGGCCAAGACCATGCCGTCCGGTTCACAGACAGCGCTCAATACGCAAACCGCTTTACAGGACCGTTTTAGCCGGCAACTGGATGCGAATCTGAATCTGCTGAAATCATTTTCCAATGTAATGAAACAGACGGAGTCCGAATCAGCCGCGGCCAGTGCGGTTAATGCTCTGCCGGAAATTTTACTGAAAATAGCCAAATCCGGTTTTGATACGGCGATGCAAATCCAGAATCATCTGCTGGAAAAAGCCGGAAAAATCGGCAAGAGGACGGAAGCATACAAATTTGAAAATCTGGATCAGGATATTTTTAAAGCCTTAAACGACGTTTATGAAAAAGAGATTCAGCAATATTTTAAAATTCCGCCGCTGGGTCTGACCCGTTTTTATCAGGAACGATTCAATGAGTTGCTCAACCAACACAATATTTTTGAAACAACCCTGGCAGAGTTTCTTTCCATTCTTTATATGCCGCTGGAAAAGTCCTTCAACGTTTTCCAGGAGAAGCTTCAGGAAATGGCGCAGCAAGGCAATATCCCCACGACCACCAGGGAAAGTTATGCCATATGGTTAAAGATTCTGGAAGGTCACTACATGAGTCTTTTCAAATCGCCCGATTATACGGAGGCCCTGCATCGCGTGCTCAAACACTTCGAAAATTTCATGATTGCGAGAAACGAGGCGATCCAGGATTTTCTGCAAATGCTGCCGGTTGTGACCACGAAAGACATTGACGATTTGTATAAGGAATTTCATCTATTGAAAAAAAGAGTGAAAGTACTGGAAAGACGTCTGGGGATATCCCCGAACGCAACGGGCCGCAAGGAGTAGATGCATGATTCTAAAATTCGCCGGGCAGGACGTTGAATTTCGAAAGGAAACTTTTTCATGAGTTCAACGAAAATTCCACTTGATCTTATTCTGGAAAAACTGGCGGAAGATGCGGAAAAGGCGCAACAGCGCGTTTCTAAAGCTTCCGAAGTCCTTCAGGGACGGCTCAATACCGAACTCGCTTCGACACCCTACGAGATTGTGTATGAAGAGGATCGGGTCAAGGTAAAACATTACATCCGCAATGAGAACGCGGAGAATAAATTAAAGATCCCGTTGTTGGTTGTGTATGCGCTGATTAACCGGGAAACCATGCTCGATTTGCAACCCGACAGAAGCGTAGTGAAAACGTTTTTGGAAGGCGGCATCGATCTTTACATGATAGATTGGGGCTACCCCAAACGTAAGGACCGTTTTTTAACCATCGATGATCATGTCAACGGTTACATGAACAACATCGTCGATTTCATCCGCGAGAAACACAACGTTGACCAGATTAATCTCATGGGTATATGCATGGGAGGGAGTTTTTGCGTCATGTATTCGGCCCTCCATCCGGATAAGATTAAAAATCTGGTCACGACGGTCACGCCTTCCAGCTTCGATACCGACAAGGGACTTCTGCATGTCTGGATGAAAGATATTGATGTGGATGGAATCATCAAAACCTACGGCAATATTCCGGGTGATCTGATGAATTTTGGATTTCTTCTGCTCAATCCCGCGCGTCTGATGATTGACAAGTATGTCGGCTTTATCGAAAACATGGATAATAAGGATTTTGTGGAAAATTTCGTGCGGATGGAGCGCTGGATTTTCGACAGCCCCGATGTTCCCGGAGAAACATTCCGTCAGTTTGTTGAAGACTGTTACAAGAATAATCTTCTCATTCAAAGCAAAATGTATCTGGGAGGCAAGCGGGTCGATTTAAAAAATCTGACCATGCCGCTTTTAAATTTTTACGGTCAATACGATCATCTGGTTCCGCCGGAAGCCTGCAATCAACTGACCAAATCCGTGGGCAGCCGGGACGTGGAAGATATTTGTCTGGAGACGGGGCATATCGGCATTTATGTCAGTTCCAGATTCCAAAGAATGTTTGCTCCGAAAATCGTTCGCTGGTTGAAGGAAAGAGATGCGGAAGATGCGGTTGTTGTGCCATTGACGTCCGCCGGGGACAGCGCCGCTCGACACAGCCGGATTGCGCGAAACGGAAATACCGCTGCAAAAGAACAATCGCCGTCTGGCGGCAGAAAAGCGCCCGGAAATGCGGTCTCGGGAAAAAAAGCGTCGGCCGGTGCGGCAAAAAATAAAAAGCCATGATGGAAAAGAAAACCATTTTTTTATCCGCAAGATATTGAGGACGCATACGAAGGGAGAAAAGGTATGTCAACCAAAGAAGGTTATTTTCGGGCGTTGAGCAAACTGAGCATAGAAATGGGGAGAACGGAAGATAAGGATAAAACGCTGCATTTAATTGTCTCCACCGCGATGAATACGTTGAAAGCCAAGGCCGCCGTTATTTTTCTCAGGGACGAAGATTCGGAAAATTTCATCCATAACAAACCGGCCGCCCAGGTCGGGCTTTCCAGTAAATACGTTCATGCTGGCACGGCGCATGCCGTTAAAATAAGTCCGCAATTGCTCAAAGACGGTTACATGTATTTTCGTGACGCCACGACGGATAAGCGTTTGAAAAACCATCAGGCGAAAAAAGCCGAGGGAATCGGTTCGATTCTTTCCGTACCGGTTAAGGATAAGGGCCGGATGCTCGGAATACTCAGTCTCTATACCAAAGACGTTCGCAAATTTTCCAAAGATGAAATAGATTTTCTTTCCATTCTGGCCGAGCAGGGCGGCTTTGCTATTGAGAACGCCAATCTGATAAGAAAACTGCGCAATCAATCTCAAATATTTCTTGATTTATCCGTGAGCATGTCGTCCAGCCTTGACGTGAAAAAAATTCTGCAGGCAATGACCCGGGAATTGGTGAAAGCCCTGCGCATTAAGGCCGCGTCGGTGAGACTTCTCGATGAAGAAAAACTTACGGTAAAACTGGTGGCCAGTTTCGGTTTAAGCGAAAAATATCTGAACAAAGGTCCGATTCTGGCCGATAAAAACATTGCTCGGGCGCTTAAAGGTGAAACGATTTATATCAGGGATGTTCTGTCCGATCCGGGAGTTCAGTATAGAAAGGAAAAGAAAGAGGAAGGCATAGTCTCCATGTTGTACGTTCCGATTAAATCCCGGGACAAAATCATCGGCGTGCTGAATATATACAGCAGTTGGGCGAGAGAATTCACTGAAGATGAAATTATGCTGGTAACGGCGCTGGCCTTTCAGGGAGGTTTGGCCATCAGTAATGCCGGCATGTATATGATGCTGCAGGAAGACATCAAGGATTTGAAGGATAATATCTGGAGCCATAAGTGCTGGTTCTAGGATCATGTCCTTTCGAAGCGAAGCGAGAAATCTTTCCCTAATAGTGATGTAAAATTATTTTAAACATTGAAACGCAACTCACTGAAGGAGGTCAAAGGCAATGATAGCCGGGAAAAGCATTGATAAGCTAAAAATCGGAGATGTCGCGGAATTTTCCAAAACAGTGACGGAGACGGACATTTATTTATATGCCGGAATTACCGGGGATTTCAATCCGGCGCATGTCAACGAGGAATACGCCAAAGGCACTTTTTTTAAGACACGCATTGCGCATGGCATGCTTACCGCCGGATTTATTTCCGCCATCATCGCCAATCAGTTGCCTGGGCCCGGCACGATCTATTTGCATCAGAATTTAAGTTTTCTTGCGCCGGTACGCATCGGCGATACGGTAACCGGACGGGTGGAAGTTCTGGAACTCAACGCAGAGAAAAACCGCGTAAGAATTAAAACCACCTGCACCAATCAAGAAGGCGTTATCGTGCTTTCGGGCGAAGGATTGGTGAGCCCGCCGAAAGTTGCTTAAGGAGGATCGCTGGATTAAATGTTGTCAGATTTTTTGGCAAATGAAAATCTGGAATGTCCGAAATAACTGACGATGGCGACGACGGGTATTAAAAGCGCGCCGGCGATTTTGGGATCTATCTTGAAAACCTCGACAAAAACCGGCAATAAAACAAGACCAAGAATATTCGTAACCGTATACGTTGAATAAAATTTGATGAATTCGATAATGACCCCTGTCCCTCTCACGGTTGATTTAAAGGTGATGTGTTTGTGAAAGAGAAAAGCGCTGATCGTGGCGATGATGTTGGATAGAACAGCCGCCGTCATGTAGGCTACGTAACGTTTTTGAAAAACCAAAGCAAACAGATAATCAAGACTGATATAGACCAGATAGCCGAAAATGGTGTTCCAGACACCGATGAAAAAAAAGCGGATTTTAATTTGATGAACCAACCAAAATTGCTTCCATGATATTCTCAAAGGCAGGCACCACCATATCACTAATCGAAATTTATTTTTTCTTCTTCAATGGCTAAAGGATGATTCTTAACCTGAGTGAGGATTGCTCCAATGTATTCGCCGATGATCCCGATAAAAATTAATTGCACGGCGGAGAAGAAAAATAAACCAATGACTACGGGAGCAATGCCGAGATTGAACGTATTCCAAAACGTGATTTTATAAATAAAGTATCCCATCGCTATTAGAAGGCTAATGCCAGCCAGACAGAATCCCAGAAAAGTCGCCAGACGCAAAGGCAACTTTGAGTGATTTACGAACCCTGTCATGGCGGTACTGTACAGTGTGAAAAAATTGCTTTTAGAACGGCCGTGTTTACGCAGGGGTTGTATAAATTCGACTTCCGTTCGCCGAAACCCGATTTTACTGACAAGCCCTCTGATATAGGGCGCTGGTTCACTGAACAACTTCATTGCATCCAAAAATTTTCTGTCGTATAAGCCAAATCCTGTAAAATTTGGAATGATCTGATCATCGTCAGAAAATTTCGACAATAGCCAGTAAAAAAAACGACGAATTCCAAACATTATTGAGTTTTCTTTACTTTGAGTTTTAATGCCAACCACAACCTGATATCCGTTTTCCCATTTTTGAATAAATTGAGCAATGAGTTCCGGCGGATCTTGGAGATCAGAGCTCATTGGAATTGCTGCATCTCCAGAAGCGTTTAACAGAGCATTAAACCCTGATCGGTTAGGCCCAACGTTATTTGCATTAAATATTATCTTGAAATTTTTGTCCTTCGTAGCGATTCTACGTAATTCTTCCCTGCTGCCATCAGTTGAACAATTATCCGCCATGATTATTTCGTAGGAATACTGTGGAAAGTCGTCTAAAACCTTCATTATTCGGTCGTGAAACTCTTGTAGATTGTCTTTCTCATTATAGCATGTACTTACAATACTGATCTTTTTTTTGTTGAGCATACGGATATTCCTATGAACATTAACTTTGCATATTTATTTTATAAAATCATCATCGCAAAACGCTTCCGTCCAATGAATAGGCAAAGGTTTGCCATAAAACTTAGACATATATTTCCTGACAAATTCCTTGTCTTCCCCTGATAAACACTTGGGATTCGATGCCGCAAAATGCTTGATACTTAACCCACGCTTAATGATATCTTGAAGGGATTCATTAAAAATATTGCCTATGGCGATATGAATGAAAACACAAGGAAGTACATCACCATATTTGGTGATGTGTAATAAATTTTTAACAGCATCGCACGATCCACACGTTTCCCCGTATGTTGGAAAGACATCCCGATGTACCATTGGATATTTTTCCTTTAATTGAACAAGATATTGCGAGTCGGCTTCATCCAGCAGCACATCCTCTTTCCCTTCCCATCTTCCTATGGCTCTGGCGGCAATGATATCCAGATTAAAATCGTTGTCCTGGCAAAATTTGGCTAATTTTTCAGTGGCATCCGTCCTGCAGGTTTGATGTGACATGACAGTTTGAACCACTGCCTGCATTCCCGCTTCTTTGCAAATAAATAATGCTTCGATGGCCTTATGATAACCTTTTTTTTGCCCCCGAGTTTTCTCGTAAACATTTTCGTCAATGCTATCCAGGCTAATCTTTAGTTTGTCTACACCCATTTCTTTCAGATGTTTAGCTATTGTTTTATCCAGAAGCAATCCGTTTGTACTCATGGCGATATTAAATTTGGGGGGATTGAGCGCCAAAATAATTTCATCCAGGTTATCAAAAGTCAATGGTTCACCACCGGATATGACGAACTGTGCAAGTCCTAATTCGTCAGCTTGCTTTGACAAGTCCTTCAAATCATTGATGGTCATTACTCTGTTTTTCTTTGTAAAACTTAAATTGCTGCAATGTTTGCATTTCATGTTGCATTTGTAATCAAAACAAAAATCGATCATGGCGGTAGATTCGCCCTTGGCCCGTTTTTCTTCGTAGCGCAGGAATTTCTCATAAACATACGGTTTTTCTTTTTTTAATTTTTCCCGTCGTTCCTGTTCTATTTTTTTTCGAGCTTCGCTTGTTTGCATCATTCTTCCCGCTCCTTATATCTGGCAATGAAACAATGTAAATCCCCTACTACTAAGTAACTGCATAACAGACTGTTTCCGTTATATCAAGACTGTGATGACGCAGATAAATCCTGTATTCTGGCGCGAGCCTTTTTATATAGAATGGAATTTGCCAGAAATGTTCAGGGTTGTGATATACACAAACTGCAAGTTTAGGCTTACATCTTTTTATTATTTCTTCAGCGCCTATAAGCGCATCCAATTCTGCGCCTTCAATATCCATTTTAATATAAGTAGGTAATAAATTTGTTAAATGATTTGAGAGGGCGACAACCTTTCCAATTGTTTCAGATTTATCATTAATACTCCCAGATGTTGTATTAGATGAATATTTTATTAACATGTTTTTATCAAACAAACCCATATTGTAAGAAATAATTTTATTTTTGATTACGGGTTCATATTTTTGAATTTCTTTTTGTAACTTTCCGAAATTGTTTTTATCTAATTCATAAGCAATAATATTACTAAAGTATTTGTTCGTCACATCTAAAAATTCTCGCATCGTATCTCCATTGTAAGCGCCGACATCAATAAAAACCTCTTTTGAAGTAAGTTTTATAATATCAGACGGGAAATATTGCTTTCCATTGCTTTTATGTAAAACATTAATTTCATAGAAAGAATTTATGGGTTTAAACCATTTTTTAATTATGCTAACAAGTGTTTCTATTGATTCTTTATCTTCCAAAATACTAATCAAATTATAGATATTATCTTTTAATGTTTTGACGTTACATGAAGCAATATAATCTTTTATTCTCAAATAAAGAAACATGGGAAACACAAGATAATTATATAAAGCATTTTCCTCAAGTTGTTTTATTATTTCGCTATAATAGCTAGATGAAATGATGATCAATAAACCGTTTTTATAATGTTGTAGTTGCGATGGGGAAATGCATGGGATATTTAAACAAATATTCTCCCCCCAAATCTTAGAATTGTTATCACAAAAACAATCAATTTTTATTGTTTTAGAGTTTAAATAATATGCTGTATCAATGCCCATACTCCCAGCACCAAAAAGACATATGTGCTTGGCATTATTTAGACGAGAATTAAGTAATTTTACTTCTTCTTTTAAATCTTCGTAGTTTTTATCGATAATTTTGCTTAGTTCTAGTTTGTAATCCATCATAAAAGCACAATTTTTTTAGAATAATTAAAATCTAATTTGTTTCTTTATGCCAAGCGATATTGCCAGAACGTCCATCCCCTGCTGAAGGGGAATCCGGGATTCTTTTTCCCCGTTCAAGACGGAAATGAACTCTTTTATTTCATCAACGAACATATCATTTCTGTCAAAATTTTCGGGAAGCCGATATATAGCCGGCGCGGTATTGCTGTTCCGGGAAACGCATGTCAGGTTTTTTGCATAATAATCCCAGGTTATTTTTCCTTTGGTGCCGATGATTTCAAAGAATCGCCGGGGTGGCCTCTGCCAGTAGTCAAGATGCAGGGAAATAATGAACTTGTTTTTATATTCCAGCAATGCTTTTACCATATCCTCCGCATCGCCGCCGAGAGGGGTTATCTTGCCTCCGACCGCATGAATTTTCTCCGGCATGCCGAAAAACCAGTACAGATAATCAATGTCATGACTGAAGCACAGCACCGCTCCGCCTCCGCCGTCTTTATACGCCGCGTAGGCCTCACGGTAATCCTCCCACGGATGCCAGTCTTCGATATTTTCACCCATTTCGATGTTGGCGCATATGGGGTGCCCTATATCGCCGTCGGCAACCATCGTCTTCATTTTTACCAAAAGCGGATGCCAGCGGAGATTGTAGCCGATCATGATTTTGAGCTTCTTTTCATCTGCAAGCGTTTTTAATTCTTCCAGTCCATTCCTAATATGTGACAACGGTTTTTCAATAAAAAGATTACATCCTGATTTTGCAGCAAGCAGAGCTGTTCCCAGATGCCTGCTGTTGGGATTGGTGATAAAAACAGCGTCAGGTCGAAAATCGTCAATCGCTTCCTGAAAATTGTAGTAGGCTTTAACTTCTCGACCTGCCGATTTTTCTTCAGATAAAAATTTCTCGATAAAAGGAACATTGGCTCCGCCGCCGGCCCTGAACAAGGCAAGCTCATGACCTAGTGATCTGAGGTTTTTATAGTGACGCTGTCCGATGGAACCGATGCCGCAAATTAAAAATTTCATTACCAGGCCGTCCTGCCGCCGTCAACAATGAGTGACGCGCCCGTCATGTAGGAAGACGCGTCGGATAATAGAAACTGAATAACACCGTTATATTCGTCTTTTTTCGCCATGCGCCCCAGCATATTTAAGGTGCTGTTCTTTTTTACAAAATCTTGAGCCTGACCGTTATACATTCCTCCGGGGACAGCGGCGTTAACCCGGACGTTATATTTGCCGAGATAGGATGCCCACGAGCGCATCAGTCCCAGTAATCCGGTTTTGGACGCAACGTACGCGATGTCTTTGAAGTTTCCCTTCTGATAAATGCTGTTATTGGGCGCTATTACCGCCAGATCCGAAGCAAGAAAAACAATGGAACCGTCTTTTTGTTTCATCATAACGGGCGCAACGGCCTGCGTGACAACATGGGCAGCGGTAAGATTGACATCCAGTTCTTTTTTCCAGAGTTCCAGCGGATATTTCTCGTAGGGTTTCCAGAAATTTTTAGACGTTTCGCTTCCCGGAACGGCATTGATCGCGGCAACATGGACCAAGCCGTCAATGCGCTTATAATCTTTCCATGTTTTATCCACGGCTATTTTCACATCTTTCGGGTTTGTAATATCAACAGGGTTTTTCGCCTGGTTGTCAAAGATTACGACTTTCGCGCCGCAGGAAACCAAATGCCGTTTGAATTGGGAGCCCAGAAAGCCGCTGCCTCCCGTGAGAATAATGACTTTACCCTTGACCGAAAACAAATTTTTCATTGCTTGTCCCTTTTAATTATTCTGGAACCAGCGGAATCATCATATTGGATTCCAGTTCCTTCCTGTCCAGAAACGGCCACTGATCCTCCAGCGGTTTAGAAACCATGGTTCCGTCTTCCCTGCGCTGTGAAGCGACTTTCGGTGAAACTTTAAAGCCGGGAATGACCATAACATCGCATATGACGGGTCCCGGGAAATCAAGCGCTTCCCTGATTTTTACCTCCAGTTCGCTCGCGTCATTTATCCGGATGGCTTTTATTTTATAAGCCGTTGCCACGTCAATAATGTCGGGCAGGGTCAACCCTGATGAAGGGTCGTTGCCAACATAATGTCCGCCGAAATGCGTTTCCTGCATGGTTCGGATGGAGGAATAGCCGTTGTTGTTCATAATAAATATTTTTACCGGCAAATTAAGCCTATGCAATGTTTCCAGTTCCTGAATGTTTAACTGAAACCCGCCATCGCCGGCGACACATATGGTCCGTTTTCTGTTGTTGGCCAGACATGCTCCGATACTGCTGGGCAATTCAAATCCCATGGGACCCAGACCGTGATTAGTGATGAATTTCTGCTTTTCTTTGATTTTGAAAGCCTGAAAATTATATTCGGCGGCGGTTCCGGCGCAGCAGGGATTGATAATATCATCGCTGGTTGCTTCCCTGGATAATACATCGATCAGCATGTAAGGATTGATCAGCCCTGTTGTTGTGTAATATTCATTCGAAACAATCGGATATTTTTTCCGCCATTCCTTAATTTTGTTTTTCCAGAAATTTCTATCACGGTTTTTAATATTGTTTAATTGAGCGGAGATCTCCTCAAGCACAGTCCCGGCATCGGCGATTATTTTAAAATCGATTTTAAAATCAAGTTTCTTTATTTCGTTCTTGTCGATATCAATGACGATCTTTTTTGCCGCGCGGGCAAAAGATTTTGTATCGAATCCCGTCTGGGTAAAGTCCATTTTTGATCCGATGCATAACAGCAAATCGGCATTCTGAACCGCGAAATTGGCGGAACGCTCGCCCAGGATTCCACCCCGTCCGGCGTATAGTTCATGCTCTTCATGAATCATGTCCATGGCCTTCCAGGTGGGAATAACCGGGACATTCATTTTGTTAATGATGTCAAGAAACAAGTCTTTCGAGTTGGAAATCTTTATTCCGTCTCCGGCGATAATCACGGGCCGTTCAGACTTATTCAAAAACCTGATAATTTTTCTGACGGCATTTTTTATGGCAGATTTATCCGGCTTCTTGTCTTTGATTTCTGTCGGATTAAAACCGTCCAGTGCGGTTTCATCGATGATACTTCCCTGGACATCCAGGGGAATATCAAGCCACACCGGCCCCGGTCTGCCATTCTTGGCCAGATACAGTGCCTTTTCCAAATGATATCTGATTGAAGAAGGCTCCGTAACCGTTACCGCATATTTTGTTATGGAGGCAATCAGGGTAACGATATCCGCTTCCTGAATGCCCAACTGCCGCAGTCCCTTTCCCGTCATCATATCCGATCTTTTGACCTGTCCGGAAATAAACAGGCAGGGAACGGAATCAATCCAGGCCGCGCAGACGCCGGTGATGGCATTGGTGCCGCCCGGTCCGGTGGTTACCAGTCCGACGCCAAGATGATTGGTGTGCATGGCATACGATTGAGCGGCGATGGCAACCGCCTGTTCATGCAGACAGCAGACACTTTCGACATTCTCAAGCTTTCCCAAAGAGTCGACCAGGTGCATGGCTCCGCCGCCGGGCAGATAAAATATGTGTCCAACGCCCTGACGGGCAATAAACTGCATGATATAATCGGAAAGTTTCATTTTTTACCGGATGCTTTCTTTGCTAAAATCACATCTAACAATTCTCTGACGGCGCCGTTTCCGCCGGATCTGGTGGTAATGAGTTTGGCTATCCGTTTCACGCTTTCGTGAGCATTGGCCGGCGCGGCAGAGAAACCGGCCAGTTGCAGCGCGCCAAGATCATTCACATCGTCGCCCATGAAACAGATTTGGCCCAAATCCAGTTTATTTTTTTCGGCAAATGAACTCAAGGCCGACGCTTTGTCTTTAATCCCTTTGTAAATGTGAACGATTTTCATTTTTTCGGCGAATCGGTCAACCAGAACATTGTCTTCTCCGGAAATGAGCGCGAAGATAATTCCCGCTTTTGACGCCTGCGAAATACCCATGACATCCGTGAACGAAAACTTCTTATATTCCTCGCCGTTGGTTCCCCAGATGAAAGTGCTGTCCGTCAGAACGCCGTCGACATCAAGGGCCACCGCTTTAATGTCTTCCATGATTACTGCCCTTTTCTGCGCAGTTTGATAATGATGGGCTTCTCACTCTCATAAACCTGTTTTACGCCGTCGCCCAAAGACATTTCCACCAAGCGGATGTCCCGTACTAATTTTATGACACCGTTGGGTCCGAGTGATGCCGCCTGATCCGACCCCCACATTGATCGATCCAAGGTGATGTGTCTTTCCACAACGCATGCCCCCAACGCGACAGCAGCGCTGGACGAAGGAATCCCTGTTTCATGTCCCGAATATCCAATCGGGACTTTATAGCGGTTTCGCAAAGCCGGGATGACGTTCAAATTGAGTTCCTTATAATCGGAAGGATAGGTGCTGCAGGTATGCAGAATGATCAAATCTTTTTTGCCCAGAACTTTAATCGCGTGATCAACCTGCTTCATCGTGCTCATGCCGCAGGAAAGAATGATCGGTTTCCCCTTGGCTCTCGTGTATTTTAAAAGCTCGTCATCCGTCAGGCTTGCCGATGCTATTTTGTAACAGGGAACGTTGAACTTGTCTATGAAATCAACGGAAGCTTCATCCCAGCAGGACGCAAACCACATAATTTTTTTTGTTTTGCAGTATCTGTCAATTTCCTTATATTCTTTCAATCCGAATTCCAAACCTCGTTTTAAATCGCCGTTTGTCGCGCCGAAAGGATTTTCACGGGGCTTGGCCAGCTCTTCTGCCGTATAAACCACATCCACCGTGCGTTTCTGAAATTTGACTGCGTCACATCCGGCAAATGCCGCAACGTCGATTAATTTTTTTGCAATATTGACATCGCCATTATGGTTGATGCCTATTTCCGCAACAATGAAACAGGGGTGCCTGTCCCCGATTTTGCGGTTACCAATGGTTATGCTGTTCATTCTCCTTCCCCTCCTTGAAGTTTATATATTGAATCGTTTTTATTATCGCGTTTCTTAAGCTTATGGATTGCTTTAAATTTAATTTGTTCCGTGCTCTTTTTGTTGAGGGTACATAACGGTCGATTTCTGCTTTTATATCGGGTTTTTTCGAAATGACAATATCTTTTTTTATGCCGGAAACGGTAGAGACAAGTTGCGCCAGAGAGCGGATGCTGATTTCATTTTCGGAACCGACGTTATAGGGCAGGCATGATTCTCCTTGGAACAATATAGTCCATAAAAAGATCATTAAATCTGCCGCATATAAATATGAGCGAATGGCCGTGCCGTCGCCTTGGACAAGAATCGGGCCGCCCTTGAGGCCGTCGCGGATGAAATTCCCAATTGCCCACTGAGCGTCAAGCTTTTGATAAGGACCGACAAAAGCAAAGCATCGGGGGATTTTTGCCTCGAAACCGTATTGACGGGATTTCAGCACAGTAAGCAATTCCGCCACTCTTTTCCCCTCGGGATAGCACGAACGCCAATCGATAGGATCAGGAGCGCCTCGATAATCCTCATCAAGATGTGATACCCGGGGATCCTGCCTGCCATAAACCGCACCGGAACTGATCAGGAGAAACTTTTTTACTTTGCATTTCCGTGTGAATTCAAGGACACGGCGTGTTCCTTCAACGATGACATCGAATGCGTCCAGCGATTCTTTCTCATCATGGGGAGGACGCAGTGATGCGGCGGCATGAATGATATAGTCAAAATTGCCCTTGGGAAAATCAAACGAGCGGATATCACCGGCAAGAAAATGTATGGAACGATGATTTGCCAGATGCGGAGCTTTTTTTTGAAACGCTTTCATGTTTCTGGTCAGGACAAACATGGAAGCGTTTAACTTCAACTTTTCATTCGCCCGCGCAAAAGTTTCCAGAAACCAGCAGCCGAAAAAGCCGGTCCCGCCGGTCATAAAAATTCTTTTATCCCGCAGTTCATTCCATAATCCTTTGGTACGGGAAAGGATGTAATCAAGGTCTTCTTCCAGAGGGTTGCCGTATATTTTTTGTTTTGCTTTCAAGATTGAATAATGTCCAGTCCAAAATCTCTCAATACGGAGATTTTGATATTTTGGTCGAAGTCCCGCTTGATGATTTTAACGACTTCATCGGAGTATCCGGCAGCCATGACAATGATGGCATCCACCGGATCTGAATTCAATTTATCTGGAGCCACAATGGGAATATGCGTGGCGGGAGTGAATTTCCCCTGTTTGAAAGCGGCAGAATCTATGACGTATTCAATCCTGCCTGCTAAATTTAATAAGGAGAGAATTGCCAACGCCTGATGTGAAGCGCCCCATATGGCGACTTTTTTATTTTCGAAATTTGATAAATAATTTTCTATCTCCTCTTTGAGTTTCAGCCGATCATTTTGAAAATCCGACAAGTCGGTCTTTTTCTTCTTTCTTACGGCTGCGGAAATGATGTAATCGTACCATTGAATTTTGCAATCGATTATTTCAAAACCGTTCAATTCTAAAGTGAATTTGAGGGTTTCTTCTGTGAAGTAAAAAAGATGATCGCTGATGAATTCGGAGAAAAGCTTTTTTTGCAGGATCATGTCGAAGTTGGGAACTTCAATTAATCCGATGCCTTCATGGGTTAAGTTGTTGTATATGCCGCGAAGCGTTGCGTTCGGGTCGGGAAGATGTTCCAGGAAGTTTAATATAAAAAAAGCGTCAAAGGGATTATCTTTTATTTTGTAATCGTTATTTTCTACAAAGCCGGGAAAAACTTTCAAGCCGTTGCTTATGCATTGTGAAACTGATTCGGGTGAGTATTCCAAACCGTAAGACTCAGCGACAAAAGTCTGTATTATAGAAAGAAATTCTCCCCTGCCGCAACCGATTTCAACAATTTTTTTATTTTTAAGTGCATATTGATTCACAAAAGCCTTAAACTGTTTTTTGCGAAAGTTTTTCATTTCTTCCGATACAGCGGAGGCGCGAATAACCTCTCTGTAATAAGAGACCGGTGGGCCGCTCAACTGCACCAACCCGCACCCGGAGCATTGACAAAGGTCCAGATCAATTCCCTCGTCATTTTTCAGCGACCCGGCATCCGGAAGACATTGAGCCGCCTTGGGCATATTTTCATAGCGCAGCAAAGGTTCTTCAAAAAATTCATGTCCGCATACTCTACAGTTCTTAACTTGTATAGAATTATTCATGTTAATATTTGAAAAGATGTATTTTGGAAAAGGAACTATTTCAATACTTGTTCAGTATAGGTAAGATGTATTTCCCTGTCAAATATTTTTATCCATGAGCAACTGAAATGAATGCTCATTACGCTAAACCATTTACCTGCTCGCTAGACGTCATAGTCTTATTCGCTAATCTGCAGAACTAATAGACGACGATTGAAAAACGTTCTTGAATCAAGAAACCACTTTGAACATTGCATTTGTATCGCTATTTTATGACACGTCAATACGAATGATGAATCAGGGCCTGAGCCAGGTTATGAGATTGAGGGATGGATGATGATTTTTGGTTTTAATATAAGTATTTTATAATGGATTACCTTAGTGGTTCACCCGTGCCCGGCATAAAATAGGGCAAGCCTTTTTCACTACGTAAATAATTGTAGACGTATGATGTGCGAAGATAAGTTCCGGTGTCGAGTTTACCGTCAACATTTAATTGTGCAACAAGATGGTCATTCCCGGAACTTCCGCTTAAGCAGGCACGCGCTTTGTTGTATGGCAGCGCCGGACCTGCTGGTTTGGTATTGGATAGGTGCACGAGTCTGGCATGAAGCATAGAGGACCCTGTCGCGTATGTATTGGCGGAGTCACCTTTGATCCCTGTCATGTGATAGGGTAGAGAAAAGATATTTAAAAAAACTGCTGTTACTAATAGTACCGCAAAAGCTTCCTTGGAAATATGAAAAGACTTGCATACTGATGGCATGATAAATAGAACAACTGTAAAAAAAAGAATCACGCTGGGCAATTGGTAGTAACCACCACGCATGACCTCCGGCCATATTAAAGCATGATGCCGGGCGATCATAGCACCGTCCATTACAGAATTTCCCACCAGCAATAGAATGAAGCACAAGCCGATCAGCAATCTATGTTTGCTGAATTTTAAAATACCGATGAACAAAAAGACGAGCACGGCAACAATGACAATGCGGGGAACGTTACCAAACAGAAACCGGATTGTATCCAAATGCAACAACATGCCATCCCACAAGTGCTTAAAGCACGAGATGAAAAGATTTCCTCCATCTGTATTCTGGTAACGAACAAATGCACTGTGAGTGTTAAACCACGTGTATTTGGCAACGAGCGTTGGCAGGATAACGATACTCAAAAATAAATACGCCAACGATGCACAAGATCCGGATAAAAATGATACATAGGCCGGTCGGGATGCTGTGAAGAATGCCCAGATCAATGCAATGCCGGTCAACATGGCGACAAAAGCAAGGCCCTGCGGGTCAGATAGACAGGCCAAAATAGCTAAAATAAATATTATGATAAAATCACGAAACCGGCACTGTTGATTTAGCCAAATGATATGAAAAGCGTATAATCCGGCCAGAATAAAGAAGAAGGTTGCCGCAATTTTGGCGTCTCTGAACAGAGAGCCTGCAAGGAACACATTGGGGTTTGTCCATAAAAGTGCAAGCATGAGTGTTGCGATAGCCGGATGAGCTTTGACGTCATAGATCGCACAAGACCATAAAACGGCCGAAAGAATAATAAGCATGACCATTGTGGAGATTGAAATAAATAATGGAATGCCCAACAAGAAAAAAAAGTGGAACAGATGCGCGTCGACATTATCAAAAAAATGGCTTACCGGCCTAGCCATATAATCCATCGCATCAACCAGGTGAGGACTGAGAATTTTAGACAAATAAGGAAGGTCGCTTAAATGACAAATCAGGTAGGCATCAGCTTCGGCATGAAGCATTGCTCCAGCGCGCAAATAAATGGACACGCCCGCTAGTATGAGTACAATGCCGCTGGCAATGAACGCCCACTGATAACGGGTGATATTCATATTTATTTTCTTCATGGATTATTGATCTAATGCTGAATTTTCAGTTAGTTATTACTCCCAACAAGCCAGCTTGCCGAAGCAATGGCATATGCTCCTTCACTTGAGGTTTTTTCCATAGGCAAGCCATTCCCGATAATTGTAATGATGACGGTACCATTCTCACCTTTATTTTGTGCCATGATAAATGCATGATCCGCGCCTTTAAATGCAAGCGTTTGACTTGTGTAAGGGAGGACGACAGTGTGCTGTTCAATGCCCACTTCACCCGGCAGACTAAACGTAACGTCGGCTGAGGAAGCACTGCCTGTGATTTCGTATTGAATATGCCATATTTGATTGGCATCTGGTAATTCACATGATAGCAATATTCCCGCAATTAAAAATAATCCGAAAAGTTGTATTCTTTTCAATGTCACCCGATCCTTATCCAAAGGCTAAGCAATAAGAAATTTCCCCTTTCCTATTGCTTTGAAAATTTTAAGATACAGTCCATCGCATATTTTTTCATTAAAGATTCGCTAATATTTTTTCTGATTACTGTAAAATGATATCCATTTAGTCTAGACTTGAGTCCTTAATAGTTGATGCGATGAAAAGATAGTTCGTTGACGCAAAGAAAAGTCGAACCATCACCCTAACCCAACCCAGACGTGCTGTGCGTAATTCTATATTTCATTTCTTTCTTCAACGCAATATAAATGAAGTTGCATATTTATTCGATAGGAATTATAGTCTTAAAAGTATCGCTATATGCAGCACGAATGGTCCGTTTTTAAAGATTCAAAACAAATGCTAAAATAAGGAAATATTATGAAAGTTGTCATTCTGGCAGGCGGCATGGGTATGAGAATGAGGGAAGAAACCGAGTACCGTCCCAAACCGATGGTTTTGGTCGGCAGCCGTCCCATTCTCTGGCACATCATGAAGTCTTACATGCATTTCGGATTTAATGATTTTATTATTTGCCTCGGCTATAAAGGCGAAATGATCAAAGAATACTTTCTCAATTATGAGGCCTTCAACAACGATCTGACATTAACGTTCGGCAAAAAATGTTCGACGCTCATACACAAGAGAAATAATTTTGATGATTTTAAGGTCACACTTGTCGATACCGGCCAGGAAACGATGACGGGGGGCCGTCTGTTGGGCGTGGAGAAATTCATCGATTCAGACGACTTTATGCTGACGTACGGTGACGGCGTTGCCAATATCAATATAAGAAAACTTTACGAGTTTCACAAGGTACACAAAAAAACCGCTACGGTAACAGGTGTGCATCCCGACTCCCGTTTCGGCGAACTTTACATCAAAGGAGATACCGTTGAAAAGTTTTCTGAAAAACAGCAGGTGAAGGATGGATTCATCAACGGCGGATTTTTTGTCTTTAAAAAATCTTTTTTTAAATATCTGAAAAAACACGGCGATTGTTTTTTGGAACAAGAGCCTATGAGAGACCTGACCAGGGATAAGGGGCTGCGCGTTTTTAGACACGAAGATTTCTGGCAGTGCATGGACACGGTTAAAGATGCAAAATACCTTAATGACCTTTGGGAAACGGGCAAGGCGCCTTGGAAGGTCTGGAAATAATGAGAAACGTTTCCAACAGCTTCTGGAAAGGGAAAGAAGTTTTTATCACCGGCCATACCGGATTTAAGGGTTCCTGGCTTTCCTTTTGGCTTTATTTAATGGGAGCCTCTGTGACCGGATATGCTCTCGATTCTCCGACCAAACCGGGCTTGTTTGAACTGTTGAAATTAAAATCGAAGATGAAATCCGTCCATGGCGATGTACGGGATTTGAATTTCCTGAAAAAAAATATCGGGAACGCGAAAATTGTCTTTCATCTGGCTGCACAGCCGCTGGTTCTCGAATCGTACAGGAATCCCGTTGATACCTACGCTACGAATGTGATGGGCACCATCAATCTGCTGGAGGCTTTGCGGGAACACAAAACATTAAAAGCCATCGTCAATGTCACAACGGATAAATGTTATGAAAACAGGGAAAATCCCCAGATCGCCTATAAAGAAAATGAGCCGATGGGCGGTTTCGATCCCTATTCCAATTCCAAAGCGTGCTCGGAACTGGTGACTGATTCCTATCGCAGATCGTTTTACAAGTCGGGAGAAAAAATCGGCATCGCAACGGCCAGGGCGGGCAATGTCATCGGAGGCGGCGATTTTGCGGCCGACCGGCTGATTCCGGATTGCATGCGCGGCGTGATGAAGGGCGAAAAAATTATTGTCCGGAATCCGGATTCTACCCGGCCCTGGCAGCATGTTCTGGAGCCGCTTGCCGGATATTTGATGCTGGCGGAATCACTGTGCGCATCACCCAAGGAATTTTCCTCCGGCTGGAATTTCGGACCGAAAGAGAAAGACGCCAAATCAGTTTTGGAAATCATGGAGGCTTTCTGTAAATTCTGGGGAAATGACGCCAGATATGAAATTAAACGCAATCCCAATGCTCCGCATGAAGCCGGTTACCTCAAGCTCGATTCATCCAAAGCGCAAAAGAAACTTTTATGGAAACCACGCTGGAACAGCGTCCTGGCCGTTCAAAAGACGGTGGAATGGTACAAGATTTATCAGGAAAAAGGAAATGTGG
>Ga0209203_1001042_pt1 | contig 21135 bp, 18 predicted proteins | sample AD_UKC109_MetaG_FD_184423 | JGI IMG/M metagenome (GOLD analysis project Ga0209203, IMG submission 184423) | Active sludge microbial communities of municipal wastewater-treating anaerobic digesters from Hong Kong - AD_UKC109_MetaG (SPAdes)... | ecosystem: Engineered > Bioreactor > Anaerobic >... | reverse complement strand
TTCCAGGCGGCGGGCTGACCAGGCCTCGTTCACCATCCGTTCTGCGAGGCGTGCCTGATCGGACATCGCGAGGACATTGAGGCGGCGCGCTTTCGTGTACGCCAGGCGACCGGCGGCCACTAGATCTTGCACGCCTGGGGCTAGGTCCAGCAGGTTCAGATAGTGCTTGAGGCGCGCGGGGGTCATGCCCAGTTTGTCCGCGGTCTGGCGCAGCGCACCACGGACTGCCCTACCCCCTTCGGCGGCATATGCGGCGGCGTACGCCTTCGCCTGCGTAATCGGGTCGCTTGGCAGTGCGCGACGGTATCGGGCCTCCACGTAGGCCCTTGCCTCGGCATCCGGTACACGCTCGTGGACGATGGCCGGCACCTGATGGATTTCGGCCTCTTGGGCAATAGCCCAGATCCGTTCGCCATCGAGCAGCTCATAAGACGGAAAGGCCGTGAGGGCCTGACGCGACCGCCGAACGGTGACAGGCGCAAAAATGCCAGTCCTGCGCGCCTCGTCGACTTCGTCCGGCGCCGGACGTGGCCTGTCGCGGACGGGCCAATAAGGCGAACGCTGTATCTGATCAATGGGGAGATAGCGCATAGGGGCTATTCATTTACACGTGTAAACGAGTATAACCCTGTTTCTTTTTTCTGCCCGACGGATCCGAGTTAGCCACACCCAAGGTTCAATCGCCTGCCCCTGCCCCATCGGGTACGGGAGGCCGTGCGGGCACTAAGGCACGGCAGCGAGATGGCACCGGAGCCAGACAAATCGTCGGGCAAAAAAAGACCGCCGATAGCGGCGGTCGCTGCGTGTCCGGCGCCGGACACTACGCTTTCGGTGGGGTGAAGAAGCCGAGCATCCGGCGTGCGATCGCCGCCCGGATGATGGTGGATTGGTTGGCATTCAGGCTCGGATGCGCCGCATTGATCCGGCGCGCCTCCCGATTCACTTTCGTCATCAGCTCGGCCGGAATCGAGAAGACATCGACGGCGTCCGGCTTGACCACCTTCTCGGATACCAGGGCGCCTTCCCAATGCGGGTTGGCCAACAGGGATTCGACGGCCTCACTCACCCACTTGCTCTTCTGGCGCATGTTGTAGCCGTCGGCGAGGATTTGGGTGGGCAATCGGTCCTTGTGCTGGGTGGGCATCTTCACCGTGACCTTGCGGATCTTCGGGGTTGCCTTGAGGGGTTTCGGGCGGGCCGCTTCAGCCATGGTTCGCTTCCCAGTGCGCGAGGAATTCGGCGAACGCCTTCTTCGCGGTCCGCGGATTACCCCAATCCATCGTGGCCAACCGATCCTTGATGTCGCCGTGGACATTCGCCAGTACCAAGGACTTCAGCGCCGGGAGGTTCGTCGTCACCCCAAGGGAGACCTTCTTCGATCTGTCCGGCGCCGGACGGGTGCCGTACCAGAGTTCGAAGAGCGCCTCACGGTCATTGGGCTCGGCCCGGGCGATCTGCAAGAGACGCGAAAACGGTGCTTCACCCTCGCCCACCTTTTCCATCAGCTTGCGTACCCATGGATCCTGGCGCGCCTGAACCACGGCCAACCATTCATAGGCCTGGGATCGGGACAGCCCCAAGGTGTCCACGAGATCGCGCCAACCCAGTTCCCGTCCTGCCGCCTGGCGTTTGTCGGCGTACTTCACGACCCAGCGCAGTTTGTCGGCAATCGGCAGCTCGGTCCGCTGCACGTTGTCGACCATCCCCAGGCGCTCGAGCGTCAGATCGTCCGGTTTCTTCGCGAACACTTTTACGGCGATACGCTCGTCCTGCAGCCGATCGACATCGGGCGTGTCGTCGATGACGACGTCATGCTCCATGTGGTCGTGGGCATCGACTTTCGATTGCACATGGAACAACGCGAATACCGCCGCCATCGTCCGGCGCTGTCCGCCCATCAACTGGACGGTCTTGCCCGGCATCGCGTACGCAATCGGCGCGTTGAGCATGCCAAACTCTTTCAGGCTCAGCGCCAGCGCAATGATGCTCTCCAGTTCTTCGGTCTTCTCGTCCGACGCCGGATCGTCCGGCTGGATCTGGCCGCGGACGATATCGTCCATCGTCAGGTGGAACGATCGCGGCTGATCCTCCCACAGACGAATATTGGCCAATGCCACCTGGCGCATGTCGTATTCATGCGTGGTCGCAGACTCGGCGGCCGCCACTTTCGCGGCGACCTTGGAGATCGTCTCGGCCTGGACACCAGGCTTGGCGCGTTTGAGCAATGCAGGTCGTTTCATGTGGCTGCCCCAAAGATGCGGTCAAAGATGACGCGACAGAACGCCTCGGCCTCAACGCGGGCCGGCGTGTCTTCGTGCATCTCGAACAATGAACGTGGATTGGCGTAAGTCGCCGAACTGTTGGCGTAGGTTTGCAGGTAGCGCATCGGCGGGTCGATCAGCTTGTCACCGAGTACCGGATTCTGGCTCAGCTGTTCGAGTGTCCGGCGCTGGGCCGCGGATTTGGTGTCGTATTTGGTGGGCAGAATGCCGACCAGATGCAGTTTCTCACCGGTCCGCGTCTGATTCTCGGCCTGCCACAGCTGGGCCATGTCCGCCATGCCGGCAACGGAATCTTCCTGCATCTCGGTTGGAATCAACAGGTGGGTCGCGGCGCGTCCGGCCGATGCCGTGAGCGCCGAGGTCTGCGGCGGCGTGTCGATGATCGCCAGGTCGTATTCCTCCTGGTAGAAGTCCAGGGCCAACATGGCGCGCATGTGATCGATCACGGCCTCGTCAATCGCGTTGCGTTCGACCTGTTCCAGGAACTGGGTGAGCTCGCGCTTGTGCGACGGTATGAAGTGCAGGTTGGCGTCCGACGTCGGATACGGCTCGACGTAGCCGAGTCGAAAGAACTCCGCGATTGACCAGTAGCCGGGTGGCGCATAGGCCAACTCATCCCAAGTCGGGTCCGCCGGGTCGAAATTGGGGTGGGGCGGCGGTGCGCCACCGTCTGCCTCCATCTCGACGAACCGCGCTGAATAATTGCACTGCGGATCGATATCGATCCCTAACACCCGCTTGCCGGCGCGCACTGCATACTCGGTCAGCAACTTCGCGAGCGTCGTTTTCGCGATCCCACCTTTATGGTTCATGATCGCGAGCACTCGCAGATTCCCGTAGTCCGGCGCCGGACTGATTTCCTCATTGGTCATTGCGCTTTACTGATTCCCTGGGTTTACTCCGACTGTCCGGCGCCGGACACCGGCCCCGCACGCTTGGTTGTACCGTACACTTTAGCGTGCTTTACGTTGACAGGGTAGTGTCAACCTACTAATAATTCCCCAATATCTTGTGGCAGCTGGTGATCGACCACGCATGGATGCCATTCACAAGGGATTGCACAGGAGAGGGGAGCTTGGCTTCTAATAAGAAAGCGGAACAATTTTTAGCGGCACGCGTGGCAGAGAGCGCGGCGCGGCAAAAAGACCTGTTGGACGCGCAACGCGAGTCCACTGTCGATCCCACGCTCGTCGCCGAGGCCGTCGCTGAAGCCACGCAGGCTGAGGAGCCTGCCAAAAAGTCCCCCAGGGGCATCGGCCGCAAACTGGTCAAGGCCGCCGACGACCGCCTGTTGCAAGGCGAACAGCTCGGGCTCTTCACGTCATTGATGATCGAGGATGCCAATCGCATCCCGACGCTGCTCGCCCGGCTGCCGATCTTCGTACCCATTCCGGCACGCCTTCAGCGCGACCTGCTGGACAAGGACCTCGCGTTCGCTTTCGAGACGCCCTTCGGACGGGGCCGCCGGTTCGGGCCACCCGTCACCATCGAAGACGAGGATGTGCTGTTTGCGATGCTGCAGCTGTCCGGTCGTCGTCTGATGGGGAAGGGGACACGACTGCCCGTACCCCTGAATGACGCCAGCTGGCTCACGGACGAATCCGGCAATCTGACCGTGCAGGTGATGATCGCCACGGTAGGGCAGATCAACAAGGAGCTCTGCATCAACGATTCTGGCGTCAACTACAAGGCGACGCTGGCCTCGATCAAGCGCCTGGCCCATGTCGGGATTGAATTGGAGACGCGCAAGAAAGACCTGTACCTGGGTGAATCCTGGAACGGGCAGACCATTCGCCTGGTCGACATCCAGTGGAAGACCTATGACGAAGAGGGACTGATCTTCGCGCAGTTCTCACCCATCATGGTCAAATGGCTGCGCGAACAAGCGACCTTCCACAACTGGAAGATCCGGCGCCAGATCAAGTCAGCGAATGGCCGGGCCCTGTACCGGTTCCTCTGTACCCAGGGCAACTACTACCGGCGCGAGCTCGATTACATCGCCGACGTCATTCATTGGCACGGCAATCGGTCGCGGCTGAGGCCGCGTATGGAGGCCGTGCTGACTCAGCTGCGCGACAGCTTCGAGTGGTGCGACTTCGAGATTCACGGCACCGGCCGCAGCGAGCCCTTCGTGCTCGAGTTCTGGCGTCGCCGGCAATCCTGAGCGCCTTTCCCTCGATCCGTTTTCTCCGTAGTCACGCGACATGAACTGACGCCGGACAGCGCATTTTCGCCTGTCCGGCGCCGGACAATCGCGCTATCAGCGCAATGCCGTGGCCTTCAAAAAGGTAGCGTTCGCCATCTGCATGGCCCGTAGTCGCGCGACATAAACCGCCCCTCACCCCGCCAACTCCTCGTTTTTATTTAGTTTTTGCAGGCGCCTTGCCCGCACATCCAAGCCGAGAGAATGCGCTGCGTCGTCAAAATGCGCGTGCTTGCGATGGTCGTCATTTGCCTGATTTCCGGCTCCGTAGTAGCGCGACATGAAGTCGCAGGGGACCTGGCTCGATCACCGGACAGGCATGGCCTGGTGCGCTACAACACGTACCGTCCGGCGCCGGACAGGGCGCATCTAAGGCGTTTACGGAGTACAAAGGGGTAGGGCTGGGGAGTAGCCAACGCCGGTTAGGTCACCAAGGAGAAGCTGACAGCTCCGTAGTTGCGCGACATGAACGGGTTATCCACAGGATCGGGTTACTCTCCACACGCTTCCGTAGTGTGGCGTCACGGGCGCCGTAGTCGCGCGCCTTGATCGCCGTAGCGGCTCGTCATGGGATCCGTAGTGGCGTGGCGTGACTTTCGTGGTCCAGCGACACGAACTGAGGCGGGGCGTTTCGTAACCCTCTGTTTATTCATTACTTTTACTGCGTTGTCAGCGCCGTAGTCTTTTTACTAGTCTTTTGATTAGTCCTTTTTAAGTCCCGCCACAGTCGGTGGCGGTGTGTGTTTTTTCAGATAAAGAAAACATTACCGTCGATCCGCCTGACGATGCCCATCCGATTGGCTTGCTCTTATGTGCATGTGTATTATCATACTCATAACATCGAGAGGGCCCTTCGCGCGATGAGTACAAAGACTGAACGTATTACGATTTTGACGACACCCGAATTCAAGGCACGCCTGGAACATGAGGCGCAGCTGCAGAACATCAGTGTCGGCAAGTTGATTCGCAACCGCTTTGAGCGCGACGGATCTGTCGAAGAAAATTTCGACGATGCAGTACTGGCGGCTTTGGTCGCCGAAGTCCACGACGCGACGCAGCGTGCACAACACGCGCTCAACAAAGGCCTGGATGAAGCTGAGGCGACGCTTAAGGCACTGCGTCAGTGAGTGCCATCAAGGACGCCATTGCGGCGATGAAGGAAGTCTTGTTGCTGACGGACAAGGTTGAACGCGCCGGTACCCTGTTAAGCGATGTTTCGCGCGAGCTGCGCGAACATGATCGTCGTCTGACCCGTCTTGAGACATTGGTGGAATTCCGTTCCGGACGTGCCGGCATCCGCGAATTGCCTGGTCCAGACAATGATGATCGATAGCCCCGTGTCGTTTTATCGAGCGAGTAGGGTAGGGCAGGGGGCACATGGCCCGGAGCGGCGATCGGATATCGCCGGGCGATGCGGGTGTTGTTGCCGGTCAACCCGGAGGGTGCGTTCGTAATGGAGCACTGTCCTGAATGCGGGCGACCCGTTCGGATTTCGATGCGATCCGGGCGGCGATACTGGACCTGTACCGGGCGGTATCAATCACCGAGCTGTTCGTTTGAAAAAGCCATCCCCGACGATGAACGATTGGCCACCGAGCTGATCGCGAAGGCCTCTGTGCAAAGCCGAGATAATGGGGATCAATTGGCCAAGGACCAGGCGAAGCACCGGCGCAACGCCGGTGGTCTCGACAAGGTGGTCGATGAGTCGCTCTACCTGTCGGGGCCTGAGCGGGACGTGTTGCGCCAGGCGGCAAGCATCCTGCGACGGCTCGGTGATGCTGCCGAGGTTGCAAAGCGCAAAAAGAAGCAATGGGAGAAGGCCCGAGAAGCCCAAGCGGCGCGGCGGCGCGAAGAAGCCCATAAGGCGCTCAAGGCGCGCTATCTCGACGCGGGTTTGTCTGTCGGCGACCGATATCTGGTTTTGAGTGCGCTGGCGCGTCGTAACCAGGGTGAGCCGCTGTTTTCGCGCGAGCGTCTGCAGCGGGTGTTCGATCATGCGTTGGTCAAGCGGGAACCGTTCGCGAAGGCACTCGAGCGCGAGCTCGATTTTGATTTGCGCAGTGCTATCGACGAAGAGGCGCAATTTGTCGGTTACGGGCATGGCGACATCGCGGCCGCCTTGCACGACCTCTTTGTCGACGTCGATCAGCGGTTGTCGGATCTGCGTGAGACGGAGGATCTGATGCTCACAGCGATCGCCGATAAGCTGGCTGTGGCCGATGATCCGAAAATCGTGCCACTGCGTCGATAGCGGAGCGGGTTGCCGCTTTGCGCCCGAGGGCCTGTAATCCACCGCGTTGGCGTGAAATAGGCGCATAATCACGCCAGAGTTAGGCTATTAATGGCGCGATTACATGCTATATTCCCGCCATGTGGGTATGGCAAAACAGTCAATGGCCTGAATTTCGGTACGATCCCGCGTCCTTCGACGGGGACGTGAGCCGGTTTCACCGCGTCGCAGAGCGCCTGTATGGGCGTCTTGAAGGCCTGCGCGAAGCTGACCGGGTCGATGCACTCGTCGATCTGATGACCTCCGAGGCAATCAAGACCAGCGCCATCGAGGGCGAGACGCTTGACCGGGATTCGGTGCGCTCCTCGATCAAGGCACACATGGGGTTTGCGGGCCCGGAGACCGCCTCGCGCGACGCCAAAGCCGATGGCGTGGCGACCCTGATGACCGATGTACGCCAACAGTGGCGTCTGCCGCTCACCGAGGCGCTGCTGTGCAGCTGGCAGGCCAGCGTTATCCCCGATTCGTCACTGCGCTCGCTCGAGCGCGGCCATTATCGTTCGCATGCGATGGAGATTGTTTCAGGACCAATCGGTCGTGAGCGCGTGCACTATCAGGCACCACCGCCGGAGCAGGTGTCGGCGGAGATGGCGACCTTTCTCGATTGGTACAACGGGTGTGGTCCCGCTGAGGGCGAGCAGGCGCTGGCGGGCCCGGTGCGTGCCGGTGTTGCGCACGCCTGGTTTGAGATGATCCACCCATTTGATGATGGCAACGGTAGGGTAGGGCGGGCCATTGCCGATCATGCGCTCTCTCAGGATCTGGGCTTTCCCACCCTGGGCGGATTGTCATCGGCGATCGAGCATCATCGCAAAGACTATTACGGTGAGCTGCAAGCGATCTCTCGCGGTAATCTCGATCTGAATCGCTGGCTGCGGTTTTTCATCGGCATGGTCAACGAGGCGCAGACGCTGGCCAAGCAGCAAGTCGATTTCGTGTTGGATAAAACGCGGTTCTACGATGCGCACGGTGAAGCGCTCAATGAGCGCCAGGCGCGCGTTGTTGCACGCATCTTTGCCGAAGGTCCGAAAGGATTCGATGGCGATCTGACGACCAAGAAGTACGAGAAGATTGCCAAGTGCCCGAATCGCACGGCGAGTCGCGATCTCGCGGACCTGATGGAGAAGGGCGCGATCGTGCCGTTGCCCGGAGGTGGTCGCAGCACGCGTTATGCACTGGCAACCCTCGCGACGATGAACGCGCTGGGTGAGGGTAACGACAAACCGCAAGGTGCCGACGCCTTGTTGAAGGCCGCCGGTATCGAGGACGTTGCGCTGTATCCGGCCAACCCGGGGATGCGCTACACCGGGATGATCGTGGCTGTCGATGCGCAAACCGTTGTCCAGCAGGTCGCCGCGCACACTTACATCGCCCATAAAGCTTCAGCACTTTCGCCATCGCCGCAGCCTGGCCAACGCGTCAGCATTCACCAGAACACGGTAACCCCCGCCGCCGATCGCCCGGACCACGGCATCGAGCGGTAATGTCCACAGCAAGGAGTAAAGCCATGGCAATTGACAGTGCCTACGATGACGACGTGAGTGACGTGTTGGAAGCAATGACCGATCTGTTCGAGGCCAATACGCCGACTGACAACTACTTTGTCCAACAGGCGATCCAAGGCGGGGACCGTAGCGATATCATGCAAGCGTTGTCCGAGATCAATCAGTCAGAGTCCCAGTTCAAAGACGGCGTCGCCGCTTTGAACGCGGAACCCGAGGAAACACAAGGCCTGGTGCAGCGGTTCGAGCAGGAAGCCGATGCAGCGCGCGCCGCGCTTGAACAGCGGTTACAACAGGAAGTCGCTGCCGAGACAGGGATGGCAGTGTTCGAGGCGCGCGAAGGGTTGAGCTATCACGGCCCGATCATCCAGGCGGATGACCGGTTCCAATATCAACAGGTCGCCCCTCGTACACTGATTGCGCATGACGCAGGTAATGAGATTCGAGCAACTGATCAGAGTTTCGGGGTGGGTCTAGATCGTGGTGAAGATCGGCAGACTGGTATGGAACACGGCTACAGTCGCTGAATCAGAGGACCCCGCGATGCGGGTAGCGTTGTGTCGCGGAGTCTGTCGATTTGGCTGTGCTGACGATTGAAGCCATTTCCCGAGCGAGACACCTTTTGGTGGCGGATCGTCTGTAAGTGCGGTGAATCTGGCCGTAGCGCGATCACAATCCCATAGAGGATCCTTCTTTGACAGCTGACACAAAACTATTGGCCGTGCTGATCGATGCTGATAACACTTCGCCGAAGTACGCTAAGGCGATCTTTGAAGAAATATCCGGATTCGGCGAAGCCTCCGTACGCCGATGTTATGGCGACTTCTCGAGCTCGCGCATATCCGGATGGAGTGAGCGCATCGCGTCGTTCGGTCTTGTCCCGCATCACCAGCCTGCGAATACGGTCGGCAAGAACGCTAGCGACATTGCACTTGTGATCGATGCAATGGACCTTCTGCATACGGGCCGGTTCGACGGTTTTGTCCTCGTTTCATCGGATAGCGATTTCACCCGTCTTGCGAGCCGCATCCGGGAGCAGGGGCTGGATGTCTACGGCATCGGTGAGAAGAAGACACCCGACGCCTTCCGACAGGCCTGCAAACGATTCATCTTCGTTGAGAATCTAACGGACGCCGAAGGCGAAAAAACGGAAGCGCCGAAAACCACCGACAAAATGGCACTCAATCGGGCATACCAGCTGATCCGCAACGTCATTGAAACCAGTCAGGATCCGGATGCCTGGGCGACAGCCGGCTGGATCGGTCAGCAGCTTGTGCAGCGCTACCCGGATTTCGATCAGCGAAGTTTCGGATTCGCTAAGCTGACTGAGTTGATCCGAGCCACAGGCAAGTTCGAGGAAACGGGGAGCGGCAGCGGGCTACGGTTTCGGCTTCAGTCTAGCTAGGGTAGACCTATCGCTGACAGCTGCGGACCTCGGTCAATAGCTGACATTTGTCGTCGAAGCATGCACTACTTCCAAGCACCTATGATGCGGTCGACGAATGCCGGCAGGCTCAGATTCTGATAACAGCGAATCTCGGGTCTGCAACCCACACTCATCGAGTGGCACGTTGCGTAAATATTCGGCCAGATCGGATCCACATTAGACGCTTTCGTTTTCGTTCTGACGCGGCTACATCAACCGAAGTCTCATCTGCTTTTCGATCTCGATGATCGTGAACAGCGCGACGCCGATCGACACAATCAGCAGTCCATCGAGGATACCCACGCCTTGCGTGCCGAAAACAGCCTGCAGCGGCTGCACATAGGTGATGGCGAACTGACCGAATGTCACGATGATGACAGCAAACCAGACAGCCTTGGTGCCACGCACCGCCTTCCAGGTGAGCGAGGTTCCGTACATGTTGCGAATAAAGAACAAGTGGAAAATCTCCATCACCACCAGCGTGTTCATGGCCATCGTGCGTGCCAGCTCGATCGGGTAGCCGCGATCGATCGCATAGGTATAGATGCCGAACACGCCGCCGAGAAACAGCAGCGCGACCAGTACGATGTGCCAGACTAAAGAACCCGACAGCAGCGGTTCGCTGCGCGGGCGTGGCGGCCTGTGCATCGTGTTGGGCTCGGTGGGTTCGAAGGCCAGCGCGATCCCGAGAGTTACCGCGGTGATCATGTTGACCCAGAGTATCTGCACCGGGGTGATGGGCAGTGCCATCCCTGCCATCAGGGCCATGATGATCGTCGAGGCCTCGCCTGCATTGGTCGGCAGCGTCCAACTGATGACCTTCTTGATGTTGTCGTAGACGGTGCGGCCTTCACGCACCGCCGCGGCGATGGAGACAAAATTGTCATCGGCGAGGACCAGTTCCGACGCCTCTTTCGCCGCCTCGCTGCCCTTGCGGCCCATGGCAATGCCGGCATCCGCGCGCTTCAACGCCGGCGCGTCGTTGACGCCGTCGCCGGTCATGGCCACGGTCATACCCTGCGACTGCAGCGCCATGACGAGGCGCAGCTTGTGCTCGGGACTGGTGCGCGCGAACACGTTCGAGTCACCTACGGCCATCGTCAACGCAGCGTCGTTGAGCTTGTCGATGTCCGCCCCGGTCAAGGCATGCTCCGGGTTGCGCAGGCCCAGCTGGCGACCGATCGCGACGGCGGTGGCGGCGTGGTCACCGGTGATCATCTTCACCTCGATCCCGGCAGCATGGCATTCAGCGACTGCGGCAATGGCCTCTTCGCGTGGTGGATCGATCAAGCCCACCAGTGCGAGGACGGTCAGGTCGCTGTCGACGTCAGCGAACTCGAGGACGGTCTTGGCGGACGGCAGAGGCCGCGTCGCAATCGCAAGCACCCGCTGCCCCTGCGCAGCGACTGCCTCCGCCTGCTCCTGCCAGTAAGCCTGATCTATCGGGCCGGTCGTGCCGTCGGGCAGGCGTTGATCGCGGCACATCGCGAGTAGGCGTTCGGGCGCGCCTTTGACATAGGCGACGGCATGATGCTGATGGTCATGGTTCAACGTCGCCATGAAACGGTGCCTGGCATCGAACGGGATCACGTCACTGCGCGGCCACTGTCCGCGGGTTTCGCCGACGAGCAGGCCAATCCGCCCGGCGGCGGCCAGCAGGGCGCCTTCCATCGGGTCGCCTTCCACCGACCATACACCGTCACGATTCTTCAACTCCGCGTCACCACACAGGGTGGCGGCACGCGCGATCTCCACCAGGACCGGATGTATCGTCGAATCGAGAGTGCCCGTTGAGCTCTCGAGCGTACCCACGGGTTCGTATCCGCTGCCGTGCACCGTGAAGTGCTCGCCGGCCGTGACGATGGAGGCGACGCTCATCTCGTTCCTGGTCAGCGTGCCGGTCTTGTCGGAACAGATGACTGACACCGATCCCAGCGTCTCGATGGTCGGCAGCCGCCTGACGATCGCGTTGCGCGTGGCCATCGCCTGTACCCCGACCGCCAGCGTGATCGTCAGCACCGCGGGCAGGCCCTCCGGGATTGCCGCGACCGACAGGCCGACCACGGCCATGAACAGCTCGCCGAAATCGTGATGCAAGACGAAGTAGCCGAACGCGAGAATCAGTCCGGCAATGGCCAGGATGAACAGCGTGAGCCATTTAGCGAAAACCGCCATCTGCTCGACCAGCGGCGTCGTCAGCGTCTCGACCTGCGACAACAGCCCACTGATCAGGCCGATCTGGGTCGCATGCCCCGTGGCCACGACGATACCCTGCCCCTGGCCACTGGTGACTGTCGTGCCACTGAACGCCATGCAGGCGCGGTCACCCAGTGGCGCATCCGCCGCGACAGTGGCGACCTGTTTTTCGACCGCGATCGATTCGCCGGTCAGGATCGCCTCCTGGATCTGCAGGCCATGGGTGCGCAGCAGGCGCAGGTCGGCCGGCACCTTGTCGCCGGCCTCGATCAAGACGATGTCGCCGGGTACAAGCTTGTCGCCGTCGATGGTGTGGCGCTGGCCGTCACGGATGACCGCTGCGCGAGGTGCGAGCATCTGACGGATCGCCTCCATGGCCGTTTCGGCCTTGCCTTCCTGCACGAAACCGATCAGTGCATTCACCAGGATCACGGCGAGTATGACCAACGTGTCGACCACGTGGTGAAGCAGCGCTGTGATCACGGCTGCGCCCAGCAGCACGTAGATCAGGATGTTGTGGAACTGCAGCAGGAAGCGGATGAGCGGGTGGCGCCGTGGCGGTTCCGGCAACCGGTTCGGCCCATAAGTCTCCAGCCGGCTCTGGGCCTCCGCCTCGCCGAGCCCGGCGCTGTCCGCGTCCAGCAACTCCAGGACCCGCCGCGGATCCAGGCTGTGCCAATCGTGTTGTCCGCTGTCCGTCATCTGCCCTCCCTCGGTCGAGTGTGACTGGCGTGACGAAGCCAGCCGGCCTGACCGCCAGCACCGAGCACGCCAATTTGTTGAGGATGTCTTCGGCGGGGTTGCCGATCCGCAACCCCGGGATGCCGACCCGGCCGACCGTGTCTATGACCACCCTTGTCAACACCAAGTTCACCAGCTAGTGCGGGTATGCCATCACGAGCGGCACCCTTAAGCGGTTGGAATCCGGGTGCCAGGTCTCTGTGCGCCTCACCGCCGAGATGTTCCTGCATGCCGGTGTTCCGTATGCCAATCCGCGACTCATGTTCCCGTCATTCCTAGTCGCGGTTGTTGGTGACCTCCTTGCCTGCCACTCGCTACTGATCACCCGGATCATGTTGTCGGTAATCGATCCCAACGCAACATGTACAACTGGGCAAAGCCCGTAGCGTGCAAGATGGCGGAGGTGCGTCGCGCTCCGCTTTTCGTCCACTCGCATGGCGCGCCGTAAGGTCCGATCGCTGCAACAGTGAACAAAAGGCGACTGTCTTTGCTCCCAGTGGCATACAACTCGGACTGTGGAATCAATCGATCGTGACCGGTGACACGAACCCCACGGGTTTTATCGCCAGCACTGCACTTTGCAGCTGGTACAACACCGCCTCCGCTGTGTTGCCGATGAACAAACCAGGAACACCCGTTCGTCCGACGGTTCCCATGACCACCAGGTCGGCCTTCAGCTCGTTTGCCAATGCCGGAATCTCCTTCTCCGTCCGCCCTTTCGGCATGTGCACGCGGGGTGAGAGGTAACTGTACGCCTCGTCTCCGACATGTTTACGCAATTCAAGTTTCAAATGGTCTATGCCGGCTTTGTGCCTGGTGTAATCACCCTCGATGAAACGATCCCTGAAAGCCTCAGGATTATCGGCCCACATGGCGGCAAACTCTGCCGCGGGCGCATCCCACACGTGGACCAGATGCAGCTCCGCGAAATCAGACAGGGCGAGGGATGCGGCCAATTCCAGAATCTGCCGGCTCAGCCTTTCGTCCTCAGAATCGGTCTCGTAGGGATCCAGATCGACGGCAGCCAGGATACAGGAATAGTTGGGCTTTTCGTCGGGCTTCAACAGCCAGAGTGGGCAAGGGCACTCGCGCAACAGGTGCATGTCATCGCTGCCGAACAGCCGATCAAACCAGCTCGGATCCTCGGCGGGCTTCATAACCAAATCATGGCCTTCACGCAGAACGGCGCGGATCACCTCGATAAACCGTCGCCCGATCATCACCTCTATGTCGAGGTCGATGTGTTCGCGGTACGGTGCGACCGAGTCTTCGAGTACTTGGCGTCGGTTGGCAATTAGGGTAGCGGTAAGGTCAGCAGAGATCGGCCCACCCGGTGGCATTCCGATACCTGCTGTAACCTCGCGATGGACCTCTATGATCCGCAGTTGTGCCTGGTTATTCTGAGCCAGCGACACTGCCCGGGCGATACAGGCATCCTGCGCGCTCCGCGGTTCAGAGACGTATAAAATGCGCTTGAATCGATTCATTGTTCACCTATAGGTTTAGGGGCATCGAACGCCGTTGCCACCAGCCGGTTGGCCGCTTCTCTTGCCGCGTCCGAGTATGGGATCAGAACCAGGTCTACGCCTTCCTGCTCGAGTATTGTCGCGTCGCGCTGATTCGACGCGGCGACTGCAATCCTGCCACGATATCCCTGCTGACGAAGGGACTGCACGAACAGGCGATTGACCGCACGATCGCGCACCGTGCTGACTACCCAGCGCATCTGGGCCAACGGCAGTGTGGCTACGAACTCCGGATCCTCTGCGTCACCGTAGTGGACCCGGTATCCATTCCGGGCGTGTTGCTCCACGTTAGTCGGATCGAAGTCTACCGCCAGCAGGCTGCAACCCTGATCGCGTAGGTTGGCTGCCAGCGCTGCACCGTAGCGCCCTAATCCAACCAGCAATACATCCGCGTGGGTGCCCGAACTCAAAATGCTGTCGATCTCTCGGTGTGGCACCTTCCGTTCGAAGATCGAAAGCCACGGCGCCAGCCACTCATAGAGCGTATGTGAGTACAGAATCATGTAGGTCGAGGCACTGATAGTGATAAGGCCGACCAACGTGATGAGGCCGACCGTGTCCTGCCCGAGGTGTCCCAGGCTCAGGCCGAGGGCCGCGAGGATCAATGAAAATTCACTGATCTGCGCGACCGTTAGGCCAGCGAGGAAACCCGTGCGCTTGCGGTACCCCATATAGCCCATAATAATCATGACAATCAACGGGTTGCCAATGAGCACGAACAGCGAGAACACCGCTGAGGCTGAAAGTTGTGCCCCCAGCATGCTCAGGTCGAGGGTTGCCCCCAGCTCGATGAAGAAAAACAACAACAGAAAATCGCGCAGGCTGACCAGGCGCGCCGCCACCTGTTCCCGATACGGGGTTGAGGCGATAGAGACGCCAGCCAAGAAGGCGCCGACCTCCCTGCTGAATCCCAAGGTGTCTCCCATGACCGCGCCAAGTACGGCCCAGGCAATTGCAAACAACATCAGCAATTCCGACGAATGTGCCAGGCGGCGCAGCAGGCCAGGCAGCACGTATCGCATCAGCAGTGCTACGGCGAGCAGCATGGCAGCACCCTTTAGCAGTATTTGTAGTGCTGCCCACCCTAAGTTTGTGTCCCCTTCTGCCTGTCCGAAGGCGGTTAGACCGATCATCACCAGCACGACGACGATATCCTGGACAATGAGAAAACCCACGGCGATCCGGCCGTGCAGAGCATCTACCTCGCGTTTGTCTGAAAGTAGCTTGACGATGATGATGGTGCTGGAGAATGTCAGCGCCACGGCGACATAGACGGCCGTGACATGTGACATGCCCAGCAGCAGTGCGATCAGATACCCGATTGCCGACGTGAACACCACCTGCCCAAGACCGGATGCCAGGGCCACCGGGCCGACGGTGCGGATGACATGCAGATCCAGTTTCAACCCGACGACGAACAGCAGCAGTGCAATACCGAGTCGTGCGAAAAGTTCGATCTCCGTGCTGTGGGCAACGATCCCAAACACCGATGGCCCCAGCAGGATGCCGATTGCGATGAACGCGACGATCAATGGCTGGCGCAGCAGCTGCGCCAATGCCCCGCCCGTGGCCGCGAGTCCGAGAATTAGTGCAACCTGAGCGAACACGCTGTCGAACATGGTGTACCACAGATCTGCCGAAGACTTAGCCAAGATGTTACTCCGGCAGCCCCCCTAGTACATTGATCCGCATACGGAATATTCTCGAAACATCGACGAAACAATCCGGGCACTGATTGCGGGAAACACATGCCCCTGTAGTGGCCAGCCGAGCAGCCAGCGTCCTACAGTGGACCTTGGTGCGGCCGGCTCCGTTCCCGATGGAGAACGGGATCCACCCAGCGAATGTGGCTTCGGATACCGGCCTGGCGCCAAAAGTATTGCCGTTGCTGTAAATGGTAAGGGCCGATCCCGGGCGTTGTGTGTCAAAGACGTCTCGGGGCTTGTCAGAAAGTTCGCTGCATTGGATAAGATGGCGTTGCCATGGAAACTGCCGGTAGTGTCATAGCGCTTGTCAGCCTGCTGTTCTTGATCAGCGTGCTGTCCACTGCTTTGACCCCGCGGCTGGGTATCCCGGTGCTCCTGCTGTACCTCGGTGTGGGTATGCTCGCCGGGGAGAACGGTCTGCTAGGGATCCGTTACGATGATGTCGACTCGGCCTATTTGATCGGCAGTGCGGCCTTGGCGGTGATCCTTTTCGATGGCGGTCTGCGTACTGACCCTACAGCGTTCCGCGTAGCGCTGGCACCCGCCTTGTCACTTGCCACGCTCGGCGTGCTTTTGACCGCCGGAATAATCGGTGCATTCGCGGTACTTGCACTGGACCTGGGGTGGATGGAGGCGCTGCTGCTCGGCGCCATTATCGGTTCGACGGACGCAGCCGCCGTGTTCTCGCTGTTGCACGGGCGGGGCATGCTGCTCAAGGAACGGGTCGGCGCGACGCTGGAGATCGAGTCCGGCATCAACGATCCGATGGCCGTGTTCCTGACCCTGCTGTTGGTGGAAGCGGTCACCAGCAACGACGCACCGGGATGGGGTGCGGTCCTGTCCTTCTTCTGGCAGATGGGCGGCGGGGCGGCCATTGGTCTCGCCGCCGGTGCCAGCCTCGCCTGGGCAGTGACCAGGATCGTGCTCAATGCGGCGCTGTATCCGTTGCTGGTTCTGTTCGGCGCCCTGTTCGCCTTCGGCATCGCTGCGCTGCTGGACACCAGCGGCTTCCTTGCCGTCTACCTGGCGGGGTTGACGATGGCCGGGCGTGTGTCGCGCGGCCTGTACAACATTCAGCGTTTCGTCGATGGCGCAGCATGGCTCAGCCAGATCAGCATGTTCCTGGTTCTCGGCCTGCTGGTAACGCCCACCAATCTGATCCCGCATGCACCGGCCGCCCTGCTCATCGGGCTCGCCCTGATCTTCGTAGCCAGGCCGCTCGCGGTCATTGCCTGCCTGGCGCCATTCCGCTTTGCGTGGCGCGAGCAGCTTTTCATCTCGTGGGTCGGCCTGCGCGGCGCTGTTCCGATCATCCTCGCGATGTTCCCATGGATTGCCGGATTCGAGAATTGGCAGACCTACTTCAACGTGGCTTTCTTCGTGGTGCTGGTAAGCCTGCTGGTTCAGGGCTGGACCGTGACACCGCTGGCGCGCTGGACAGGGCTGGAAGTGCCATCCCGGACCGGTCGCTTGCAGCGTGTTGAACTCGGGATGCCTGGCCAGGAGGAGGTTGAGCTTGTTGGATATCGGATTGAACGGGACAGTCCTCTGCTGGGCGCGTCCCCTGCATTAGCGGATTGGCCAGGCGATACTCGCGCTTTGTTAGTGATCCGCAAAGGCAAAGCGATCAAAATCGAGGAACTGGGGTCGTTAGAGGACAACGATCAGCTCTACTTTCTGGCGCGCCCCGTAGAAATGTGGCAGCTAGATCGCCGGATACTGGCGGAACGTGAACCACAGCGTTTGGGAGAGCGTGCGTTTTTTGGCGATTTCGTCGTCAAACCCGATGCGACGTTGGGTGCGTTGGATGCTGTTTATCGATTCGGGTTGGATCCCGCGGATGCAAGCCTCACCATTTCTGAGTTTCTGTTGCGCCGCTACCCCCGACCTGTCGTCGGTGACAGGGTCAGGCTCGGCAGCATAGAGTTCGTCGTGCGGCGAGTTGCCGGCAACCGCATTACTCAGGTCGGCTTGAAACTCCGCACGTAAGGGGGATTGGGTAGTTCGCACGTCGAGACCCAAGAAAACTTGTGCCGCTGGGTCCGCTTCCTCGGTGCAGGCCCTGTGTAATGTCTGGCGAGGTATTTTCGCCATTGCGATCGGCTGCTTGGTGGTTGCCCTGTCGTTCTCCGGTTCGAGTCCTCGAAGGGCCAAAAACTGGCCGGTTTCGGGCAAAGACTCGATCAAGAGCAACGGCGGCTTTAAGGGTGGGTGGGGCAGTGCGGCGTTATCCACAACGTCCACAGCTCCTGCCCGAGACGGCCGAAGGACCCCTCAAAAGGTCCGCAGGCCAAGCGAGGGACCGCGCGCGGCGCGGTGGCTGTGGGCGGCTGTGGGTAACGTTGTCACCGAAGTGCGGTAATCAGGTAGGCGGTCCAGCCGACCAGTGCCGCAATGGCGCTCAGAAGCGTCGCGGTTTGCCATAGCGGCAGGGTGGGGGTCGGCGCCCTCCGAACGCCTGTGCCGCCGGAATTGGCGAGTTTCATGGCGTGGTCTTGGATATCTTGTTTGGCTTGGCGAAGGGCGTCGCCGAGTACGGATTTCGCTAGGTCGCGATGCTTGGCGAGGCGCGCATCGTCGGCTTGGGCGAGTCGGCGGGTATGTTCTTGCAGTAGACGATCGACGCGTTGCGCGTGGTGATCCAGCACAATCTCATTGAGGGCGACTGCCGCGAGGATGGGATCGTCGGCTGATACGACGATCCCAAAACGTGACGCGAGCAGTTCGCGGATCCGTTCGAGCTCCAGATCAGGCGGCGAGGGCGTTGGCGAGGCGTTCGTAGACAAGTTTGCGGACCATGCTCAGGCGTTGGCGGCTCATGATCGAGAATTGATCACTGGAGACCGCCTCGTTGAAGGTCAGCTTCTTCTCCAGCATATCGCGCATGTCGGCACCGAAGGTGTCGCTCGATTGATTGGGGATTTCAATCACGGCGCGAATCCGGGTTTTGTGTTGCTTATAGACGGCCATGTCTTTGAATTGCTTGCTGCTGTGTTCGACTTTGCCGAAGTAGGGGTTCAGCCAGACGTACAGCTCTACGTCGTCGGGCATTTGCCCAGCGGTTTGATTGAACCCGTTGATCGTGTCACCGAATCCCTGACCTCCGGTGATGACCGAGTGCACACAGACGCGTCGACCGGCGTCGACCAGCATTGAAATGGCGGCGTTTTCGGTCAGGTAGTTACTCAGCGGGACAAAAGACGCCGCGCCGTTGTCGATCACGAAATCGGCTTCTTCCTTCAGCAGCAATTCCATCAAGTCATCGAAGCGTCGTTCGTTGATCCGGGTCGATCCCTCGTCCTGGATCTGCAAGCGCTCGACCGGCCAGGCTTGGTACTGCGAGAACGTCGCGTTGACCGGATCCGTGTCAATCATCCGCAGCGGCAACGGGTCGTTGGTGCGGTTGTCGCTCAAGAACTGAGCGAGCAGCGAGGCCGTAAAGGTCTTACCGACACCACCTTTGCCCTGCAGGATGAAGTGTACTGTACTCACAGTGATAAACTCCTTTATATCAGCTCATCCAGGTTTGGAATGGGATTATGCACATATCTTTTAATCTCCGTCACTTCCCCCTTTGCGTGGGCTTTCGACCGGTCGGCGTCCCCGCTTTTCGGCTTGGGGGAATTGGCGGCGGTGGGTGTGGCGGGTGTGGACTGAGAAGCCCGGATCGCTACCAGTTTCTGGAGGTGCTTTGCGAAGGTGGCGTAGCCGATGGCGAGGCCTTCGCGCTCGTGCAGGACCGTGTAGATCGCCCGCTTGGTGACGCCGTCATCGAGGGCTTTGAGTATCCACTCGCGGTTGCGGTAGACGGTGACTTTTCCGCCCGCGCTCTGTTTGCGGATCTCGGCGAGATAGTGATGGTCATCGGACATGGGGTGCCTGCTTCGTAATGCGAATGCAGGCGATTGTAGGAGAAAACAAGCGAGGCCGTGCGAACACAGAGGCTGGCAAGAGACGGTCGCACAAGGTCGCAAGGCTTCGCGAAGGTTGGCATGAAATCGCACGTAAAAGACGGGGCAGGATAGGCGAATGTATTACCGCCGATGAATCGACGGCCTCACATTCGCGTGCCTTACTCGCCTGCGGCTCGACGGAGGAAACGATGGGAAGCGACAACCGCCAGCGCACGAGACTGATCCCCGTGCGCGTTAATGAAGATGAGTTGAAAGTGATCGACGAGAAGGCCCAGGCCTTCGGTTACATGACGTCACGATCTGCGTTGCTGCGCGACCTGGTGCTGGGCATCGAGCCCAAGAGCACGCTCGATCAGCAAGCGGTGCTCGATCTGTTAAAGATCAACGCGGACTTGGGTCGATTGGGCGGTTTGCTCAAGCATTGGTTGCAAGCGAAGGGCGCGAAACCATCGGAAGCGATCGAGATCCGCTCGTTAATGGACGACCTGGTGCGGACGCAGGATCTGCTCAGGCGGAAGGTGCTGTCGTTGTGATTGCAAAGGAAAGCCAACGACGCGACGGAAAGTCAGCAGCACGCGATTTGATTAAATACCTCACGGATAGCAAAAATAATAACGAGCGCGTAATATATTCGCAGTTTTCGAACTGTCTGGCGGCTGAGCCGGCGCTGGCGATGAAGGAGATCGAGGCGGTACACGCGATGAACACGCGAGCGAAGGGCAACAAGATGTACCACCTGATCGTGTCGTTCCGCGAGGGGGACAACCCGACGCCTGAGCAGCTGGGGGCTATTGAGCGGGGTATGGCCGAGACTCTGGGCCTTGGCGACCATCAGCGGCTCTCCGTCGTGCACGGCGACACCGACCACCTGCACCTGCACCTGGCGATTTCCAAGATCCACCCGACCACGTTCCGCATGGTCGAGCCCTACCGGGATCACTATGCGCTCTCGGCCGCCTGCCGGCAGTTCGAGCAGGCATTCGGGCTGCAGGTCGATAACGGCATCCCGAACGGTGAGCGGCTGACGGCGCAGGCCGGCGACTACGAGGCGCACCAAGGCCTGGAATCCTTCCAACGCTGGGCGCAGGGCGAGCCGAAGCAGCGGCTGGAAGCGGCGCTCGATCGGCCCGATGCCTCGTGGGCATCGGTTCACCAGGCACTTGCCGGCTACAACCTTGAGATCAAGCCGCGTGGTGCCGGGTTCGTGGTGGTGGACCGCGACGACGACCGGCTGCGGATGAAGGCCTCGCAGCTCGGGCGTGGCTTTGGCAAGGGTGATCTGGAAAAGCGGCTCGGGGCATTTGAGCCGATCGCCGGGGGCCGAGCGCGGTCTGATACCCGTTTCTCCG
>Ga0209203_1001035_pt1 | contig 21226 bp, 17 predicted proteins | sample AD_UKC109_MetaG_FD_184423 | JGI IMG/M metagenome (GOLD analysis project Ga0209203, IMG submission 184423) | Active sludge microbial communities of municipal wastewater-treating anaerobic digesters from Hong Kong - AD_UKC109_MetaG (SPAdes)... | ecosystem: Engineered > Bioreactor > Anaerobic >... | reverse complement strand
ACAAAGGAATTGATGGATTGACCCCGGAGGAAAAACTGCTTGAATATTTTTACCCCGAAAAACTGTAAACAACGGTGGACTTTCTCACAACTCAGATCTGTATTGGGGGACGGCCGGTATCCTTTCTGTAATACTGCTTGACATGTAACACTAATAGGTCTAACCAGTTAGCAGGGTCTGTCAGCTGTTTAATATGTGGGGCGTTTTTATGAACGGTTCGGATTCATAGTGCGATTGGCGGGGCGGAAAATACGATATGTTTTCAATCCGCTTTCACGCTCCGGATGGTATCTGACATATGAATAAACAAATCAATACAGGTGAGATAGTCATATATCAAATGGAAGACGGACAGGCGTCTCTGGAAGTTAATCTAGTGCAAGAAACCGTCTGGCTTACCCAGGAACAAATGTGCCAATTATTCGAGAAAAACAAAAGAACAATTTCCGAACATGTTCGCAATATTTTTAAAGAAGGCGAGTTGCAGGAAAGTTCAGTTGTCCGGAAATTCCGGACAACTGCCAGTGACGGTAAATCCTATAATGTTAATTACTATAGTCTTGATGCCATCATATCTGTTGGGTATAGAGTAAAATCACAAAGAGGTACCCAGTTTCGCATCTGGGCAAACAGAATACTGAAAGAGTATCTCGTCACGGGTTATGCGCTTAATGAAAAACGATTACAGTCACAGATCGAAAAATATGAAGCACTGAAACAATCGATCAGGCTAATCGAAAACATAGCGGATCGCACACTGCTATCCACATCTGAATCCGAAGGTCTCCTGAAGGTTATCAGTGATTTCAGTTACGCTCTGGATACGCTTGATCGGTATGACTACGGAAAACTGGAATTGGGCGATGTGTCGGCCCGGACCGTAAAACGAATTTCATATGAAGAAGCGAAGGGTGCTATCAAGAAAATGCTGGGAAGGTTTGGTGATTCCACCCTGTTTGGACTCGAAAAAGATGATTCGTTCAACAGTTCACTGGATACGATCTACCAGACGTTCAACGGCAAGGACCTCTATCCAAGCATTGAAGAAAAAGCGGCACATCTTTTGTACTTCATTGTGAAAAACCATTCATTCGTGGATGGGAATAAACGTATTGCAGCCGCTATCTTTACTTGGTTTCTTGAACGGAACGGTTTGCTCTACAGAGCCAATGGAACAAAACGTATAGCGGACAACGCCTTGATCGCTTTGACACTGATGATTGCCATGAGCGATCCGAAAGAAAAGGATGTCATAGCAAAAATAATTGTCAATCTTATAAATAAGGACAACTGATTCAAAGGGATTTTGATATGACATTACGCCCAAACGAAACTACACAAAAGGTTTTACTCTCATCAACGAGCCGACTCGTTGGAGAGTATGAGCAAGATAGTATACTAATCACACATGCCTGGCCAGATTTCTATGATAAGTCTCTTCTTGTCAGAATGTCAGAAGGTCCTGCATCACGAAGTGCTTATATTTTTGCGTTTAAAACTGCTCATGTCGAAAAGAAGCCAGGAATTCGGCTTCCCGAATATTCGCCGATGGGAGATTTGATCTGTTCTTATCTTAGTGTTCTATACGGTAAGCGCTTTGATAGTCATGGTCTTCTGGAAGGTAGCGGTCTCTTTCACGTTCCAGAGCTTTCCCAATTTACTCATCTTTGTGACCACCACCTGCCACAAAACTCACACGTTTCAAGACCTGACTTTAGTGTTCCTCTTAATTTGACTGAATTTTCCCGGATTGATAGTTTATTGCTTAACGATGGACTGGATCAAAAATTTTTAAGAACTTTTCAGGGTGCATCAAAGTTCTATCTGCAAGCTCTGCAAAACGCTGAGCATGATCCCGAAGTGGCATATCTTCATTTGATAACTTCAGGAGAAATACTGTCAAATTTTCAAAAATACTCCAAAGAAGACCTATTAGATCAAGAAACCAAGAAAGCTTTAGAGTCTATAAAAAAAGGTGTTCCCAATGGGTCTAAGCTTGCAGGGATAATAGCTGGCAAACTGCTTTTAGTGAAAAAGCGTTTTACCGAAACCATCATTTGATTTATAGACGATAGCTTTTTCAGACGCTCTGAATCGAACAACAAATTTGGTTGTTTTAAGGCCGAGAGCTTCAGAGATTCGATTTCCGCAGCATATGATTTACGCAGTATGTATATTCATACGGGTGTTCCCTTTGGCTCTTGGGTCTCAATGGGGTCAGGTGGAAGAAATGATGAAATTCAATTTGGAAAACCAGTTGTAGAAGATTCCAAACTTGGAGACATTCTCGCCAAAGCTCCAACGTATATAGGCCTTGAACGTGTTATAAGGTATTGTTTGCTGAAATTTGCAATAGAGAATGGCGCATATACTGATGCCGTTTCTGTAGATGCAAACACTTAACCTGATTTCTCAGCAGGTTGTAAGATATGATGGTTAAAAACCCTTTGTTCGCAAAGAGGTGTTATACTGCACGAGTGAAGTATGTAGATTTTTATCGGTAACCTATATAAACACCGTTACGCAAGAAGAAGGATGAGAATCTGGACGATACATCCTCGGTATCTGGACAGACAGGGCCTGCTGGCCCTCTGGAGAGAAGGGCTACTCGCGCAGGCGGTGCTGCTGGGTAAAACGAGAGGCTATATTCATCACCCGCAGCTCATCCGCTTTCAGGATCAGCCGTCGCCTGTTGCAACTATTGCCACGTATCTGGAGATCGTGCACGATGAGTCCATGTGCCGGGGCTATCACTTCGATCGGACCAAAATCCGGCCGAAAAGGGTTCAGGGACGTATTACGGAGACGCACGGACAGTTGCTCTATGAATGGGACCATCTTAAGAAAAAGCTCTCAAAGCGCAGTCCGGAGCATTATCTGAGAATCCAACACATTACAAAACCTGAGCCACACCCCATTTTCGAAATCATCCCGGGAGAAATCAGGGATTGGGAGAAACGGACAGCAGAAGCGGTTTCCCCCCGACCTTCCATATAGTTTTTTATACGTTCTGTCCCCCGTTTACACGGTTATTGACTCTCCAAGATAGTTCCCCTATAAAATGACATGTAGGGTTGTTGAAGAAACCCTCTCTTAATTAATCCATTAAATAGAGACTAAGGAGGAGGATATGTTGAATTTTTCTCTTACGAAAGAGCAGGTGGAGTTACGGGAAAAGGTGCGGGAGTTTACCCGCAGGGAGATACTGCCCGTTACCTGGTATTATGACGAACTCGATGAAGTCCCCCTCTTTGTGCTTCGCCGGGCCTTTGAGGATGGGATCATGAATGCGGACATACCTGCCGAGTATGGCGGGAAGGGATACGGACTGGTAGAGGGTACCATTGCGGTGGAGGAGATCGCCGCGGGGTGTCCCGGCCTGGCGACATCCATGTTCGATAATTCACTGGGTATGGCGCCGATCATCCTTTCCGATAAAGAGCATCTTAAAAAGAGATATTTAGGCGAAATAGCCAAAGAGTTCAAACTCATGTGTTTCGGTACATCGGAGACGACTATGGGATCGGATGTGGCAGGCATGCGCTGTCTGGCCACAAAGGATGGTGATGACTATATCCTCAACGGTACCAAGTACTGGATAACCAACGGCGGGATTGCCGACTATATGACCGTCTTTGCCACTACGGACCCGAAGCTGCAGCACAAGGGGATCTGTGCCTTTGTCGTGGAGTTGGACTGGGACGGAGTTTCGGTGGGGAAACCGATTCCCAAGATGGGACAGCGGTGTTCGAATACGGCTGGAGTTCATTTCGAAAACACCAGAGTTCCGAAGGAGAATATCCTCGCCGAACCGGGAGAGGGATTTGTGCTCGCCATGAAGACATTCGACCGGACGCGGCCCGTAATCGGTTCGTTCGGTGTCGGCGCCGCCCGTTCCGCCATGGAATATGCGCTCCACTATACGAAAAAAAGACATACCTTCGGTTCCGCTCTTGCAAACAACCAATCGATACAGTTCAAACTTGCCGAGATGTTTACAAAGATAGAGATAGCCCGGCTTCTTACCTGGAAGGCCGCCGCGGAGGTGGACCAGGGCACGACGACGAATCTCGCCGCTTCCATTGCGAAGCTCTACGCTTCCGAGGTCGCATTTGAGGTGGTAAGCGACGCACTCCAGCTCTTTGCGGGATATGGCTATACGAAGATGTACCCCATTGAAAAGCTCCTGCGGGACGTCCGTCTGCTCCGGATATACGAGGGAACGTCGGAGATACAGCACCTGATCATTGCAGGACACCTCTTCGGTTCCTACGAACCGGTCATGCCGCCGCTTGATGAGGTGCCGATCATGAGATGGGAGGATGCATCGGGAGAGTTTCCGGAAGCGGTCGGAACCAAGACGGCTTGGCGCTGCCCCATGTGCGGGTATGTTCATGTCGGTGATGAACCGCCGGAGGCCTGTCCGTACTGCTTTGTTCCGGGAACGGGATTCAAAAAGGCATGGCCCCGGGAATAGCGGGGCACTTTGAAAAGAGTGTCACATTATTCTGTCTTCTTAAAACGGCCAGATGAGCGGCGTCAGCGCCACCGTTACGATCCAGAAGATGATGTTCAGCGGGATGCCGATTCGTGCGAAATCGGAAAACTGGTACCCTCCCGGAGTGTAGATCATCGTGTTGGTCTGGTAGCCGATGGGCGTCGCGAAACTGGTCGATGCGGCAAAGGTGATGGCAATCAGGAAGGGGCGTGCGCTCACCCCCATCAACTCGGAGGCGGAAAGTGCTATGGGGACCAGGAGAATGGCAGACGCGTTGTTTGACATGAATGCAGTCAGAATTGCGGTAATCAGATACAGGACTGCCAGGACGATAATCGGGCCCATGCCCACGAACGGTTGCACGATGGCTCCTGCCAGCCATGCCGCGGTACCCGTCTGCTCAAGGGCAAGACCAAGGGGGATAATTCCCCCCAGCAGAAAAATAACCTTCCAGTCGATCGACTTGTAAGCTTCCTCTATGGTAATACAGCGGCCGAGAACCATGGCTATGGCACCGAGCATGGCGGCGATCAGGATCGGAAATATGTTGAAGAAGATGAGTACGATCATGGCGACAAAGATCGCAAAGGAGATCAGGGCCCGGTCCTTTCGGAGGTGCAGTTCCGTCAGCTCGTTGGTGACGATCAGGTCGGTCGATTCCATGATACGGTTCACGGATTCTTTGTCGCATTGCAGAAGGAGGGTGTCTCCGTCGTCAAAACTGATATCGGCGAGGCGTTCACGGAGGATTTTTCCCCGCCGCTGTATGGCGAGTACGATGCACCCGTATCTCTTTATGTAGTCGGCCCCGCGGAGCGTACGCCCGAGCAGGCGAGACCGGGGAGGCACCAGCGCTTCTATCAGTTCGATCTCGTCCGATTGCAGCTCATTATCATCGATGGCCGCATCTGCCTTGGTTTCGAGCCCGTAGGCATTTTTCACCTTGATCAGATCTTCGGCGTTTCCGTGAAGCAGCAGAAAGTCATTCTCTCGTATCTTAGTGGCAGAAGCCCGCCAGGTTGCCTTACCATCGCGGATGATCTTTATGAGATCGATATCGCTGAAGTTCTTTTTGTCCATGGCCCGCCAACTCTTGCCGATAAAGGAAGACCCGGCTGTAACCCTCATCTCGGACAGGTAGTCGGCAAGTCGGTACTTGTCGATCTGTTCGTCGGAGCTTTTCCTCTTCGGTATCAGCGCATTCGAAAAGAGTGTCAGATAGATAATCCCTATGACAACGAGGATGATTCCGAGAGGCAGGAATTCAAAGAGACGGAAAGGTTCAAGGCCCTGAGAGACGGCCATCGAATTGACCAGTATGTTGGTCGACGTTCCGATCAGCGTGCACACCCCGCCGAACTGACTTGCAAAGGAAAGGGGTATCAGCACGCGGGATGGCGCTATGTTCCGGGTTTTTGAAAGAATGACCGCCACGGGTATCAATATGGCGACCGTTGCCGTGTTTACGAGAAAAGCCGAGAGAGTGGCGACGGTAACGCAGAGAACAATAACCAGCCGTCGTGGCCTCTTGCCGGCGATTCTGTCAAGATGACGGGCGATCCATTCTACAAGTCCCGTCCTGACCAGTCCCGCGCTTATGACGAACATGGCGGCGATGATGGCGGTCGCTGGATTTGCAAAACCGTACAGTGCCTGTTCCGGAGGCAGAAGCCGAAACAGGAGAAGCACCGCCAGGACGCAGAGGGCGGCCACATCGACACGCAGCTTCTCGGTTATGAATAGAAAGGCGGCGCCTGCAGTGATGGTAATGACGAGAATATTGTCGAGTGTAATCACAACAAAGATCTCCTCTATCCGAGCAGACAGTTCTTGTATGTATTTGAATACATTTACTTGCTTGTTTTCAGTATGATTCGCGCGTCAGCAATAACACACCGTTTGGGTGTACAGATGACCGGATTCAGATCGATGGACTCGATACGATCCTTTAGTTTCATCACGAACCCGGAAAATAAAATGAGTGATCGCTTCAGCGCCTGCATGTTAATCGGCTCGGCTCCCCGGTAGCCCTCAAGGAGCTTCTTCGCCTTCAGCCCGTGAATCATGGAATCCACATCGTTCATTCCGATCGGGGCCATGCGCAGGCTCACGTCTTTGTATATTTCGACGCCTGTCCCGCCGAATCCCAGCAGAATCATGGGGCCGAACTGATAATCATACTTGGCGCCGAAAATCAATTCCGTGCCCGAGATCATCTCCTCTACGAGCATGCCCTCAAATCCCTCTATCGCACTGAACCGCTCAAAGACATTCTGCAGATTCGTATCACTATTCACCCCAACCGCAACCCCATGGACGTCCGATTTATGCAGTACGTCGGGAGAGACGATTTTGGCGACCACTGGGTAGCCGATCTTGGTTCCGATCCGCCTTACATCGCCGGGCGCTTTTGCCACGTCGAATTTCGGTACATCGAACCCATCCAGCGAAAAAATCCGTTTCGCGTCGGGCTCGAGAACCCACCCCCATTGTTCGGAAGTCTCTAAAATAGTGAGGATCTCTTTTTTTACCATGGCTTGCTCCTCCTCAACGCGGTCGCCATGAGAACCGCCCCTTCGATGGAGGGGGAAACGGGAATCCCATTTAATTCAAATCCTTCTATGAGCATACGATACTTATCAACATGAGGCACGTATGCGATAAGTGGTTTGCCGGTCTGTTTGCTCACGGAGCTTAACCGTGCTCCCAAATCCATGGTAATTCCCGGAAGGTAGGGAAGGAGCAGGGCAATGACGCAGTCAATCTCGGGTATTGTGCAGAGAGTCCGGACGGTCCATACAAAATCATCGTCAATGGCGCTTCCCGTCAGATCTGCGGGGTTACGGATAGAGGCGATAGTCTTGACACTGTCTGAAAGATGATCTTTGATTTCTTTCTTTGTTGCTTCTCCTAATTCCGGCACAGACAGACCCTGGGCCGAGCAGGCGTCAACGGCAAGGGCGCCATGCCCCCCGCTTCCCGTCACGATCCCGATATTTCCGTCAATGGAGGTTTGGTATGAGCTCAATGATTCGCAAAAGGATACCAACTCCAGTTCATTCAGGGCCTCGACGACACCATCGTGTTGGGCGAGGGCGGCGGAAAAACTCTGATAATCACCGGCAATTGATGCCGTATGACTGGAAACGGCACGCTGTCCCCCCGAACTCTTGCCCGACTTCAGCACGATCACCGGTTTCGGACACTTTTGAGCGGCCAGGACAAATTCGCGGCCCTCATCCTTTCCAAATCCTTCCACATAGAAGGCGATGACCTTTGTTTCCCCGTCGCGGGCAAGAAAATTGAGCAGATCCAGTTCATTGATACATGCCTTATTGCCGATGCTGACCGCCTTCGAAAGACCGACCCCCTCTTCGGTGAATTTTATCATCTGATCAACAAGGATGCCGCCGCTCTGACTGATAAGGGCGACATTGCCCGTATCGGGTTTCACCATCCGTTCTGCGGGGAGAAAGAAAGTGTCAACATGGTTGGGCACATATATTCCCAGACAGTTCGGCCCGATAAAAGGGAACCTGGCCTCCCGCGCCGTTGCAACCATTCGACTCTGAAGATCCAGACGGCCCGCCTCGGCGAAGCCCCCCGATACGACAATGGCTGACTGTACGTCAGACTTGATACAGTCTTCCAGTATTTCCGGTACGTAGTCGGCACGTGCCGCAATAACCGCAAGATCGATCTGTCTCGGGATATCGGAGATTATGGGAAATACGGGGTCATCTTTGAGCGATCCGCCATGTGGATTCACGGCGAATATTTCCACCGGATAGCGGTGATGAATTTTATAATAAATGACATTCGCCGGGTGCCGGTCATTGGTCGTCGATACTCCGATGACGGCTATCGTTTTCGGTTTAAATAATGCCTGTAGTCTCATCCTTCCCCCTTTCCTTCCGCTTCACACCATTGTACTTGCAAAGCTCCACGGAGAACACAGAGATACTCTCTCTGACATTATTTCATTATACTCGCCTCCGGTCCGGTACGGTATACGCCGGGAAATATCATCTGAGTAGAATGAACATACTATCTGCAGCACCCTTAGTGTCATTATTTTCGGACATCGGGTTAGTCTTCCACTTTGGAAAGGATGGTAAACTTGCCGTCTTTCCATTCCCCACGGTAACTTTTACAGTCGGCGGCTTGTAGGATTCCTTCACCAACCATAAATCCCTCTTCCCATGTTCCCTCGTATCGTGACCCATCGGCAAATAACAGCACACCGTTGCCGTGAGATTTGCCGTCTTTCCATTCGCCGCTATACTTGTTCCCGTCTGCCGAAATCAATTCCCCCTGGCCGTTCTTTAATCCGTTCTTCCATTGTCCGCTGTATCGACCGCCATCGGGAAGCGTTTCCCGGCCTTCTCCGTCGGCATTGCCATGACGCCATGTGCCTTCGAATCTGTACCCATCGGCCAGAAGTATTGTTCCGTCGCCGTGAGGAAGGCCGTGCTCCCATTGGCCTTCATAACGGCTTCCGTCCGTCCAGGTAAATATCCCTTTGCCGTGGTACCGTCCGTCTTGAAAAAAACCTTCATACCGTGATCCGCTTGAGTACGTACACGTTCCCTTACCGGAGAGTGCGTTTCCATCCGATCGAAAATCCACAACACGTTGTCCGTGTATTTCACGACTCGATTTTTGAAGAAAGGGGTTGTTATTCATAGGGGTTTTCATCCGGATTTCCGATGTATTTGCCATTGCTAAATTCACCGATATATTTCTTGCCGCTGGTAAATTCCATCTCGCCCCATCCGTGGGGGAGACCGTTTTCATGCTGACCGGTATATTTTCTGCCGTCATTCATGGTCATCGTGCCCTGACCGTGATACTTGTTGTTTTTGAATTCACCTTCATACATGTCACCGGTAGGGAATCGGAGTATCCCTTTTCCGTTGAACAGAAAGTCTTTGAATCCCCCGGTATACTTTCGGCCGTCGGGTAATATGAGCGTACCAAGGCCGTTGAATTTCCCGTCTTGATACTGACCGCTGTATCTCATTCCGTCCGCAAATGTTTCGGTTCCTTGTCCTTCGCGTCGGTCATTCAGCCAGTCTCCGATGTATTTTATCCCTTCGGCGGTGGTAGCCGTTCCGTTGCCGTTCTTTTTGTCGTTTTTCCACTGGCCTATATATCGAGCGCCGTCGGATAATGTCTGTATGCCATGACCATCCCGAGCGCCGTCTTTCCACTCTCCGACATACTTGCTTCCATCCGCATAGTTCATGATCCCCTGCCCGTGGGGCTCACCGTCATGCAATTCGCCCGCGTATAGGCTGCCATCGGGGTATCTCTTCGATCCCTGGCCCTCTGTGGGCGAAGATTCTTTCGGTTGCATGTAAGAGGAGGCCTTTTCTTCATCGATCTTCCGTGCCGCTTCACGGGCCTGCCGTATCTGTTCTTCTTCCGCTTTGATCCTGGCTTCTTCTTCGGCCATTCTTCGGGCGATCTCTTCGGCCCGTAACCGGGCCTCTTCGACCCGTTTTGTCAATGCCTCTTCTTCCGCTTTAAGCCTGGTTTCTTCTTCCGCTATTTTTTCGGCTGCCTGTTCGGCCCGTAAACGGGCCTCTTCCGTCCGTTTTTTCAGTTCTTCCTCGATCCTTCTGCTCGCCTCTTCCTCATTCTTAAGCCTGGTCTCTTCTTCCGCGATTCGTCGGGCGATCTCTTCGGCCCGCCGACTGGCCTCCAGGGCTTTATCTCTTAGCACCTCTTCTTCGGCCTTGATCCTGGCTTCTTCTTCGGCCAACTTACGGGCCGCCTCGTCTGCCCGTTGTTGTGCCTGTCTCACTCCTGCCGCCATTTCCTGCAGAAGCTGTTCCGCTCTTTCTTTATCTTTTCTCAAGCGAGCTTCTTCGATTTCCTTTTGTAATGCCTCTACCTCTGCCTGCAGGCGTTCTTCATCTTCGGCGATTTTTTCGGCCGCCAGTTCGGCCTGTAATTTGGCCTCTTCGGCACGCTTTTTCAGTTCCTCTTCGAGTTTTTCCCGAGCCTCCTCTTCGGTCTTGAGTCTTTCCTCCTCTTCCGCGATTCTCCTGGCCGTTGCCTCTACTCGTTGCATGGCAATCTCGGTTCTCGCTTTCAACTCTTCCTCTTCGGCTTTGAGTCTGGTTTCCTTCTCTTGTAGTTGCCTCGTTGTCTCATCAGATCGCCGTTTAACTTCTTCAATCTTTTGCCGCAACTTCTCTTCGGCTTGTTCTCGTGTTTCTTCCTCCGTTTTCAGTCGGTCTTCAGCCTGGGTTACTCGTCGTGCGGCCTCCTCGGTTTTGAGACGGGCCTCCTCGGCCTTTTCTCTCAATATATTCTCTTCGTTTCTGAGCTGTGCCTCTTTTTCGACCAGTCTTTTTGTCTCTTCCTCTGTCTTCTTTCGGGCCTCTTCCGCCCGGAGGCTTAATTCCTCCTCGGCCTTTTTGCTGGCCTCTTCCGCTGCCCTGAGACGGGCTTCAACTTCGTTCAAACGGCGAGTCGCATCTTCCACTCTCTTCTGTGCCTGATCGGCTTTTTGCCGAAGTTTTTCTTGCTCAACTTCAAGCTCGGTTTCTTCAGCCTGTTTTTGTAATTCTTCTTCTTCGCCCTTCAGTTGTGCCTTCTTATCGACAATTTGTTGTGCCAGTTCCTCAACACGCCTTCTGGCCTCTTCCGTCCGTAAATACAACTCTTCTTCTGCCTTTTTTAAGGCTTCTTCTTCGATTCTCAGACTTTTTTCTTCTTCTTCTACTCTTTGGGTCGCTTCTTCGATTCTGTTTCTTGCTTCCTCAACTTGTTGTTTGAGTTTTTCCTCTTCGTCCTTCAGTCGGGCCTCTTTTTCGGCCGTTCTGATAACCCATTCCTCGGTTGTTTCCCTTATTTTCTCAATCCGTAGGCGCAACTCTTCCTTGGTTTTCTTGCTTGCTTCCTCTTCAGCCCTGAGACGGGCTTCTTCCTCGGCAACTTTCCGTGCCGCTTCATCGGCTTTACTTCTGGCTTCTTCTGCCTTGAGCCTCAGCGCTTCCTCCTCAGCCGCGAGACGGGCTTCCTCCTCGGTTGCTTTCCGTGCCGCTTCATCGGCCTTGTTTCTGGCTTCTTCAACCTTGAGCCTCAGTGCCTCCTCTTCGGCTCTGAGGCGTGCTTCTTCCTCAGCCACTTTCCGTGCTGCTTCATCGGCTTTGCTTCTGGCTTCTTCTGCCTTGAGCCTCAGCGCTTCCTCCTCAGCCGCGAGACGGGCTTCCTCCTCGGTTGCTTTCCGTGCCGCTTCATCGGCCTTGTTTCTGGCTTCTTCAACCTTGAGCCTCAGCGCTTCCTCTTCGGCCGCGAGACGGGCTTCCTCTTCAGCCATTTTCCGTGTTGCTTCTTCTACTCTGTACTTGGTTTCTTCCGTCTTTTTTCGCAATGCCGTTTCTTCGGCTTTAAGCTTATCTTCTTCCTCCTCGAGTGCACGGGCAGCCTCTTCCGTTTTCCGGCGTGCGTCGTCGGCCTTCTTTTTCAACGATTCTTCTTCTGCTCTGAGCCTGTCTTCTTCCGCCTTTTGCAGAATCTCATCTTCCTGTATGGCTCCCTCATACCATAGTGCCTCGTATTTCTCTCCATCCGGCCAGGTAAACACTCCCTGCCCGTGGGGGACGTTATCCACCCATTCCCCCCTGAAGCTGCTTCCGTCGGGCCATGTAAACACACCGGTTCCCTGGATACGTCCGTTGACTAGAGGACCTTCATAGCTGCTGCCGTCGGGCCACATGAACGTACCGGTTCCCTGAAGATCATGTTCATTCAGGACTACGCTATATTGTGTTTCGTCATTTGAAATACGTGTGAGCATAAGCTGTAAATTAGGATTATCCCCCTTTGAGATTGTCGTCTGTCCAAAGTATAGAAAAGCTGTGCTATTACGTCAATTAAAATACTGAAATCGAGGTCCATATCTCAAAGTTAAATGACGTACTGCTTTTTGTTGTTTTTCCCGTTTCGTCATATACGGGTGGAATGTTTTTATCCTCACGGTTTTCGCTCAACTGTGTTGAAAGGTATGGTACAATGTTATGAGACGGATGTCTATTGTCTGATTTTTATATTGACAATCGGTCTTTTGAAATGATATTCCTCACGGTAACTTTTTGAGAAAGTATATACATGCAGACAAGAAACCTTATTACCATCATCATAATTAGTGGGCTCCTTATTGGAAGGGGCAAACGTGTAACCTGATGATGGAATAAGTTTCAAAAAATATAAAATGAAAAATCCGCTATCAGGTTCTCTGATAGCGGATTTTTTTTTGAGGGAGAATAATGGAAAAATCGGATGTGTTAATCTACGACACCACGTTGCGGGATGGTACGCAAGGCTATCAGATCAGTTTTTCAGCGGAGGACAAACTCCGCATAGCCAACAGGCTTGATGAAGCCGGCTTCCACTATATAGAAGGGGGATGGCCGGGTTCAAACCCCAAGGATATGCGTTTTTTCCGGATGGCCAGTGAGGTGACGTTTACCCATGCACGTCTTGCGGCGTTCGGCAGTACGAGAAAGGCCGGCCTGTCACCTGATGATTGTCCCAATATACAGGCCCTGCTGGGAGCAAATACACCGGTTGTGACCATTTTCGGAAAGAGCTGGGACCTCCATGCCACCCAGATCCTGGGGATCTCACTGGATGAAAACCTTTCGCTCATCGATAGCTCGGTCCGATATCTGAAAGCAAAGGGGAAAGAGGTGATCTACGACGCAGAGCACTTCTTTGACGGGTACAAGAACAATCCCGGCTACGCCCTCAAGACGATACAGGTAGCCCAGGAGGCGGGGGCGGATACCATAGTCCTGTGTGATACCAACGGGGGGACCCTTACGTGGGAACTGACCGAGATATTGAAAGAATTAAAAACGTCGATTACCCCGAACCGTCTCGGTATTCACGTACATGATGACTGCGGTCTCGCAGTGGTTAATTCACTCTCCGCCGTTATGCTCGGGGCTACCATGGTTCAGGGAACGATCAACGGATATGGTGAACGATGCGGAAATGCCGACTTGATCTCTATCATAGGGAATCTCAGCCTCAAGATGGGAAGGACGTGCATCTCAAAATCATCGGTCCGATGTCTTACCGGATTATCGAGGTATGTGAGTGATATTGCCAATACGCCCCCTATCAAATCGAAGCCCTTTGTCGGCAGCAATGCCTTTGCCCATAAGGGAGGGGTACATGTGAGCGCTATTTTAAAGAATCCCGCTGCCTATGAACACGTGGACCCGATGCTCGTGGGAAACAAACGCAGGGCGATCGTGTCGGATCTGTCAGGCAAAAGCAATATCGAACATAAGGCAAAAGAACTGGGTATCGATCTCAGTAAAGATACCGATGTGAGTAGGAAAATAGTAAGAGATATCAAGAAAATGGAGGATGAAGGGTATCAGTTTGACACTGCCGACGGCTCTCTTTCGCTCTTAATGAAGCGAGCGATCGGCAATCTCACTGAACCCTTTTCCCTTGTGTCCTTTCGCGTGATCGACGAAAAAACGAAAGACAATTCCTCTCTCTCTCAGTCTACGGTAAAGATATCGGTAGGAGGAGAGTATGAGATTACCGCCGCCGAGGGAAACGGGCCTGTCAACGCCCTGGATAATGCGCTCAGAAAGGCATTGATCAAATTTTATCCCCGGATCAGTGAGATGCACCTCATTGACTTCAAGGTCAGGATACTTGAGGGAACCGACGGAACGGCTGCAAAGGTCCGTGTTTTGCTGGAATCGCGTGATGACAGTGAAGAATGGACCACTATCGGAGTGTCTGGAAATATTATTGAGGCAAGCTGGCACGCGCTGGCTGACAGTATTCAGTACAAATTGAGTAAAGATAACGAAAGTGATCGTGTCACGAAGGAGAAGGATCAATGAAATCAGATAGTGACAGAGTGTTTATATTCGACACAACCCTGCGTGACGGGGAGCAGGCACCTGGCTTCAGCATGCACCCCGGTGAGAAGTTGCGGTTTGCCAAGCAGCTCGAACGGCTGGGTGTCGATATTATAGAGGCAGGGTTCCCCATAGCTTCCGATGGGGATTTTGAGTCGGTTCGGCAGATAGCCGGTGAGATAAAGAAATCGCAGGTAGCCGGCCTGTGCCGGACCAGTCTGGGCGATATCGATCGAGCATGGGATGCGATCAAGGGTGCGGCCCTTCCACGGATACACACCTTTATCTCAACATCCGATATACATCTCGACCACATGCTGAAGATGACGAGGGCGGAGGTCCTCAAGGAGGCATGTGTGGGGGTGAAACATGCCCGGGGTTTCACGGAAAATGTGGAATTCTCGGCCCAGGATGCAACAAGAACTGACAGGAAGTACCTGTCGGAAATCGTAGAAGCCGTCATAGATGCGGGGGCTACAACCGTGAATATCCCTGACACCGTCGGATATGCCATGCCGGAGGAGTTCGGCGAATTGATAGCGTACCTGTTCGATACGGTAGGTAATATTCATAAAGCCGTTATATCGGTCCATACCCACAACGATCTCGGTGTTGCTGTCGCTACCTCTCTTGCCGGTCTGAAGGCGGGTGCTCGACAGGTGGAGTGTGCGGTTAACGGCATCGGCGAGCGGGCAGGGAATGCTTCTCTGGAAGAGGTTGTCATGGCCATTGAGACAAGAAAGGATATCCTGAGACTCCGTACAGGTATTAAGACGAAGTGTATCTATCCGACATCGAGGCTTCTGGCCGAGATAACGGGGGTGGAAGTTCAGCCCAATAAGGCGATCGTCGGGGCGAATGCCTTTGCCCATGAATCCGGCATACACCAGGATGGTCTCATCAAGGAGAAGATAACCTACGAGATCATGACACCGAAGGCGGTTGGGGTTTCTGAGACGAGTATCGTTTTGGGGAAACACTCTGGACGGCATGCCATCAGGGACCGTCTCAAAAAGATGGGATTCGATCTTGCAAAGGAGGAAGTCGATACGGTATTTAAACGGTTCAAGGAACTCGCCGATATCAAAAAGGAGATGTTCGACGAGGATATCGAGGCGATCATCGCCGAGGATATATTCAGAAGACCCGATAAGTACAAGCTTCTGTACATCAGTGTAGTAAGCGGGAACGCGGCAATACCGACCGCAACTGTTCAGATGGAGATAGATGGCGATATTACGCAGGAGGCATACTTCGGCGTAGGGCCGGTCGATGCCACATTCGCCACTATCAGGAAGATGACCGATACGAATCATCGCTTGGTCAAATATCAGGTACATGCCGTGACGGAAGGTACCGACGCTCAGGGTGTGGTAACCGTTCAGCTCCGGCACAAGAAGCGTATTGTTTCGGGGCGTGGGTCGGACCCCGATGTGCTTGTGGCATCCGCTAAGGCGTACATCAACGCGCTCAACAGGATCGAGTCGTTCCATATGCTCAATCATGCCTAGGCGACATCGCCCGGGTAGTGAAAACCATTACAGATACGAAAATAGGAGATAAGGAATATGTCAATGACCATTACGGAGAAAATCCTGGCCGCTCATGCCGGGCGGGACCGGGTCTTTCCCGGTGACCTGATAGAGGCGAAGGTCGATGTTGCTCTCGCCAATGATATCACAGCTCCCCTCGCCATCAAGACGTTCGATGAAATCGGGGTTGATACGGTGTTTGATGCCGACAAGGTGGTCCTGGTTGCGGATCATTTTGTTCCCAATAAGGATATTGCCTCGGCGCAGCAGGTCAAACTGTTGCGTGAGTTCGCTATGAGACAGGGGTTGACGCATTATTATGAAGGGGGCGAATCGGGAGTGGAACACGTAATCCTTCCCGAAAAGGGATTGGTTTTACCCGGACAGCTTGTCATCGGGGCCGACAGTCATACCTGCACCTATGGCGCCCTGGGAGCGTTTGCCACCGGCGTGGGGAGCACCGATCTCGGAGCGGTGATGGCGACCGGCGAGATATGGCTCAAGGTTCCGCCGACCATTCTGCTTCGATATACGGGAGCATTGGATCCTCATGTGGGAGGAAAAGACCTGATTCTGCATACGATCGGTCTCCTCGGCGTTGAAGGTGCCCTGTACTGCGCCATGGAGTTTTCCGGCCCCGTGATCAGAGGACTCCCCATGCACCAGCGCTTTACCATGTCGAACATGGCGATCGAGGCCGGTGGAAAAAACGGGATCATTGAGCCGGACGAGACAACCCTCGCCTACCTGGCGGAGCGGACATCTTCGCGATTCGAGATCTTCAGGGGCGATCCCGATGCGGATTACGAACGGGTGATCGACATCGATGTGTGCCAGATAGAACCGCAGGTCGCCTTTCCGCACCTCCCATCGAATGTTCGTCCCATCTCCCAGGTGGGAGATGTCCCGATTGACCAGGTGGTGATCGGCTCCTGCACGAACGGCTGGCTGGAAGATCTGCGTGATGCGGCACGGATTCTGAAGGGGCGAAGAGCAGCGAAGGGCATTCGGCTCATCATCATGCCCGGATCTCCGCTGATATATGCCATGGCTCTCAAGGAGGGGCTTCTGGAGACTTTCCTGCAGGCGGGAGCCGTGATCGGTCCGCCCTGCTGCGGCCCCTGCCTGGGGGGACATATGGGAATCCTCGCTGAGGGAGAGCGAGCGGTAGCCACCACGAATCGTAACTTTATCGGAAGAATGGGACATCCAGAGAGTGAGGTTTACCTTGCCAATCCCACTGTCGCCGCTGCATCCGCGGTTTTGGGATGGATCGGCGGACCGGAAGAACTGTAGAGGGGAGATATTATCAATAATGGAAACGATGAATATAGAAGGACGAATATGGAAATTCGGCGATGACGTGGATACGGACGTCATCATCCCCGCGCGGTACCTGAATGTCTCGGCCGAAGAAGAGCTGGCGAAGAACTGTTTCGCGGATATCAGGCCGGAATTTGCAACTGAGGCAGCGGTTGGCGATATTCTTGTCGCCGGGAAAAACTTCGGATGCGGATCGTCGCGTGAACATGCTCCTCTGGCTATCAAGGCGGCTGGGATCAGGGTGGTCATCGCCGAGAGCTTCGCGCGGATCTTTTACCGGAATGCCTTCAATATCGGTCTTCCTCTCCTGGAATCGGTGGAGGCATCGAAGGGTCTTTCCGATGGGGAGAAGGCGGCTGTCGATCTTGCCACCGGGAAAATCGAGGGATTGAAAGGCGCATTTCAGGCCAAGCCGATCCCCGATTTTATGGCGCAGTTAATCACCGCCGGAGGGTTGGTGGAATACGTCAAAACGACGAAAATCGCGAGGTAACGGAGAGAAACGGGAGAAGAGGGCGAAAAACGTTCGCCCTCTCTCCACATTCTTTTTCTGTATGTCGGATCCGTTTCAAAGGCCCGATCTTTTCTTGTTCTACAAAGCGGCTATTCGGTATGCAATCTCACTTCCCATCTCGGCCGTACCGATCACCGTACTCGTGGCGGTAGCGATGTCGGGGGTATGCATACCCGCGCCGATCACCTCTTCGACGGCCGTCTCGATGGCACTGGCCGCTTCTTCGTCATGTAATGTATGCCTCAGGAGCATTGCTGCCGACAGTATCTGGGCGATCGGATTCGCAATTCCCTTTCCTGCAATGTCGGGGGCCGACCCGCCCGCCGGCTCGTATAGACCGAACCCTGTTTCGTTCAGGCTGGCCGATGCCAGAAGACCCATCGATCCCGTCAGCATTGCGCACTCGTCAGAGATGATGTCTCCGAACATGTTTCCGCATAACAGGACATCAAACTGGTGGGGGTCCTTGACGAGCTGCATCGTGGCGTTGTCGATATACATATGATTGAGGGCGACATCGGAGTATTCTCTTCCGATTTCACTGACCACTTCCCGCCAGAGCACCATTGAAGAGAGGACGTTGGCCTTGTCGATGGAGGTCACCTTTCCTCTTCTCAGCCGTGCCGCATCAAAGGCCATTCTCGCTATCCGTTCGATTTCGCCACGCCTATAGATCATCGTATCGAAAGCCGCCTCTTCCATGCCGCTTCCTCTCCTCCCCTTGGGGGTGCCAAAGTAGATACCCCCGGTCAGCTCACGGATGCACAAGATGTCGAAACCGTCTCTCACGATATCAGATCGGAGCGGACTGGCGGCCGCGAAGGCAGAGAAGATCTTTGCGGGTCGCAAGTTGCAGAAGAGGCCGAAATGTTTGCGCAAAGGGAGGAGCGCCGCCCGCTCGGGCTGTCTCTCCGGAGGAAGTGCTTCCCACTGAGGGCCGCCAACTGAACCGAAGAGAATCGCATTGCTGTCTTCGCACAATTTAAGCGTTGAAGAGGGGAGGGCCTCGCCGTGCCGATCGATCGCGCTCCCTCCCACGTCCGCGATATCGATGCTCAGATCGATCGAGTATTTTTCTTGCACGGCCTTCAGGACCTTCAGGGCCTCCTGCATGATTTCCGGGCCGATCCCATCGCCGGGAAGTATTGCAATTTTTTTCACAATTCACTATTCCTTTCTATGCCATAATACAGCAGTCGCACAAGACTGCTTCTCCGCTCAACGCCATGTGGGGGGAAGGATGTCGTCACATGCCAAGTCCTTATTTTCCTCAGTGTAGCAGTGATATTGAAGATAGCAGAGATACTATTCACACCAGGTGAATTATTTCAACAGCTTTTACGTGCTAATCGGATTTTATATTGACTTACAATGGTCAAAATGTTAGGGAAGTGCACTTTTTATTGATAGATGCAGACGGCAACAGGGTACACGGATATGCTTGATATAAAATTTGTAAGAGAAAACATCGATCTTGTCAGGGCAAAGCTTGAGGAGAGGGGAGATCTCGTTAATCTGGATCAGTTCTCTGCTATGGATCGCAAAAGAAGGGATATCCTTCAGGAGGTAGAGTCGCTACGAAGCGACAGAAACAGTGTTTCAAAGGAGATAGGGGCGCGTAAGCAGAAGGGTGAGGACGCATCGGATCTTATATCTAAAATGGGCAGTGTGTCCTCCAGGATCAAAGAACTGGAAGAGGCTCTAAAAGAGACGGAAGGGCTGTTAAACGGCCTGATAATGACCATACCCAATATACCCCATGAGTCGGTTGTCTGTGGATCGGGAGATGAAGACAATCCGGTGGTACGGCAATGGGGAGAGAAACCGCAATTTGATTTTGAGCCCAAACCCCACTGGGATATTGGTGAGGAGCTAAATATACTGGATTTTGCCGTCGGAGCCAAAATAACCGGCGCGCGTTTTACCGTCTATCGGGGTGCCGGTGCCTTACTGGAGAGAGCGCTGGTAAACTTCATGCTTGATCTCCACACGATGCAACATGGGTACACGGAGATGTTCACCCCCTTCATGGTGAACAGCGAAAGCATGACGGGGACCGGGCAGCTTCCCAAATTTGAAGAAGATCTTTTCAAGGTAACCGGTACGGACTACTACCTCATCCCGACGGCGGAGGTACCGGTAACCAATATACACAGGGACGATATCCTGAACGAGAAGGATCTGCCGATTTCCTATGTCGCCTATTCAGCGTGTTTCCGGGCAGAGGCAGGCTCATACGGGAAAGACACACGAGGTCTGATCCGGCAACACCAGTTCAACAAGGTGGAGATGGTAAAATTCACCAGACCGGAAGAGTCTTATGATGAGCTTGAGAAATTAACGGCCAATGCCGAAGAGGTCTTGAGGAAACTGGGTATTCATTTTCGAACGGTCAGTCTGTGCACGGGCGATCTGGGGTTTTCCTCCGCGAAAACCTATGATCTGGAGGCATGGATGCCGGGGCAGGACGCATACCGGGAGATATCCTCCTGCAGTAATTTCGAGGCATTCCAGGCACGCAGAGCAGGCATCCGATTCCGTCGGGAGAAGAACGCAAAGGTCGAGTATGTTCATACTCTTAACGGCTCGGGTCTTGCTATTGGTCGGACGGTGGTGGCGATTCTGGAAAATTATCAGCAGAAGGACGGGAGCGTGCTTGTGCCGGAAGCGCTCAAACCTTATATGAATGGGGTTGACAGGATAGTACAGAATAAGTAAAGTACTCTGCTAGTGCAGAACCGGAGGGATGGCCGAGAGGTCGAAGGCGGCGGTCTTGAAAACCGTTAACCGAAAGGTTCGCGGGTTCGAATCCTGCTCCCTCCGCCATAAAAAATGATCAGTGGGATAATGGATATGGGAGGTTATAAACCCCGTATCATCCTAACGATTCATAACATAAAAAGAGGTACATTCAGTAGCGGAGAGATGGCTGAGCGGCTGAAAGCGATCGCCTGCTAAGCGATTGTACGCCCTAAAAGGTGTACCGGGGGTTCGAATCCCCCTCTCTCCGCCATATTTGTTTTGTGCGCCCATGGCTCAGCTGGATAGAGCGTCGGACTACGAATCCGAAGGTCGAAGGTTCGAATCCTTCTGGGCGTACCATACAAATATGGGGAACTAGACGATTTTGCTTTCTGAATTCCCTGAAACTTGCTGTACCTGAATTTGTATTGAAGAAGTAAAGGGCATACAATCGCCTTTTTGCATTATAAAGATTACAACCGGGGAGGAAATACATGGCTTCTAAGGATAAGATTGCAAGGGATTCCCAGAAGGATTACTGGGATGGTATATTGAGCCTTCGACTGAAGGAACTCGGTGAAAATGGATTGGAACCAGGTCAAATCGCAAAGGATTCGTCCGTCAGGATGATACGAGCGGAGTTACGGAAGATTGGGAAGAGGCTTGCCGTTATAGACAAAAAGCAGAAAAAAGTGGAAGAGATGGCCCTGAT
>Ga0209203_1001032_pt1 | contig 21281 bp, 23 predicted proteins | sample AD_UKC109_MetaG_FD_184423 | JGI IMG/M metagenome (GOLD analysis project Ga0209203, IMG submission 184423) | Active sludge microbial communities of municipal wastewater-treating anaerobic digesters from Hong Kong - AD_UKC109_MetaG (SPAdes)... | ecosystem: Engineered > Bioreactor > Anaerobic >... | reverse complement strand
TTGGAATCTTCCTGCAGGCAATAAACAATGGAGGAGTTGTAAGGGCTATTACGGTAAAAAATGGAGCTGCTTCTTTTTCCAGAAAGAATCTGGATGAACTTTCGGAATCAATAGGCGAATATGGTGCAAGAGGTTTGGCGTGGATAAAGGTCACTGATAATGGTTGGCAGTCTTCCCTTAGCAGGTTTTTCAAGGATGAGGACAGGCATGAGATTAATATGAAACTTGCTGGCGAGCCGGGAGATTTGATTCTGGTTGTTGCTGACAGTCCTGAAACAACCAACCGGGTGCTCGGGATTCTCCGTCTGGATGTTGCTAAGAAAATTGGGATAGTCAATAAGGACGAATATTCATTTGTCTGGATTACAAGATTTCCTTTATTGGAGTACAATGAAAAAGAGGTCAGACTTGAGGCAGTTCATCATCCGTTTACAGCTCCTGTCGAAGAGGATATAACTCTTTTGAATAATAATCCTGAACATGTAAGGGCCAGATCCTATGATCTGGTCTTGAATGGTGTGGAGATTGGGGGCGGAAGCATAAGGATTCATGACATTGTAACACAAAAGAAGATGTTCAGCATTCTGGGTATTTCAGATGATGAGGCCCAGCAGAAATTCGGCTTTTTACTGGAGGCGTTGAAATACGGTGCCCCTCCCCACGGCGGTATGGCTTTGGGTTTTGACCGTTTAGTTGCACTTATGACAGGCACAGAATCAATACGCGAGGTTATAGCCTTTCCTAAAACAACAAGCGCAACCTGCCTTATGACCGATGCTCCCTCACAGGTAAATATAAATCAGCTAAAAGAACTCGGCATTGCTCTCCTTGAGGAACCGGGTGCTCTGAACTGAACAGGCTGGAAGGTTACAAATTAGAGGCCATTTTAAGAGTTCAATTCATATTTATCCTTGGTCATTGCAGCACTTTTCTAATTTTCATTATTGGTGAAGAGGAATGTCAGTGCTTTGTTCAAATCCGCCAGCCTTCGATTAGAGAGGGGCGGTTTCTCAAGACTCAATTTATATAGGGTGCTTTCAGCCAAGGCCCAGTCCGATGAGATTGAGGAAGGCCTTAAAGCTGGAGCTTATAGATAACTGTGTAAGCTGATTGGTTCCCCGGATATCTTAAAGGAGATCACTTCTTTTTATTATCGCCACAAGAACATAAACAGACATGGCGATCCAAAAAAATGCTTTTACCTTTCTCTTTACGGAATTTATTCATGGGTAAAAAATCCATTAACTGTGAATAAACTAATTTTCCTGAATACATAGGGCTTCCTGAATAATTCAGCTGATTGTCATAAAAGACATTTTTAGATACAGCGACCGTAGCCAACAACTGTTCCAGTTGTTTTGCAAACGCAATTTGTGCTTTTTAAAATACAGGAATAGAAAAACGGCGGCCAGCCATTTCTCCAGATTCATCACCAGGAAGCAGAGGGCGATGGCTGTTGCGCTGGTTGAGGCTAACCTGATCATCAGCCTTCCCATGCTGAAGCACCTCTTTCCCTGTCCAATTCGTCCTGGTGAGCTTGAATAGCTTCCGCTCGAAGGTGGGCAGCGTTTTCAGGGGTTTCTTTTGGTGGCTTTCCCCATCTGGGGCTGGGACCTGACAGGCGGATCCGATGCTTTTTGCAGTAGCGCAAATTGTCTCGGGTTCGATTAATACGGTCGGCGTGAACCGATGCAGGATAAACCCAGCAGCTCCCTGTGGCATCATGGTCGTCATCCTTAACGTTTTTATCAGCTGCTCTGGCAACGATCACCCCCGTTCATGCTTTTTAGAACATCGGCTGGAAACCGTTTTCGAAAATGAACCAGCATGGTGGGGTGGAAGGATCGATCCGTACTGAATGCCTTCATTCCACAGAAGTACTCAAGATAGAGGTTTTCCCTGATCTGTTCCACACACTCTTCATCCGTTACCCCAGGGCGCTCTTTGATGATCAAGGCTGCCAGGGCCATTCGTACCGACAATGCCGGAGGGCCTTTTCCATCGCTGGTCAGATTCCGGCAGTATTGCTCTTCAAATTCGTGTCAGGGAATTATACCAGCCAATCGAACCCATCGGTTGTCGGCCAGTAATTTACCTCCAAACGGGAGATGGAACTCAACAAATTTTATCTGTTTTTCGCTGTGTCTTTACATAATTGTCCGTCGATTGGTGCAAGGGTTTTTGTAAAAATCGCATGTTTTGCTTGCATTTTGCAACGCTCAATATAGCATATTTATAGAAATAATACAATAGGTTATATGTTATTCAGGAGACGCTAAGTATCAACAAAAAAGAAAAACAATTTTTTTATGACGAACTTCACCTCTGACTTCCAACGAAGTCGTTTTAAATTACATGAAGCGATGGCATTATAACTATATGAAATATTTAACGCTTCATTTGTTTTTTGACATGCTTCATTGTTCATAGGCTGCTTCAAAGAGGCATAACTTAGCTTTTTACGATGCCTTCATATTTTACTGGTACAATTTTTTTATTGACAAAGACAGATATAATAGTCTAACGATAAAAACCGATTAAATAAAAAACAGGATCTTTTGATGGGCAAAAATATATTTTCATATTGGTGGTATAGCTATTCTTACTATGGCGCACCGGTTTGCCCATCGCTTATGAAGACTTAACGTAATTTAAAATAAGAATAGTAAAGCCATGGGAAAATCGGAAGATTTTGCACCATGGCTTTTTTGTTTTTGAGGCCATGGTGACATTGATGACACTACGGCCTTTTATTTTGATTGAAAGAAATGGATTTTCAGTCTGTATAAAGTTAACCATTTAAGGCTTGGATTAAAGTCAGGTAGAGGCACCTGAGTTAGCAGTTCTGATACAATCAGGCAGTGCATTCAGGAGGCAGGGAGTTAGAAAGGAAGGCTCTGGTAATAAATGGGATCCTGCAGGGCCATATTATTTTCAGGGAGGTATCAAGCATGATTATTGTAATGAAGAAAAATGCCACGGAGCGACAAAGTGAAAGCGTTATCAAATGGATTGAGTCTGTAGGTTATAAGACCCACCCATCATTCGGCATTGACCGTACAATTATCGGCGCTGTCGGGGGAAACGGAGACGAATATCTGAAATTTGCCGAATCCCTCCTTGGTGTTGAAAAAGCGGTACCTATCCTCAAACCTTATAAACTGGCGTCCAGAGAGGCAAGGGAAAACAGCTCTGTTATACGTATTGGCGACCTGGAAGTGGGAGGCCCCGGATTTATAGTAATGGCCGGGCCCTGTTCTATTGAGAGCGAAGAGCAGATAATGGAGTGCGCATTCATTGCCAAAAAGGGCGGCGCCGACATAATCAGGGGAGGGGCATTTAAGCCCCGGACATCGCCATACAGTTTCCAGGGAATGGAAGAAAAAGGTCTTAAGCTCCTGAGAAAGGCCGGAGACCGGACAAACCTGCCAATAGTAACCGAGGTAATGAATACCTCTGATGTGGGCCTGGTGGAAGAATACGCAGATATACTCCAGATAGGGGCCCGAAATGTCCAGAACTTCGCCCTTTTAAAAGAGGTAGGAAAGGCAAAAAAACCAGTCCTTCTTAAGCGCGGAATGATGACAACCATAGAAGAACTTCTCATGTCTGCTGAATATATAATCTCGTCGGGAAACGACAGGGTGATTTTGTGCGAGAGAGGCATAAGGACCTTTGAAACGGCTACCCGGAATACCCTTGACATAAGTGCAGTCCCGGTATTGAAAGAGCTGACCCACCTTCCTGTTATTGTAGATCCCAGCCATGCAGCCGGGCACTGGAAATATGTCCCGGCATTGACCAAAGGGGCACTTGCCGTGGGAGCCGACGGCGTCATGATTGAAGTTCACCAGGAACCCGAAAAGGCCGTGTCTGACGGCATGCAGTCTCTGAAGCCCGAGAGATTTTACCAGCTTATGGAAGAAATCAGGAACCTTGAATCCCTTATGAGGAAACAAACGGGGTCCAGCCAATGAAAAGACAAAAAGTTACCCTCGAAAGGAATATTTCATCCTCCTATGAAATCTGCATAGGGCATCAGATACTTGACCGTATAGGGCTGATTATAGCAAAAAGCAATTCCGCAAACCGCTACGTGGTAATAACTGATTCCAATGTATCAGCCCTTCATGGAGAGTCCTTTATCACCGTGCTGAAAGATCTTAATCTTAAGGCAGATCTTGTTGATTTCCCGGCCGGGGAGGAGAGTAAAAACATGGAAACCGTCCTTCAGCTCGTAAGCCGGCTGATCAGGATGGGCGTTGATAGAAATTCGGAATTGATTGCACTGGGAGGTGGCGTAACCGGAGATATTGTCTCCTTTATTTCCTCCATATTCATGCGATCCCTTCCATACTTTCAGGTGCCCACCTCGCTTGTAGCACAGGTGGACAGCAGTATCGGCGGAAAGACCGGGATTGATCTGCCTGAAGGCAAAAACCTTATTGGGACTTTTTATCAGCCAAGAGGGGTCTTTATAGACCTTCACTTTCTTGATTCTCTCCCTGATCGTGAATTCAGAAATGGTCTCGCTGAAATCGTAAAATACGGCATTATAGATGACGTTGATTTGTTTGACTTTCTTGAGAAACATACTGTGGAAATTAAGAACCGCAATATGGAGATCGTGAAAAAGATGATAGAACGATCATGCGCAATTAAAAGGGGAATCGTCGAAATTGATGAAAAGGATATGGGAATCAGGCGAATCCTGAACTTCGGGCATACCATAGGACATGCACTCGAGGCTGAATCAAAATATGCCATAACTCATGGTGATGCCGTGTCCGTCGGCATGATCGCTGCGGTCAGGATATCAAATAAGCTCAACTATCTCCTGCATGAAGATCAAAAAAGGATTGAGCTTCTTATAAAGGATTTGGATCTGTTTGACCATATACCGGAACACGTGAGCACCAAAGGCATCATGTCACATATCAGGACAGACAAAAAGAAGGACGGTGACAGGGTCTCTTTTGTATTACTGAAAAAGACAGGTGTGCCTTTCATCACAGGTTCAGTCAAAAATGATCTTATCGAGGAAACAATAGAGGAATTGAAAAGATGACGTCACCATCACTGGAAGATTTAAGAGGCCTTTTAAGACAAAGGGATGAAGCAATTGTCAGCCTTTTAAATAAGCGGGCTCAAATATCGATACAAATCGGGCATCTCAAGAGAAAATCCAACTCAACTGTGTATGATCCTGTCAGGGAAAATGCGGTCTATGATTACCTGAGCAGGATTAATAAAGGTCCTCTTCCCGAATCAATGCTTAAAAACATATTCAGCGAAATACTGTCTGCATCACGTTTATTGCAGTCCTCTGAAGCAACCTTCGAGCCTTTTGACATGTCTCCTGATCCTGATGGGATTCTCCGGCCAAAGGAAAGAAAAGATCCCTTAAAAGGCCGGTTCATTGAAGATGCCGGAATCTCATATAATAATGCCATGGTCTGCGTGCCGGTTGTTGCATTATCAAATGAAGAAGCATTGAAACAGCTTAACTCCTGTCTTTCACTGGCCGACTTCGTGGAATTGCGGATAGATTTCATAAAAGATGTTGACCTGAAAAGCCTGCTTTCCCGTCACAGCAACAGGATAATGGTCACCAACAGAAAAAAAGATCAGGGAGGCGAGTTTACGGGCGAGGATAAAAACAGGTTCAGGTTTTTTGAAGAGGCCATTTCACTTGGAGCCGGGTTTATCGATATCGAATCCAATACCGACGATGTCTTCAGAAAATCGCTGCGGGAAAAGATTCATTTTCATAATAATCATTCACAATTGATTATTTCTTACCACAATTTCACAGGAACGCCTTCATACAAAACCCTGAAGGATATATTTCATAAGTGTCTTGATAAGCGTGGCGATATAATCAAGATAGTTACCCTGGCCAACAGAATGGAAGATAACCTTAACATCCTGAAGGTTCTCCTCTACGCAAAAAGGATGAATAAGAAAATAATCGCCCATTGCATGGGGAAAATTGGAAAGATCAGCAGGGTTATGGCACCTTTTTTTGGTTCATTCATGACCTTTGCTTCACTTGAAAAAGATAACGAGTCTGCACCAGGGCAATTCAGGATTAAAGAAATGAGCGAACTGTTAAGGATTCTGGAATATGGAAAATAATAATCTTTTTGCCCTTTTCGGCAATCCTGTGGCACACAGTAATTCAGCACTGATGCATAATGCGGTGTTCAAAGAATTGAGAATCAATGCCAGATATCATGCCATCCGCGTTGAAAAAACTGTCAATATAGTCCATTTAATGAAAATTTTGAATATAAGAGGGGCAAGCATAACCATTCCCTATAAGACCTCAATTATGGAATATCTTGATGAAATCACGGAAAGTGCCAAAAGGATCGGCGCAGTAAATACTATTGCCCGGTCAGAGGACAGGCTGAAGGGAGATAATACTGACTGGATCGGAATTGTATCTGCGATTCAGGAATCAACTGAAATCAAAGATAAGACTTTTGCCGTTCTGGGATCAGGAGGAGCTGCAAGGGCTGCGGTATTTGGTGTCCTGAACGAGGGCGGGGTTCCTGTTGTTACAAGCAGAACGGTCAAAAATGGAGAAAAGGTTGCTCGGGATCTCGGCTGTGAATATCGCCCTGTTGAAGATTTTGAAAGTATTGACGCAGACTTTCTTATCAATACAACTCCAGTGGGCATGTATCCTGATATTGAAAGATCCCCGGTAAGAAAAGAGTTCATGGGGAATTTTAAATGGGTAATGGATGTAATCTATAATCCCTTGAATACCCGGCTGTTGATGGATGCTGAAGAAGCCGGATGTTCGATTCTTTCGGGCCTGTCCATGTTTGTTCACCAGGGAGCGGAACAGTTGAATATCTGGATGGGCATTCAGCCTCCCAGGGAGTTTATGAAGGAAGTGGTAATGGAAAATCTGACGGCTTTTTAATTATTTAATCAATTTTGACAAGTTCGCAAAAAGTCGTCACTCCGGTGGAGAGGTTATGTCGTAATTGCTGAAAATTCTATCAAAGCCGTCATACCGGCGAAAGAGAGTGTGTCGTAATCCCTAAAAGTACCATTACGCCTGTCATGCCGGCGAAAGCCGGCATCCAGAACATATTGAATCCCGCCAAGGCGGGACTGGATTCCGTGTTCCCGAATCAAGCCCGGGACAGGCTGCGCTCCGCTTGCACGGAATGACGAAAAATGACGAAGATGGAATTATGACACGGTCTCTTCGCCGGAATGATGGAAAAAAGTACTTTGCGACTTTTTACGAATCCGGCATTTTTGAAAAATGAGAGAAATTAAACCCATAAAAAAACTTGATGCAACTGTAAGGACACCAGGATCAAAGAGTTACACTCAGAGGGCGCTTATAATTGCTTCGCTGGCCAAAGGAAGCTCTTTATTAACCAATCCTCTGATATCGGAGGATACTCAATACCTGATCGATGCCCTTTGCTTCCTGGGTGGCGGTATCAGATTTGAAGGCGAAGACATGGTTATTACCGGGCATGATGAAAAATTTGCAGGTCAGGGAAGAAGGCTCTTTCTTGGAAATAACGGCACTGCTATGAGGTTTTTAACCTCTCTTGTTTCTCTCGGCAAAGGTGTCTTTCATATTGACGGAGGAAGCCGGCTGCGGGAAAGGCCTGTGCAGCCTCTTGTTAATGCCCTGTGCAGCCTGGGAGTTGATTGCAGGAGCGTAAACGGAAAAGGCTGCCCGCCTGTAACCGTTATCGCAAAAGGGATAGAAGGCGGAAAAGTCGTCTTTACTGACCTGAACAGCAGCCAGTATATATCTTCCGTCCTGATCGCGGCCCCTTACGCCCGGAATGATATTGAAATAGAGCTCAGAGGATATATGCCTTCAATGCCTTATGTGGATATGACGATAAATATCATGAATCATTTCGGCGTTGATGTCACACTCCGGGGTGATAATGGATATTCCATAAGGGTCCCTCAAAGTTACACTGGAACAACTTGCCTCATCGAAGGAGATGTGTCAAGTGCATCCTATTTTTTCCTGGCAGCCGCTCTCTGTAAGGGAAAAGTAAAGGTCATGAATGTAAATCTGGATACACTTCAGGGTGATATCGGCCTTCTCGGCATACTGGAAACCCTTGGATGCAGCGTTAGAAGAGGCGGCTACTGTGTTGAAGTCATGGGGGCGGACCTTAATAACCAGGAAATGGAGTTCAATATGGCTGATATGCCCGACATGGTTCCAACGCTTGCTGTTTTGTCGGCCTTCAGGAAGGGAAGAACTGCAATTAGAAACGTTTCATCCCTACGCCTGAAGGAAAGCAACCGGATTGAGGCCCTGGTAACCGAATTAAGAAAAATGGGGGTTTATTCGAAGGAACTGAAGGACGGCCTGTTGATAGAGGGAGGAAATCCTCATGGGGCGGAAATCGAAACCTACAACGATCATCGTATCGCCATGAGTTTTGCCGTGGCAGGGCTTGCAGTTGAAGGAGTCAGGATCAGAAACAGCATATGCGTGAAAAAATCATTTCCAGGTTTCTGGGATGAACTGTCGAGGCTTTCATCATGAAAAACATCGTCCTCATAGGATATCGCTGTACAGGTAAATCTTCTGTAGGGAATATGCTGGCAATAAGACTGCGACGGCCTTTCTGGGACATTGACGGGCTGATAACGGAACAATCGCATTTGTCAATAAGCGAAATAGTATCCAGATACGGATGGGATTACTTCCGCATGAGAGAAAAGGAAATTGTAAGAAAAGTAAGCAGGGAAAAGGGATCTGTTATCGCAACCGGCGGAGGGGTGCTTGAAGACCATGAAAACGCTGAAACCTTGAAAAAAGGCAGCGTTGTTGTCTGGCTGTCAGCTGATATTGATACAATCTTGAACAGGATGAAGTCAGATCCCGGCAGTGTCCATAACCGGCCTTCACTCTCCCTGGGTGACCCCTTTAAAGAGGTTGAAAACATCATGAAAAGAAGAGAGCCAGGATATCGCAGGTCAGCCGATTTTATCATAGATACATCGCGCAAGGACATTGAATCAACGGCAGATGAGATATGCTCATTTTTAGATATGCCTCATGATAGGCCAAATTTACCATAATTTAGACATAAATTTTAAAATCAACAACTTATGAGGTATTTATGATTTCCAGCAAGGTATTAGATGCAAGGCACCAAGGAGCGACAACTGAGGCGTATGGAGAGCAACCCACCACAAATATAGGCGGGTAAATACGCCGCAAGGAGAAGCAAACGTTTACCCGCCTGTAATTATGGCGGGAAGGCAACGCCGCAGATGATGCCTTGATGGAGATCATAAGGAATAATAAATGTCAGGCAACTCAACAGGAAAACTCTTTACAGTAACCACCTGGGGTGAATCACACGGAAAGGCCACAGGAGTCATTGTGGACGGGTGCCCCCCAAACATCCTTATTGATGAGCGTTACCTTCAGAATGAACTGGACAGGAGAAGGCCCGGCCTTAATTTCCCGTCATCTTCCAGAGAAGAAAGCGACATGGTTGAAATCCTTTCAGGTACCTTCGAAGGCAGAACAACAGGGACTCCGATATCCCTGATGATAAAAAACAAAGACGCCAAAAGCTCTGATTACGATGATCTAAAGCATGTCTTCAGACCAGGTCATGGTGATTATACATATTATAAGAAATACGGTATTCGCGATTACGGGGGGGGGGGGGGGGCATCTGCCCGTGAAACAGCAGCACGCGTTGCCGCCGGTGCAATAGCAAAACTGATTATCGGAGAAATTGGAATAAAGGTCACAGCCTTTACCAGGGAACTGGGGGGTATTTATGCTGAAAATTTCAGTCTGGATGATATCAGCAGGAACATACTCAGGTGCCCGGATATGAAGGCCGCTCTGAAAATGGAAAAGGCCCTGGATGATGCGCGGAAGAGCGGTGATTCACTGGGCGGTATTGTCGAAGTCCTTGTGCAGGGCTGCCCTCCCGGACTGGGAGATCCTGTATTTGACAAGATTGATGCAGACCTGGCCAAGGCCCTTATGGGCATCGGGTCTGTCAAGGGTGTGGAAATCGGTTCAGGTTTCAATGCGGCCAGAATGACGGGCTCTACGAACAACGATCCTGTTACAGCCGATGGATTTCTGACGAATAACGCGGGGGGAATAATGGCAGGGATTACAAACGGTGATGAAATAGTTGTAAGGGTTGCATGCAAACCGATTTCATCCATAGAAAACCCCCAGCAGACCATTGACATTAACGGGAACCCGGCGACTGTATCAATAAGGGGAAGACACGATGTCTGCGCCATACCGCGTATCATTCCGGTATGTGAGGCCATGGCAGGCATTGTACTTGCGGACCATCTTTTAAGACAGAGGGCGCTTGCGGGGTATTTTGAAAAGCACTGAACGTCCAAAGGGGCCGGGACTTGTCGGCCGTGTTTATGGCGGATCTTGTCCGCCTTTTACCAGCCTTTGGCTGGCTGGCGATTAAATCATATTGACACGAATATGAAACACTGCTAGAAAGTAATACTTTCAAATCCGCAGTATTTTCGCGGAAAATAAGGTAGAATCAAGTTATAGATATGAACAACTCAGCAATAAAAATCAATAACTGGTGGTGGTGGCACTCTCTCAGGAGGTTTGCCCACCGCTGACGTTAATATAATAAACAACCAGGCCGTGGAGAATCTCCTTGAATCTTCACGGCCTTTTTTGTTTTGAAACTGATTCCAGAAGAAAAAAGCCGTGATCAATCACGGCTTTTTTTATTTTTAACCCTGAACGAGGAATAGATTATGACAATATACAATCCGACCTTTGAGTCATTTGTAAAATCTGCTGAAAAAGGAAATCTGATACCAGTCTACAGGGAAATCCTTGCAGATACGGAGACCCCTGTAACGGCACTCATGAAACTGAGTTCCAGATCACATGCCTTTCTTTTTGAGAGCGTCGAGGGAGGTGAAAAGTGGGGGCGCTACACATTCCTCGGAACTGATCCCGTCATGACTGTCAGTGTCAGGGGAGAGGACGTCCTCGTCCGGAAGGAAGGGGAAAACAGGGTCTTAAAGCACAAAGGAGAGCCCCTGGAAGTCCTGAGGCAATTGCTGGCCCATTATCGGCCTGCTCCGGTTGAAGGGCTTCCGCGTTTCTATGGCGGGGCCGTGGGGTTTTTCGGCTATGACACGGTCAGGTTTTTCGAGAGGCTTCCAAAGCGTGTTCCAGACGATCTTCAAACGAATCTTGCGACCTTCCTGATTACCGACACAATCCTGATCTTCGACAACATACGTCATACCATCAAGGTGGTTGCCTGTGTATCAACCGAAGGAAGGGATGACCTGCAGAATCTCTATGATGAAGGGAAAGAAAAGATAGAGGGTATGATCAGGCTGATAAAGGGTCCCCTTAAGAAAAGGTATCAAAAAAAGGCCATGAAAAAAGAAATGGCGCTTCAGTCAAACATGACGCCTGAGGCCTTCAAGGAAATAGTTAGAAGGGCAAAGGAGTATATCGTCTCGGGAGACATAATCCAGGTAGTCCTGTCCCAGCGTTTTGAGCGTATCAATGATATGGATCCCGTTGATCTTTACAGGGCACTCAGGTACGTCAATCCATCGCCCTACCTCTTTTATCTGAAGCTTGACGACCTGACCCTGATTGGATCTTCCCCGGAAGTCATGGTGCGTCTTGAAGACGGGACTGTTGAACTGAGACCCATAGCCGGGACAAGGAGGCGCGGAAAAACAGAACAGGAAGACCGGGACCTTGCAGACGAACTGCTGAGTGACCCCAAGGAAAAGGCCGAACATACCATGCTTGTGGACCTGGGAAGAAATGATCTGGGAAGGATTGCCTTTGCCGGTAGTGTCCAGGTCAACAAGCTGATGGCCGTGGAGAGATATTCTCATGTAATGCACCTTGTCTCCACGGTCCAGGCCCAGCTTGCTTCGGACATGGACTGCTTCGATGTGTTCAGGGCCACCTTTCCTGCAGGGACCCTGACAGGTGCGCCAAAGATAAGGGCCATGGAGATTATTGATGAACTGGAATCCTCCGGCAGAGGGCCGTACGGGGGTGCGGTCGGATACTTCAGTTACTCGGGAAACATGGATTTCGGAATCACGATAAGGACAATGGTCCTGAAAAACGGAAAGATCTTCATTCAGGCCGGGGCCGGCATTGTTGCGGACTCGGACCCTGATTCGGAATATGAGGAAACCGTTAGCAAGGCCGCCGGAATGATGCAGGCGATACGACTGGCAGCATCCGAATTTGAAATGGATGACGGCTTTGAAAAAGTCCAATTCCCCGTAAGGGGCGCGGGATCTTAAGATCTGCGTTAGGCTTCATCTCGTTGTAACTGCGACGTAGACGAAGAGAATGTATCTGAATTCCAAATTTTGTCCCAGCCATAGGCTGGTAAACCCGACAAAAAAATGGAGGATAAAATTTCGTACAAGCAGAGCACAGCGTGTCCCGCGCTTACGACTCCGACTCCGTCATTCCGTGCAAGCGGAGCGTAGCCTGTCCCGGACTTGATCCGGGAACACGGAATGAAGTAAACCTATTGAAAACACTGAGGTTATGATTACGGGGCCGTGTCATAATTATAAAAAATGTCATTCCGAATCACGCTGAGGCGTGATGAGGAATCTTAATTACGCCGCAGGCGGAACTAAAATTATTTAAATCAAGATTTCTCGCTCCGCTTCGAAAGTTTACCAGCCTATGGCTGGGACAAAAAAGCTACGACAAAACAGCATCACTTTTTAAGAGAACATCAAATATTGATGGTCTCGTAATAAGTCGTCACCCCGGTGAAAACCGGGGTCCAGAGGTTTCTTAAGTGCATGAAAAGACTCGGATTCCGGCTTCCGTCGGAATAACGTAAAAAAAGCGTTTTTAACTTTTTGCGAGTTCATCAAAATTTATACGGAGGGCAAACGATGATTTTAATGATCGATAATTACGATTCCTTTACATACAACCTTGTCCAGTACTGCTTTCAGCTTGGATATGAGGTTGTGGTGCGGAGAAATGACGAGATAACGCTTGAGCAGATAACACGGTTGAACCCGAATTCCATTTTTATATCGCCGGGGCCGCGGACGCCGGTAGAGGCAGGCATCTCTGTGGATGTTGTCAGGCATTTTCACAAAACCGTTCCTATCCTCGGCATATGTCTTGGTCATCAGGCAATAGGGTTTGCCTTCGGGGGAGAGGTTGTAAGGGCCGGCAGGATCATGCACGGAAAGGCGTCAATGATCATCAATGACGGGAATTATGTGTACAAAGGTCTTCCGAATCCCTTTCCCGCAGGCCGTTACCACTCCCTGATACTCGACAGGGATTCCCTGCCTTCCTGCCTGAACGTAACGGCAGAAACAGAAGAGGGCGAGATAATGGGAATCAGGCATGAAAAATATCCGGTTGAGGGGCTACAGTTTCACCCGGAATCAATCCTGACGCCGAACGGAAAGAGAATCATAAGGAACTTTTTACAAAGCCATCGTAACAGCTCAATAAATAGGGAGCGAAAAGATATCTGAAGCCAGCGGCGGTGTTAACCGGGAGGCTGTCATGAACTACGGAAGCGGCCAGGGATTCTCTTTCAAAAGTCGCAACACAAAATTGCGTCATAACTCGTTTGCCGCCCCCTTGGTTTTGCAATTTTGCACAAAGCAGGCAGTACGTCAGCCTTTGAAGCGGAAGCCTTTGTCGGGGCTGTGCCGTGCAAAAATTCCGGCGCCATACTGCCGGCCAATGGAATGAGGCGCGTTTTTGCGATTTTTGAAAGAGAATCCCTGGCCGCCCCCTTCTGCATATCTACTGTTTGGGTATAGAAAAAAGAGAGCCGGAGGCAGGCCCCGACTTTTTGAGTTATTTATTACAAGCCATTAATGAAAGGAGAATAAGACAATGATTAAACAGGCAATTAACAGGGTTGCAAACAGGGAAGACCTTAACAGGTCCGAAATGATGGACGCAATGGGCGAGATAATGGACGGAAAGGCCACTCAGTCTCAGATAGCATCATTTATTACTGCACTGAGAATAAAAGGAGAGACAGTCGAAGAAGTCAGCGGGGCCGCGCAGGTTATGAGACAGAAGGCCACCAGGATTGACGCCCGCGCTCCAGTAATTGTCGATACCTGCGGGACTGGCGGAGACGGTATGAACACATTCAATATATCAACGACAGCTGCCTTTGTCGTTGCCTCGGCAGGCATTACCGTTGCCAAACACGGCAATAGGGCCGTATCGAGCGGATGCGGAAGCGCCGATGTACTTGAGGCCCTTGGCGTTAACATAAGCACGGACCCGGAAATCGTGGAAGAGTGTATCCACGAGACAGGACTTGGCTTTCTCTTCGCCCCCAGGCTCCATGGGGCCATGAAGCACGCCATCGGCCCGAGACGGGAAATCGGGATCAGGACAATATTCAACATGCTTGGCCCACTGACTAATCCGGCCGGGGCCACATCCCAGCTCATAGGGGTCTATGATCCGCGCCTGACCGAGGTCTTTGCCGAGGTCCTGAAGAGCCTCGGGACCAAAAGGGCCTTTGTAGTACACGGCTCGGACGGACTTGACGAAGCTACCGTTACCGGAGAGACGAGGGTTTCCGAGCTAAAAGACGGTCTGATCACCACCTATAACATAGATCCGGTTGACTTTTTCGGTGAAATACATGGCGGCGATGAGCTGTCCGGTAAAGATGCGTCTGTCAATGCCCGGATAACAACACAGGTGCTATCCGGTGAAAAAGGGGCCTGCCGGGATATCGTCCTTCTGAATTCGGCGCTGGCAATTATGTCCGGAGAAATGGCCGGCAATATCCGCGAGGGGATTGAGATTGCCAGGGAGTGTATAGACAGCGGCAGGGCGATAAAGAAGCTCCAGGCACTTATCGAACTTAGTAACAACTGAGATAATTATGATGATACTGGACAGGATAGTAGAAACTAAAGAAAAAGAGGTCCGGCGCCTGAAAGAGACATGTCCCCTTTCGGACCTGAAAGAGACCGTAAACGACATGCCTCCCGCACGCAGTTTCAGGGCGGCAATCTCCGGCCGGCCCTGCTCCGTCATTGCCGAGGTAAAGAGACATTCCCCGTCAAAAGGACTTATCAGAGAAGATTTCGACCCGGCCGCTATTGCATCCGTATATGAAAAAAACGGTGCATCAGCTGTTTCCGTGCTGACTGATGAGCATTACTTCAGGGGAAAGGGCTCCTATATTGCAGACATTAAAAATACGGTCAGGATCCCGGTGCTGAGAAAGGATTTCATTATCGATCCCTATCAGATCTATGAAACAAGGGTCATGGGGGCAGATGCGGTACTGCTGATAACCCGCATCCTGAAATCAGACATGCTGGAGCGGTGTATCGGGCTTGCAGGATCTCTCGGCCTTTCAGCCCTTGTTGAAGTCCACTCAGAAAAGGAACTTGAAATCGCCCTTGGTGCAGGAGCAGACATCATAGGAATCAATAACAGAGATCTGGGGACATTTAAAACGGACCTGCAGAACAGCCTGGATCTGGCGCCCTTGATTCCTGATGACAGGGTTGCCGTAAGCGAAAGCGGGATTCATGCAAGGAAGGACATTGAAATACTCATGATTAATGGGATTCATTCCTTTCTGGTAGGTGAGGCCCTCATGAAGGAGCAGGATATCGGCAGGAAGCTCAGGGAGCTTTTGGGCAGGGAGGTATGAAAAATGACCGGGGTCAAGATCTGCGGCATAACGAATGCGGAAGATGCGCTTGCAGCGGTCAGGTGCGGCGCTGATGCCGTTGGCTTTATTTTTTACAGAAAAAGCCCGCGCTATATATCTCCTGAAGATGCAAAAGAGATAATCGATCTGCTGCCCGAATCTACGGCAAAGGTGGGTGTCTTTGTCAATTATGAAATTTCCGGGGTGAAAAGGATCATGGAGCTGTGCCGCCTTGATCTTGTTCAGCTCCACGGGAATGAATCGCCGGTCTACTGCAGCAGTTTTGACTCCAGGCAAATAATCAAGGCAATAGCACGGGAACCCGGAGATTCTCCTGAGCTGGAACAATATCCGGTTAAGGCCCTTCTCATAGACGCATATGATCCAAAACGCCATGGCGGAACAGGAAAGACATCTGACTGGGAACTGGCCGCCAGGATATCAAAGGTCAGGCCCCTTATCCTTTCAGGCGGACTGAATGCGGAAAATATCCGCGATGCGATCAGGGCGGTGTCGCCGGACGCCGTTGACATAAACAGCGGTGTCGAGATATCGCCCGGAAGAAAGGACCACCGGAAGATACATGAGATAGTTGAGATTGTGAGAGCATCTGAAAAACATATTCAAAAGGAAGGTTCGATTTTTTCGAGACAGCTAAATTAATAAAGGGAATAAAATGAAAACAAAACTACCCGACAAAAACGGACATTTTGGAGAATTCGGGGGCCGATATGCGGCAGAAACGCTTATGCCTGCCCTTATCGACCTTGACAAGGCATACAGGCAGGCCAGAAAAGACAGGGCTTTTGCCACGGAGCTCAATGGCTATCTCAGGGAGTATTCGGGCAGGGAAACCCCCCTGTATTTTGCAGGACAACTCACTGAAAGGCTCGGGGGTGCAAAAATCTATCTTAAGCGGGAAGACCTCAACCACACGGGCTCGCACAAGATCAATAACACCCTTGGCCAGGTCCTCCTTGCAAAGCGAATGGGCAAAAGACGTGTGATTGCCGAGACAGGCGCGGGTCAGCACGGCGTTGCAACGGCAACCGCGGCCGCCCTTTTCGGCATGGAATGCCAGATATTCATGGGCGTGGAAGATATAAAGCGGCAGGCGCCCAACGTCTTCCGCATGGAGATACTCGGCGCAGAGGTGGTGCCGGTAAAGAGCGGAACAGACACGCTCAAGGATGCCATGAATGAGGCAATGCGGCACTGGGTCTCAAGGGTCCGGGACACCTATTACGTGATCGGCACAACAGCAGGCCCCCACCCCTATCCTGAAATGGTCAGGGATTTTCAATCCGTCATAGGCAGGGAAACCAGACGCCAGATCCTGAAAAAGGAGGGAAGACTACCGGATATCCTCATCGCCTGTATAGGCGGAGGGAGCAATGCCATGGGGATGTTTTATCCTTTCAGGGATAATCACGAAATTGAGATGATAGGTGTCGAGGCAGGAGGAAAGGGAATCATGACGGAAATGCATGCCGCGAGCATATCAGCAGGCAGGATCGGCGTCCTTCACGGCAACAAGACCTTTCTCCTTCAGGATGAATACGGCCAGGTCAAGGATGCATATTCCATTGCGGCTGGACTCGATTATCCGGGGGTCGGACCCGAGCACAGCTATTTCAGCTCAACGGGAAGGGCCGGATATGTCTCAGTTGATGACAATGAAGCCGTTGAAGCCTTTATGCTCCTTTCCAGAAGCGAAGGCATAATCCCTGCCATGGAAAGCGCCCATGCAGTTGCTTACGCTGCTAAACTGGCACCGTCACTGGACAGGGAAAAGATAATTGTCATAAACCTGTCAGGCAGGGGAGACAAGGACGCGCAAGTAATAGCGGAAAAAAAGGAGGTTCATCTGTAATGGGACGCATCGGACAAAGATTCAATGAGTTAAAGAAAGCTGGTAAAAAGGCGCTGGTTGTATATCTTACAGCAGGAGACCCGGACCTTGAGACAACCGGGGATTTGATTGCTGCACTTGACGCTGCTGGCGCGGATGTCCTTGAGATAGGGGTCCCCTTTTCCGATCCAACGGCCGACGGGCCGACCATACAGGCGGCATCCCAGAGGGCGCTTAAAGGCGGGACGACTCTCCCGGATATCCTTGATATGATCGGGAACATACGCACAATGACTGAAATCCCAATAGTGCTTTTCGGTTACTACAATCCAATATTCTGTTACGGGCCGGAGCTTTTTGCAAAAAAGGCAGGGGCCGCCGGAGTGGACGCAATACTTGTTGTGGACCTCCCGCCCGAAGAATCCGGCGAACTGAGACAATATACGGACAGAGAGGGCATTGATTTTATCTCGCTCATTGCCCCCACAACATCATCAGACCGGATCGGGAAGATCTCAAAAAATGCAGGCGGGTTTCTGTATTACGTTTCGATCACAGGCGTCACAGGGACCAAACTGCCCCAGGCTTCCGATGTAAAAAGGGACATGGAGAGGATAAGGGAGAAGACCCGGATGCCGGTTGTTGTGGGTTTTGGCATATCAACACCTCAGCAGGCCGCAGAAATAGCACCGTATGCAGACGGAATCGTTATCGGCAGCGCATTTGTAAGATTAATCGAGGAGCACGCTCTGGACAATAACCTGATGAATATCGTGGCTTCTTATGCTAAGGATATAAAAAGGTGTTTGTGAAAGAGAGGAGTAATAAGGGATACTTCCTTATGATTCACCCGATTTTTGCGTGCTATTGTTATGAAAAGGTGAGAATGAAGAATTGGAGCGGTTTGTTCATTACTCGATGCCCGATCCGTCTTTCCGGCGAAAGCCGGAAACCAGTCATGCCTTGGCGGAATTCAACAATTTTCCTGGATTCCGTGTTCCCGAATCAAGCCCGGGACAGGCTGCGCTCCGCTTGCACGGAATGACAAAAAAAGAATTACGGCATAGTCTCCAGGGCCGGAATGACAATTCAAGATTTTTTGGAGATAGTTAAACAAACAAAAAACAGGGAGCAATGGCTCTTTTGATTTATTAGGATGTTCGTTCAAGATCAAGGCATGCGATAAAAATAGCCGCAGGCATATAGTTGATATTCCGAGGATTATTTTTTGAGCATAACACAGAGATTGGGCGAAAAGACAATAAATGAACAGGGTCGGAGATATATGTTGAAAGATATCGAGATAGGCATTGTCGGCGGCACAGGCGGCATCGGCAAATGGTTTGCCGGGTTTTTCGAGAAAGAGGGATATGTGGTCCACGTGTCCGGCAGGCAGACCGGAATGGGCATGAAGGAAATGGCGGAAAAATGCCGTGTTGTTATAGTCAGCGTGCCAATCGGCATTACATGCGAGGTGATTGAACAGATCGGCCCCTGTATGAAAAAGGGATCCCTTTTAATGGATTTCACCTCACTCAAGGAAAAACCTGTCAAATCGATGCTCCAGTATTCCCGATCAGAGGTCATGGGGTGCCACCCCCTGTTCGGCCCGGACATTGAATCAATCGCAGGGCAGAACATCGTTTTCTGTCCGGGAAGGATTTCGGAGTGGTCTGACTGGCCAATGGGGCTTTTTAAAAACAGGGGGGCGCGGATAATTGAAACGGGTACTGAAGAACACGACAAAATGATGGCCATTGTTCAAGGTCTGAATCATTTTGATACGATTGCAATGGGGCTTGCTATCAAAGACTCGGGGGTGGATATCCTGAAGCTCGGAAATTTTTCAACGCCGCTTTTCAAAACAAAGCTCGATATCATAGAAAAGATATTCAACAGCAATTCCCGGCTGTATGCCGAGATCCTTACTCTTAATCCATACCTCAGCAGTATCCTTGATCAATACGAAAAAAACGTCACAGTCCTGAAAGAACTTGTCAAAAATAGAGATATAGAGGGTATTATGGAGTCGTTCATAAAATGAACAAATTTGTCTCAGCTAATTTTCTTTTGTCATTTCGAAGCGAAGCGAGAAATCTTGATCTCATTAATTTCAGTACGGCAGTCCCCTGATTTTTTCCGTCATTCCTGTGAAAGAGACTGTGTCATAATTCTTTTTTTGTCATTCCGTGCAAGCGGAGCGCAGCCTGTCCCGGGCTTGATTCGGGAACACGGAATCCAGTCCCGCCTTGGCGGGATTCAATATGTTCTGGATGCCGGCTTTTGCCGGCATGACAGGCGTAATGGTACTTTTAGGGATTGCGACACAGTCTCGAAAGTTGGAATCCATAGCAATATAAGGCACACTTCTTCTACTCATAGGAGCCCTTCGAAGATCAAATGGTACTCATTAACCTGATGGACCTTCAGTCTGGGGAAAGAGAAATAGTAATTTTAGGTAAGTTCAGCAGGAAAGGGTTATCCGTCCCCATTATTAACCAAGCAATTAAAAACAAAAATCGTCATGCCGGACTTGATCCGGCATCCAGTCGAATTCATTATAGATTCCGGCTTTCGCCGGAATGACAACATTAGTACATATTATTGCCGGAGTAATATTATTTGGGAAAATACTTAACGTTGCTTATATCTTTGAAATCAGAATCCTGAGTCCATATAACAGCTTTGAATTCCTGAGCTGTTGCAAGAATAATGCTGTCCGCCATTGGAAGTTTATGTTCCAGGCTCAGTCTTGAAGCTGCGATTGCCAGTGGTGCGCTTAAAATCACAACCTTTCCTTTCTGCATGGCAACAACAGCCTGCAGGGCTTCATTCTCACTGGACTCCCGCAGGACGACCTTAAATACCTCGTATATCGTGACCGTTGGGACAACAAGTAACTCCGAATCACTAAGTGGGGACAGAAAATGCCTGGCATTAGGCTCGTCGGCAAAGTATGCAAGCCAGCCGGAAGAATCCACAATGTTCATAATCTATCTTCCTCTCTTTTGAATTCTGTGTTGATGCCTTTGAGGAATCCACGGAGTTCTTTAATGTCGCGTTCCGGAATAAGTTCAATTCGACCATTATATTCAATAACCTGCATTTTTTGCCCCGGATAAAGCTGCAATGCTTCCCTCACGGTTTTAGGTATGACGACTTGATATTTGGGTGATACTGTTACTAATTGCATGTTAATAGCTCCATCGATATATTTTGTAATACGATAGCATGATCGATCTGATTTTGTCAATATTTGAAGTGAGCATCTCCGGTCTGTAATGAATCAGCGTTTCGTAGATAATCCGGATAAATTACAGCCGGAATCCAGTCAAAGAAGTCCTACCTTTAGGGCAAACATCCCAGTCTTTATCCCCCAACAAATAACTATTAACTGATAACCAATAACTGATACCCCATAACCAATAACGGATAACAACCCCAAATTCCAAATTCATGGTTTAAGGTTTTTATCTTATTATTAAACTCAATTTAGAAATTCTTTTAGTTTCATATTTTTTCAATCAAAGTTTGGTTGTATTCATGTATTTATGCGAAATTAAAACTAAATTGCAGTTAAATATAAGGACGTTTGATTTGTTTTAAAATATTAATGATTGCTTTACTTATGATAGATGCGATGTGTCTCTTGAATGTGTGGGAATAAGGTCAATAGCTTGGGTTGGTAACAATCGTGCAGCGAGACGCTAAATTAT
>Ga0209203_1001028_pt1 | contig 21357 bp, 16 predicted proteins | sample AD_UKC109_MetaG_FD_184423 | JGI IMG/M metagenome (GOLD analysis project Ga0209203, IMG submission 184423) | Active sludge microbial communities of municipal wastewater-treating anaerobic digesters from Hong Kong - AD_UKC109_MetaG (SPAdes)... | ecosystem: Engineered > Bioreactor > Anaerobic >... | reverse complement strand
TCAGTTCCTCAAGCGGAACATTGGCCACCGTCTGAAGATCAAGCCACTCGAGTATCTCCCTGGTCTTCTCGGTGGCGCTGTTCCTGTTCTTCACCACGGCGGTCACCGCCAGGTTCACGCAGCCCCTGGGGGTCATTCCAGGAGGGGCCTCAACGGTGTGCGCAACGAAACCGCTTGCCCTTCGGCCCTCCTTCGTAGAGGCTTCGAGCATCCTTCTTCCCACCAGAACCTTGCCCTCCCTGGGCGACCTGATACCGGCGGCGCAGGCGGCGAGTTCCCCCGCCACGGAGTTCTCCTCGCCGAGGAGAACGGCAATGGTCCCCCCAAGGACCGCCAGGTCGGTGGAAACCGCTCCTTCCACCGCAGCTGCAACGCCCAGGAACTTCAGGAGTACTTCGGGAGGGCCTTCCATCTAGTCCATCTTCTTCAGTCTGGAGGCCAGGCTCCTGTCGGCGGTCTCAAGGGCCCTTACTACTCCCAGACCGCTCCTTCCGGACGTTCTGGGCACGGCGCCGGTCTCGATGCACCTTATGAACTCCTCCATTTCGGCGGCCAGAGGTTCGAAGGAATCGATCCTGGGGCTAACTATGTCGCCGGTCCTGTAGGAGAGCTGATACTCGCCGAAGCTTTCCGGCTCCAGTACGTCAACTCCCTTGTCGTATATCTTGATCTTCTCGTAGGGCTCGGTATCGTCGTAGATCAGCATCTTCCTGCTGCCTACGATCACCGTCTTCCTCAGCTTCGAGGGGGCCAGCCAGGCTACCTGCACATTGGCGGTGGCGCCGCCGGGAAAGCCCAGATTCACGAAGGCCACGTCCGGTATCCCCTTGAGAACATAATCGTGTCCGAATGCCTCCACGAAGGTGGGTTCCTCACCCAGCCAGTAGAACAGCATGGAGAAATCGTGGGGGGCCAGGTCCCAGATCACCGATACATCCTTCTGGTGAAGGCCCAGGTTGACCCTGCTGCTTGTTATGAACCTGATGTCTCCGAGTTCCCTGCTGTCCAGTATCTGTTTGATCTTCAGCACCGGAGGGGAGTAGAGGAATGTGTGACCCACCATGGTGACAAGATCCTTCTCCTCGGCGCAGGCCACAATCTCCTCGGCTTTCTCGGTGGTTTCGGCAAAAGGCTTTTCAACGAAAACGTGCTTTCCTGCCCGAAGGGCCTCCATGGCCAGGGGGTAGTGGGTGGATACGGTTGTGGCTATCACCACTCCGTCTATCTCCGGATCATTGAACACTGCGGAACTGTCCAGGGTTCTCTCGCAGCCGGGGAATCTCCCGCCGATCTTGTTAAGCCTTCCAGGATCGCTGTCGCAGATAACGAGCTTTTCGGTTCGCCTGTTGGCGGCGATGTTCCTGAGCAGGTTCGGACCCCAGTAACCCAGGCCTATTACGCCTATTCCGGCCATGGTAACCTCCGTTGAAGTGCTTGAAAGGGTGAATACTTCCTCGGTTGAAAGCTACAACAAAAAGACCTCAGGGTAAAGTGAGTGAATCCCGTTGCCACCCCTGCGTCATTGTGACGCGGAATGAATCGCACATTCCTTGGTAGCACAAATAAAACTGGTTATAGACAAGTAAAAATGCTGTATCCATGGCCCGTGTTTTGCTACACAAACCTCTGAAGGGAGAAGGATATCATGAACATGGAAAAAATGACCATAAAGGCCAGAGAAGCGCTCACGGAAGCGGTGAACGCCGCTTCATCAGCTGGAAACCCCGAAGTGACACCCCTCCACCTGCTCAGGGCTCTTGTTACCGACGAGGGAGGGACAATACCACCGGTACTCAGCAGGCTTGGTGTCGATCCCGGAATCCTTGCCCGGAGCGCCGCTGAAGCGGCGGGAGAGCTTCCCAGATCCTCCGGAGGTTCCCAGCCCGTTCTCTCCAGAAGCGCACTCTCCGTTCTCAAGGAAGCGGAAAAGGAATCATCCCGAATGAAGGACGATTTCGTGGCCAGCGAGCACCTGTTCCTGGGGATCACCTCGGTGAGCTGCAGGGCCGCCGAGATCCTTTCTGAGAACGGTGTAGAGAGGGATGGCTTTCTGGTGGCCCTTTCCGAGATAAGGGGTTCCTCCAGGGTAACAAGCGAGAACTCCGAAGAAAGCTACGAAGCGCTTAAGAAGTACACAAAGGATCTGACGGCACTGGCAAGGCAGCAGAAGCTTGACCCTGTGATAGGCCGGGACGCCGAGATCATGCGCACCATGCAGATACTCTGCAGGAGAAGGAAGAACAACCCTGTTCTTATCGGGGAGCCCGGCGTGGGAAAGACCGCAATAGCGGAAGGTCTCGCCGGGAGGATCGCCGAGGGGGACGTTCCGGAGACCCTCCGGGACAAGAGTCTCATGGCACTGGACATGGGATCCCTTATAGCAGGCGCTAAGTTCAGGGGCGAGTTCGAGGAGCGACTCAAGGCGGTTCTTTCCGAGATAGCCGCAGCCCAGGGCAGGATAATTCTGTTCATCGATGAGATGCATACCCTTGTGGGCGCAGGGGCGGCTCAGGGGGCCGTTGACGCCGCCAACATGCTGAAACCCGCCCTTGCCAGGGGTGACCTGCACTGCGTGGGGGCAACGACCCTGGACGAGTACAGGAAGCACATAGAGAAGGACGCAGCCCTGGAACGGCGTTTTCAGCCTGTGCTGGTTGACCCCCCCTCAGTGGAGGACACCGTCAACATCCTGAGGGGTCTTCGGGAAAGATACGAGGTTCACCACGGAATACAGATCCAGGACCCCGCACTGGTGGCGGCGGCCACCCTGAGCGACAGGTACATCTCCGACAGGTTCCTCCCCGACAAGGCCATCGACCTGGTGGACGAAGCTGCCAGCAGGCTGAGGATAGAGATAGACAGCATGCCCGGCGAGGTGGATGCCCTGAAGAGGAAACTCACCAGGCTGGAGATAGCCAGGGAAGGGCTGAAGAGGGAGAGGGATACCGGCTCGAAGGAGAAGCTGAAGGAGGTGAAGAGGCAGATCGCCGACCTGAAGGAGGAGTACTCCGCCCTGGAAGCCCGGTGGAAGAGCGAGAGGGAAGCTATCAACAGGACCAGGGAGCTTTCCCGCAGGCTCGAGGAGCTCAAGCTCATGGAGAAGAAGGCGGAGAGGGAGGGCAACCTCTCCGAGGTGGCCAGAATACGCTACGGCGATCTGCGCTCCGCCCAGGATGAACTGGACAAAGCAAGGGTGGATCTCGCAGAGCTCCAGAAGAACGGAGCGATGCTCAACGAGGAGATAACACCCGAGCAGATCGCCGAGGTGCTCTCCAGGTGGACGGGCATTCCGGTTTCAAGGATGCTCGAGGGCGAGCGGGAGAAGCTCCTCCACATGGAGGACTCCCTGAGGAAGCGGGTCGTGGGACAGGACACGGCGGTGGAAGCTGTATCCAGGGCCATAAGGAGGGCCCGTGCCGGTGTGCAGGACCCCGACAGACCGCTTGGAACCTTCATTTTCATGGGCCCCACCGGTGTGGGGAAGACCGAGCTTGCAAGGTCACTGGCCGAGTTCCTCTTCGATACCCCTGAAGCCATGATACGGGTGGACATGAGCGAGTTCATGGAGAAGCATTCGGTCTCCAGGCTCATCGGAGCCCCTCCGGGGTACGTGGGTTACGACGAGGGGGGCTATCTTACCGAGGCTGTGAGAAGAAAACCATATTCGGTGATACTCTTCGACGAGATAGAGAAGGCCCATCAGGACGTCTTCAATGTGTTCCTTCAGATACTCGACGACGGAAGGCTCACCGACGGACAGGGCAGAACGGTGGACTTCACCAGCTCCGTGGTGATAATGACCTCAAACCTGGGCAGCGACTGGATCGGAACCGTGGGCAGGGACCTTTCCCTGGAAGAGAGGAACAGAAGGGCCCAGGGCGAACTCCAGGCAAGGTTCCGGCCTGAGTTCCTGAACAGGATCGACGAGGTTATCGTCTTCGATTCCCTCACAAGGGAACAGCTGCGGGACATCGTTTCCATTCAGCTTCAGAGGCTGGGAAAGCTGCTTGAGGGACAGGGCATTACCCTGCGGGCAACCGATCAGGCCCTGGACAGTCTCGCCGAGCTGGGCTACGATCCCGCCTACGGAGCCAGACCGCTTAAGAGGGTCATTCAGAGAGAGGTGCAGAACCGCCTGGCCGAGGCGATCCTCAAGGGAGAGATCATTCCGGGAACCGAGGTAACCCTGGAAGCCAGGGAGAACGAGTTCGTTCTCGTACCCTCTCCCTGAAGATCGTAATGCAGTTGCAGGCACCTGACCGGTGCCTGCATATTTCTCTCTTCACCGAAGGAAGGGGTCGTTCTTGAGGGTTGCGCTGGTTGTTCCCCCATGGGGACCAGATGATATCCGAGCCAGGGATACCCGTGGCATCAGCGGGTGCTGGCCCACGCCGGGCCTTCAGTACATCGCAGCGGTGCTCAGGGACAGGGGTCACCAGGTAAAGTTCCTGGAGGGCTACTTCTATACCAGCGAGACCATGCGGAGGATGATCGCCGATTTCAGGGCCGAAGCGGTGGGTGTCTATGTGATCAGTCTTCTGTGGGATCACGCCTCGAAACTGATCACCGAGGTGAAGGGGGATGACCCTGACATATTCACCTTCATTGGAGGTCACGGAGCCACTGCGATGCCCGAGCGTCTGCTCTCCGAATGCCCGGAACTGGACGCCATAGTGGTGGGCGAAGGCGAGATCACCGCAGGGGAAATGATCGACGCGGTTCAGAATGGGGAAGACCTCTCCGATGTCAGGGGTCTCATTTTCCGCGGAGAGGACGGGGAACCGGTTTCCACAGGAACACGCCCCTTGCTCACCGAGCTTGACGAACTGCCCTTCCCCGCGGTGGAACTGTGCGAGATGGAAAGGTACTGGCCCAGCTTCGAGCAGGTTTCAACCGTTCCAGCTATCCAGATGCTCTCCAGCAGGGGCTGCAACGGCTCCTGTATTTACTGCTACAAGATGTACGGCAAGCACATAAGGCTGCGGAAACCGGAGAGGATAGTCGACGAGATCGAGAGCTACGTGAGGAACTACGGAGCCAGGGAGATAAAGTTCTGGGACGAGCATTTCACCTACGACCATGCCCATGTGTACGCCTTCTGCGAAGAGCTTATCAGAAGGGAGATCAAGGTCAGATGGTGGGTCTCCTGCAGGGCGGATTCGGTGGACAAGCCCCTTCTTCGCGCCATGAAGGCCGCCGGCTGCTGGTGCATCAACTTTGGTGTTGAAAGCGGCTGCCAGAAGAACCTTGACACACTTCTGAAGTTCGAGACCCTGGAGAGGATACGAACAGCTGTGAAGCTAGCCCACAGCGTCGGGATAAAGACCCATACCACATACATTTTCGGCATACCCGGCGAGACCTTTTCAGAGGGGCTGGAGACCATCGAGTTCGCGAAGGAGCTGGGCAGCTTCACCGTGGAGTTCTTTCCCATAACCCCCTTCCCGGGAACTCCTCTCTACAAAGGAGTGATGCAGGGAAGGTTCGGGAAGATGTCCGAGAAGCTGGACGACCAGGGCATGCTCCTGGACCGCCCCTGCTTCGTTCCGTTCTCTATGACCGCCGATCAGGTGATGGAGCTGAGGCGTCTCGCCTATCTGAGGTACTTCATCAGGCCATCCTTCCTTTTCTACAGGGTCCGCAACCTGATGTCGCCTTTCCAGCTCAGGGCAATGTTCCATGGAGCCTGGAGCCTCATTCAGATGCTGGGAGAGCAGCTCCAGTCGATCTTCAAAAAGAGGAAATGAACGCCCAGGCAGTTACCGTGGTGATCCCTGTGCATAATGGAGCCTCCACCCTTGCCAGGGTAATTGAGCCGTTGAAGTCGGAACTTCTCCAGGGCGATGCCATACTGGCAGTGGACGATCGTTCGACCGACGGCTCCACTGACCTTCTGCGAGATTTGGGAGTTGAGGTACTCACCGCCGACGGCAGGCCTGGAGCCGCGGGAACCCGCAACAAGGGAGGTTTCGCCGCTGCGACTCCCTGGATACTCTTCGTGGATTCCGATGCGGTTGCCCCCAGGGGATGGAGGCGGAAACTGGCTGAGAGGATGTCGGATGCCAGCGCCGTGCAGGGAGTTTACCACAGTAAGGCTCCAGGGAACGGCGCTGCGACCTTCTACAAGAACTACTATTACTTCCATACCTTCACCAGACGGATAAGAAGCACCTTCATAAAGGGTTGCGGAACATTCTTCTTCGCCGTCCGTACCCACGACTTCCGTCGCCTGGGGGGATTCGATGAGAACATTTCCGGAGCCACCATCGAGGATGCCGACTTTTCCGAAAGGCTTTGGGCCTCAGGAGGCAGGACCATCCTCGCTCCCGAGATCCAGGTCTACCATCTCAGGGAATACACCGCCGGTGACTTCTTCCGCTACGAATGGAACATGATGAGGGCAAAGGCCCTTTACCTGTTAAGAAGGGACAGGGACAGGGGCGCTCCTTCCGTCAGCGTAGCTGGAGTGGGGGAGATGCTTCCGGTTCTGGCCGGAGCTTTGTTCGCATGGGTCCTCATCACTGGAGCTGCCCTGTCCCTTGCCGGGATATTTCCAGGGATTCCCCTGCTCCTGGGAGGTCTTGCCGGCCTTGCGGTCTGCCAGATCCCCTTCATCTATCACTGCATAAGGGACGGGGGTTTCCGGGGAGTGAGGGCCTGCCTCTACCTGTTGCCCGACCTTGCGCTGGTTGTGCCGTCGGTCCTATTCTCGATGGGAAGCTATGCCGCCGGAAGGAAGTACCTGTGAAGCGGGGTCTTTTCACGGCGGGGGCGATCATCCTGGCGGTGGCTTTCACTGTCTATGCCCATTCTCCCCTCCGGTTCGCCGGCCCCATGGACAAGCTCGTACAGCTGTTCACCCTTGTTCCCGCCGCCATTCTCCTCACAACTGCGGGTTGGAGACCTTTCAGAGGAGTGGTGGCTTTCCTTGGCGGATTGCCAACCGGGATATTCCTTGGGGTCCTTCTGGTGCCGGTGCTGGGCTTCACCATCTACACCGCCCTGTATCCACTCGAGGGAATCCCGAAGGGCGGTGATGAGGCAGCCTACTTCGTTCAGAGCAGGATCTACTCCGGAGGAAGGGCTGCAGCGCCGCTTCCTCCTGTTGATGATCCCAGGGACGTCTTCCCATTCAGGCACTTCATCTTCACCGATTCAGAATGGTTCGTGATGTACACCCCTCTCCACGGAATGCTCATGGTCCCATTCACTTCAGCGGGGATCTCATGGCTTCTCGGCCCCCTTGAATCGGCACTTTCACTTCTCGGGGCCTTTCTACTCATGAGAAGGCTCGCCGGTGAAAGAGCAGCAAGGCTGGGAACCGGCGTAATGGCCGTTTCACCGTTCTTCCTGTTCATGGGGGCAAGCCACATGGCCCACAACACCAATCTGATGTTCGTCACCTGGGCCCTGTACCTTCTTGTGTCAGGGGTAAAGGATTCCAGGGGGATGCTTCAGGCCGGTTCAGGCTTCCTTCTGGGGCTGGCCCTGGCCACCAAACCCTACCCCATCGTACCGTGGACCCTTACCATCACCATTTCGCTTATCTGCTTCATCGGATGGAGGGCACTGCCGGTGCTTCTCAGGATGGCCGCCGGAGCGGCGCTTCCCACCGGATTCCTCATGCTCTCCAACTGGAGGTATACAGGGGATCCCTTTTCTCCTGCCTACAACCTTGCCAGGGGAGGAGCACTGATGGGTTTCGGAGAGAACGCGGCCTGGTTCCCGGAGTACGGCGATAACGCTCACACTCCGCTCAGGGGACTCATCAACCTTCTGAAACAGGCGGGAACCGGAAGCACCATCCTGCTGGGCTGGCCTTTTCTTTCCCTTCTCCCTCCCGCCGCGGTGATACTCGACCGTGATCTCCTCAGAAGGACATGGCCGCTGTACCTTTCCATACTGATGGTGGCCCCTTTCATGTTCGTACACTACGCCGCTTCGGTGGACTATGGTCCCAGGCACTATTACACCACCCTGCCCGCCTTCGCCCTTCTCTCCGCCGCCGGGCTTGAAGCCGCCCGCAAGCGGTTCGGGGAGGCAGCCGTTACCTTTACGGGTACGATGCTGGTTATCTGCACCTTCATGGTGTACCTGCCCGACGGTACCGCCTTGAGAAGCGGTCCCTGGCAGGGAATAGACAACGCGCCGGCCAGGGCAGCCTCTTCGGCGGAGATCCCCGCCGTTGTTTTCATGGAAGCAAGCGAACACGGCTACCCGAACATCATGAGCGGCCTTCTGGCGAATGATCCGTTCCTGGAGGGGGATGTGATCTTCCTGGCCCATCAGACTGCCCGGGAGGACGCTGCTCTGATCCAGGGAGCTTTCAGCGGCAGGAACGCCTACCTTTTCTATGTGAGGGGCAGGGATGCGTTCCTTGAACCCTGGACGGAAGACCTGGCCGACGAACTTGTCCCTGAAAGAGCGCTCAGACCGGACTGGGCTCCGGAAAACCAGTCAGACTAGGGTTTCCCTGCGCAGGCCACCAGGGCCCTGGCACCGGAAAAGCCGTGGCTGAGGAAGTGTCGATGAACTTCCCTGCCGCGCTCCATGAGTTCTTCATTACCCGCGGCCCTCTCCATGTAGGTATTCCAGGCCGACTCTATCCTGTCGATCACATCTGGGTGGAACGGGTCTCCGATTACTTCGAACTCCCTGAACTCCCAGTCCTGGAAGACCGTTGACCGCAGAAGCGTTCTCAGTTCCTCCAGTGTGTATACCGGGTGGTGAACGACTCCCATCGACCTGTCCACCGCCCCCCACCAGTCGTGCATCAGGTTGTGGGTTTCCTGGGAAGGCAGCTGATCTCCGCCACGGAACATTTCCCGGACGACTATCTTTCCCCCTGAACGCAGCACCCTGGCCATCTCCCCAAGCACCTCCAGCGGGTACGGCAGGTGGTGAAGCGAGTTGGATATTCCGGCAACTGAGAAGGTGCCGTCCCTGAACGCCAGCATCCGGGCGTCCATCGCCGCAGGGACCGTTCCCGTAAGGAATCCGGGCTTCAAGTCCGCCGCCACTACAATGTCGGCATCCTCCGAACGGCCGGCCATTGCCCCGGCGAACCCTCCCTGGCCAGAGGCTACGTCAATTGCCCTGCCCGGGGGCAGACCCCGGAGAACCTCCTGGAGGATTTCCATTCCGCCTGCCAATGTCTTTCTCCCTTCCAGGTGTTGTGACTGGATTATAACCGTCGGGTCAAACTTGTTTTTTTCACCGGGAATGATTATCTGTTCACTCCCGTACCCTGCAACTCAACAATGGAATCCGGAGTAGTAGCTTGCGCCATATCTGCTTTATGCCAGCCTACAATGCCTGCCGTTTCATGGAAGGTGTTGTGAGGAACATACCCGGTGAAGCCTGGGATAAGCTGGAGACGCTTCTGGTTGTCAACGACGGGTCATCAGACGGCACCGGTGATCTGGTTCGGAGGCTGGCCGTGGAGTTCCCCAAGATGAGACTCATCGAGCACGAAGTTAACAGGGGATATGGCGAGGCCCAGAAAACAGCCTTCGACTGGGCTGTGGAGAACGGGGCCGATACGGTTGTCATGCTCCACTCCGACGGGCAGTACCCTCCGGACTTCCTGCTCAAGATGATGGAGCCCCTTGAGAACGGAGCGGATGTGGTGGGAGGAAGCAGAACGAAGCACGGCGACATGCGGGAGGGGGGCATGAGTCAGGCCAGGTACTGGGGCACGGTAATCCTCAACTGGGTCGAGAACACCGTTTTCAGAGCGCACCTCACCAGCTACCACAGCGGCTACAAGGCATACGGAAGAAGGGCCCTGGAAAGTATTCCATACCGCAAGTACTCCAGCACCTTCAACTTCGATTCGGAGATGCTGGTGGGGGCCATCAGGGCAAAGCTGGTGATAGAGGAGATCCCCATCCCCACCATACACGGTGAGGGTTATTCCAGCCTGAAACCCATACCGTACGGTCTGAGTGTTCTTCACACACTTTGGAGATTCATCACAAAGCAAATCTGATTTACATATTGACAAAATTTTGTTCAAAAATATAATACCAGCGAACCTTTTAAGAAAGGAGCTGGTATGAAATCTTCTATTCTCACAACAATGGCCATCCTGGCTGTCATCGCCTGCGGCACCGGCGAACCCGCCGAAACTACCCTGGAGTCCAGTTACCCTGATACAGTTGTAGTAACCGTTTTGGACACGGTAGGTGTTCTCATGGGGGATTCGCTCCGGGAGTTCGGCAACATAACCGATGCCTCTCTGGTCCCCGACGGACGTCTTCTGATCCTCGACGGGCTGAAGGCACGAATCGGAGTATTCTCTCCGGAACGGGAGTTCCTGGAGTTCGTGGGAAGGCCCGGTTCCGGGCCAGGGGAGTTCCAGTACCCCAGGAGCTTTGCGCTGATGGACGACGGAAGCCTGGTGGTTTCCGACTGGGGGGCTATCGCGGTCACCTTCCTCCACGGGGACATGTCCTTCGATACCCTTCTTACCTCTTATTCAGCCATCCCTCCGGACAGGATCACCCCATGCCCCGACGGTTCCTATGTTGGCATGAGCCTTGAGCACAGGGTCGAGAACGGAGAACCGGTGGGCGACACCTTTCTCGCCAGGTTCGGAAGGTCAGAAGAGCCCGGGGTCGTTTACTGCTCCTATCCGATGAGGTTCTCCCTGGATGAGGACGGGGACCTGAACGTGCATACCGTGGGGATCACATGGGATACCTCCGATGACGGCTCTGTGGCAGTTGCCCAGACATGCGACAGTATCTGGGCTTTCACCGCTTTCGGCCCATCCGGGGAAGAACTCTTTTCAGTGGAGAAGGACTGGGAGAGGGTTCCCAAGTCCGAAGAGGAGCTTGCTGAAGGACTCTATCACGAGTCCCTCTCAACCAGTGAGGAATCCGGCAACTCCATGAACCGGGACAGACTTCATGATGGTCAGCCCCTTTACAGGAACGCTATAGGTTCCGTGGATATCGACGATATGAACAGGATATGGGTGGGCCAGGACTGGACGGATCACCCGACCTTTGAGGTCTACGATTTCCATGGAGAGCTGCTGTTCGTGGCGGTGATACCCGAACTTGAGGGAACCGATGGTATAAGCTACTGCTTCGACAACGGCTTCATTGCCTTCGATACGGCCCCTGTGGATTATCCCAAGGTATACATCCTGGAAGTGGAGAACTAGTACTTCCGGCCCATGGCGAACTGAATGGTTCCCTGTACTATTCCCCAGCCCAGCACCGCCATGTCGTACAGGCACATCAGGGTGAAGGGCAGAAGAACTCCCTTCCCGGCTTTCCCGGCGGCGCTGGCAAGGAAGCCCCAATGGCAGACCAGGGCGAGCAGTAACCCGGCCAGGGCGGCTAGAAGGAGGGCGGGATCCCATGCGGCCAGCCCGGCGGCGATGCAGACCTGGGCAAACAGCACGAGAAGGATGGAAAGCACCACCCACCTGCTGTGATGCGTGCCGGATTCCCTTACATTCATGTATCTGGCCAGGAGCCTGCCCTTGACCTGCCGCCAGCCGCTCTTGGCCTGGGCCCTGGCCATTCTCAGCCTGCGGCTTGTGAACTGGGAAAGGTCGTAGGAAGTCAGGTGGGTTACTTTCAGCGACTTGTCCATGATGATCCTGCCGCCCAGGTCGGCGATGGTGTAGCCCAGTTCCTCATCCTCCACCGTGGGTTCCGGTATCCTCACATTGAAGCCGCCAACCTCCAGGAACCTGTTCCTCCTGACCGCGGCGCACCAGGTGGCGAAGGTGGCTGAGTTCTCTCCGGGCATCCTGTTCAGGCTGTACCAGTAGTAGTAGTTCTGGTATCTTGAGATGATGTCCGTAGCGGGGCACAGGGGTGTGTAGAGAGTCTGGACCGCCCACACGGCATCATCGCTGAAGTGTCCCGCCACCCTCTCCAGAAGATCTCCTGGAACCGTGACGTCTGAATCGAGGAACAGGAGTACCTCACCTGCAGCCGCTTCAGCTCCCATGTTCCTGGCGGTGGCAGGACCCATTCTGCCCCCAGTGGACAGGACCTTAACCTGATAGTCTTCCGCCAGTCTGCGGGTGTCGTCGGTGGAGCCGTCGTCCACCAGTAGTATCTCGAAGGGTTTCCTGGACTGTTCCTTCAGTGAATCCAGGCAGTGCCCAAGGGTTGCCCCTGCGTTCCAGGCGGGTATTATCACGGATATCTTAACGGGAAGTGCCAACTCAACCAACCTCCGGTGCTTACCCGGGCGACAACGGGTGAAAGGCTGAATATATTCCACGGACAATGAAAGACGTACCGCTGACCATGGTCTCATACAGGACGGCTATCAGTTGACGTACCTTATGCGGTACTCTTTGAGTCATCTCCCCGTCGATGTTCCCTTGGCTGTGTTCTGCGAAGGGGAAGATCCGGTGAAGACCCAGGGCAGGAAGAAGTTGGAGTACATCGCCTTCCGGGAAACACATTCACCCTTTCCCAGGAAAGGGCCCTTCAGTTCTGAGACGAGATCAGCAGCAGGAAACTCCACGTGAACAGGGCAGTGAAAACAGGGGTGGACATGGTCGGTTCCGCGACATACGGAGATGTGGAGTGATCTCCGCCATCTGGCCGGAACTGCTTGTAGCGGTACTTTTCCTCGCCGGTGACCTTATCTGGGACGGTACCGCAGCAGGTATAGCCGGTGCGGCAGCCGGAGTGATCTCCTTTCTGGCCCTGCTTCCCTTTCGCAGAAGGAAGCCCGGACTCATCGCCGAAGGGGCCTTGTTCGGAATAATGGCTTTTCTGGGGGCGGGGCTGATACACGCCGAGGCTCTTTTGGGAGCGCTTCTTCTGCTCTCCGCGGCTTTCAGATGGAACCTTCCAGGCAGGATTGCCGGGGGAATGCTCAAGGGCATCCTGGGGGAGGATGGAACCAGGCTATTCTCCCTCTTCATGGGCGCTGTGTTCATGCTGCATGCCGGGGCTTATGTCCTTCTGGAAAGGGCGGGTCTCGGAGGAACCCTGAATGGAGCGATCCTTTTCGCAGCGCTCTATCTTCCAGCTCTGGCGGTAACATCACGAAGGGTCAGGAAGATAACGCAGTACAGCCGCCCGGTCGTTTCGGTCATGGAGGACGGCACCGCGGTGCTGCTTTCGGATGGATCCGAGTTACTCTCCCTCAGACTGCGCAGACAGGGGGAGAGGATCGCAGCCGTCGAGTTCCTCTCCCCGAAGGTTCCAGGTTCCCGGATCATCGTCGAGCTTTCAAAGGCGCTGAGCCTTGACGGCTATGAAATGATGACGATCACCCAGTGGGAGGGTGATCCCCTCGATCTGGAAATGGACGGTTTCAGTGAAACGCCCCAGGGCTGGATAAAACGACTCCCCCCGGTTTCATGAAAAACAAGCCGAATAACTTGCTCCATGGGCATCCCCGAGGTTGACGCCAATGGTATCCCATGCCATTGTAGAAACCCGAGGCTCAACAGGCACAAATCAACTTTGTTGTTGTGTATCAATCATAAACATAGCAAGGAGGTCCCTCAATTGACCGACGCGAAGTATCCTCGCTCAGAGGTGAACCCGGACAAGTGCAAGGGGTGCGGTCTCTGTATCGCTCACTGCCCTAAACAGGTCCTGGTATTCTCGCCGAAGCTGAATTCCAAGGGCTATCACTACGCCGAGTACAAGGGCGAAGGGTGTGTGGGCTGCGGGAGCTGCTTCTACACCTGTCCTGAGCCAGACGCAATAGTGGTTTACCTGCGGGATTACGACCCCGCCACAAACGGGGAGGCATAACATGGCAAGAATGCTGATGAAGGGAAACTATGCCGCCGTTTACGGGGCGGCCATGGCCGGTTGCACCGCCTATTACGGATACCCCATTACACCGGCCAGCGAGATCGCTGAGTCCGCCGCCGCGCTGTTTCCAAAGCTTGGAAGGACATTCCTCCAGGCTGAAAGCGAAGTGGCGGCCATCAACATGGTCTATGGAGCGGCGGGAAGCGGCCAGAGGGTCATGACCGGCAGCTCCGGCCCGGGCATAAGCCTGAAGATGGAGGGCATCTCCTACTGTGCAGGGGCGGCGCTGCCCTGTGTCATAGTGGACATCATGCGCGGCGGCCCCGGTCTGGGCAACATCGGGCCCGAGCAGGGGGACTACAACCAGGTGGTGAAGGGCGGAGGCCACGGCAACTACAGAAGCATCGTCCTGGCTCCGGCAAGCTGCCAGGAGATGTGCGATTTCACCATGCTGGCCTTCGACCTTGCAGATAAATACAGAACCCCTGTCTTCGTCCTCACCGACGGCGTGATCGGTCAGATGATGGAATCGGTTACCATTCCCGAACCGGTGAAGCAGCTTCCGGACAAGAGCGATTACGCCGTTTTCGGAAGCCCCCTGAACAAGAACCTGATCAACTCCATCTACCTGGATCACGACGATCTGGAGTGGTGGAACAACGAGCTGCTGAAGAAGTACGCGAAGATCGAGGAGAACGAGGTTCGCTTCGAGGAATACATGATGGAAGACGCTGAGATCGCTGTGATCGGCTACGGCTCCGTGAGCAGGGTTCTCAGGACCGCCGTGGATATGGCCAGGGACAAGGGCGTGAAGCTGGGCCTTTTCCGTCCCATCACACTCTTCCCGTTCCCGAAGAAAGCCATCAATGCCCTTCCGGACAGGGGAATCAAGCATGTTCTCACGGTGGAGCTTTCCACAGGCCAGATGGTGGACGACGTGAACCTTGCCCTCTGCGGCAAAATGAAGAGCGACCTTCATTTCCGCGCCGGAGGGAATGTGCCCTCTGCGGTGGAGATCGTTGACAAGGTCTCTCAGCTCTACGGGGAGGTCAAGTAATGAAGAAGACCATGCTGAGAAAACCCAGAGGATTCGCCGAGGTTTACAAGCATAAGCCCGGCGCCGAGAAGGACCGAACCCACTACTGCCCCGGCTGCGGCCACGGAATACTCCACAAGCTCATAGCGGAAGCCCTGGAGGACCTTGAACTGGTGGACGACACCATCCTGATAAGCCCGGTGGGATGCAGTGTGTTCGCCTACTACTACTTCGACACAGGCAATTTCCAGGTGGCCCACGGAAGGGCGCCGGCGGTGGGCACAGCGGTGAGTCGCGCCAACCCCGACAAGGTCATCATAAGCTACCAGGGGGACGGCGACCTCGCGGCCATCGGAGGCAACAACATCCTCCAGGCGGCCAACCGCGGAGAGAACCTGGTGGTGTTCTTCGTGAACAACGCCATTTACGGCATGACAGGCGGCCAGATGGCTCCCACAACCCTCGAGGGTCAGATAACCACCACTTCCCCTTACGGAAGGAACCTGGACACCGACGGATACCCCATCAAGATGTGCGAGGTGCTCAGCCAGCTCACGGCCCCCAACTACATCGAGAGGGTCTCACTGCATAACCCCGCCCATATCAGGAAGACCAGGAACGCCGTAAGGAAAGCTATCCAGAACGCAAAGGAGAAGAAGGGCTTCCAGTTCGTGGAGGTTCTTTCCACCTGTCCCAGCGGCTGGAAGATGGATGCTCCGAAGGCCATGGACTGGGTCGAGAAGAAGATGATGCCCCTCTACCCCCTGGGAGTTTACAGGGACCTTGGCGAAGAGGCAAAGATCACCGAAAGGCCCGTACCAGTAATGGATCCCGTTCAGGTATGGGACAAGCTGGGTATCTCCAGCGAGAAGGACGTTGATTTCAAGAGGCCCGAAGCCTCCGATAAGTACAGCAAGATGTCCATCAGGGTTGCCGGTTTCGGCGGTCAGGGTATCATGGTCACGGGACAGGCCCTTGCCAGCGTGGCGCTGGAATACGGTTACAATGTAAGCTGGCTTCCCAGCTACGGCCCTGAGATGAGGGGCGGAACCGCCAACTGCTCCGTGAACATACAGGACGGCACCATAGGAGCCGCTGAAGCTGTGCATCCCTCGATGGTGATGGCAATGAACAGACCCAGCATGGAGAAGTTCGAGGAGTTCATCGTTGCCGGCGGTACACTTATGTACAACAGCACTCTGATCGACGTTCAGCCGAAGAGGAGTGACATTACCGTGTTCCCGGTTCCTGTGACCGGTATTGCCGACGAACTGGGTAACACAAGGGTTCAGAGCCTTGTGAGCGTTGGGGCATATGCGGGAATAACGGGCATGTTCGATCCCCAGGACATAATCGCTCTCCTTCCCAAGCTCTTCAAGGGAAAGAGCCAGGCCATCATCGACCTGAACGCAAAGGCGGTGAAGGCCGGGTACGACTACGTGAAGAACAACTTCTAGTATCGCAGCCCTGAATGGGAAGCCCCCCGGTGAGAGCCGGGGGGCTTCTTCGAACAGCGGTTAGAAAGAGTTCTTTATTGCGGTCCAAGTCATCTGATCGAATGATTCCGGAAAGGTAATTGAAAGGAAGGGGCGAACCTCGGGATCTACGGCGTTGCTAGAGTAAAATCTGTGCTCCGCCTGATTGCTGTCCACCGCCTGGAAAACAAGACCATAATTGCTGGCGGAACCTGACAGCCAGGCATTCACGAGGTCGGTGATGTCCATCTGGTACCATCCCGTTCCGCTGAAGGTGAACATTCCCCAGTTGTCGGAACCTTGCTGAAGGTGGGTTCCGGACCATGTCTCATCCCACTCCTCCGTTGCGGCCCAGGTATTGAATGAGGTCGGCAGACCGCATCCGCTCTGATAGAACACGTCCAGGTTGAGGATTGCTGATTCGGCGGTCCAACCCGCATGACCTGAAAGGTCGAAGACGATGGCCCCCCTGGTGTCAGGATGCCCATGGGCGGGTCTGTGGCATATCTCCACATAAGCGGTGGTGGTTGCCGCGCCTGTGGGTGTTGTGGTCATGTCCGCGATCGGATTTACAACCACAGTACCGGCCATGGCTCCGAGAACCAGAAACCAGAGACAGGGGAAAGCAGTTTTCATGGATACTCCCTCTTAGTATACCATTACGGTATGAAATGGTTAAGGCTCAAACATGCATCATGAATCGCCAGGCAACAAGGGATTCAGGGAATCCTCCGGTTTCTTATCGTGAACAAGATGTGTATTATTCATCTGACAACACAAATTCGAACCAGGAGGAACAATGAGAGTCAAAATTCTGCTGTCCGCGCTTGCAGCGGCACTTATTACAAGTACGGCCTACGGTTACGGGTATCCCGACGCCATCGGGATGGGAAGCTCCATGCCGGGCACCGATGCGGTTTCCCACGGATTCGCCGGTGCTTCCGCTGTGAACGTTGGCGGGATGAACCTTTTCGGGAACCCTTCGGGTATATCCGGCTCGACCCTGATGATGAACGCCGGAGCTCTCATACTGAAGCAGACCGTGGACGACGGCCTGGGGAAGCATAGCCTTACATACGCCGGACTTGGCATTACTGGGCTTCAGGCTTCACTTCAGACTGGTCCTGTGAGCATTGCCGCCGGTGTTTCGAAGATTAGGGACTACACCTACACTGGTGAGTATTTCTTCATCGAGGGCGAGCTTGAGCCAATTATTTCTGGTTTCGAGGACTTGACCGTGGAAGGGGGCATTTGGGAAGCCGCCTTCGGTGCTGCAGGAAGCATAGCTCCCGGGGTCAGGTTAGGAGCCGCCGCTGGTTATCGGACCGGCAAAGTGGATTACGAGTACTACATGCACCACTTCAGTGAGTCCATAGAGGACTCCATAAGCACCTGGTCAAGGGAAGAGGGGGAGTTCGCTTGGCGCGCGGGAACCACCGTTCTGCTTGGAAACGGTGCTGAAGCCGGTCTCTTCTATGCCTCGGAATCCGACAACTGCCCCGCGCACTATGGAGCAGGCGTAGTTTTCGGAGAGATATCCCGGGGGGATCCCGGAGTGGGTGTGGAAGCAAAGATCTACGATACCGAAGGGCAATCCGCCTGGACCGGAACTGTCTTCGGGGGAATCCACGCAGACAGGAACCTCTTCTTCAGGGGAGGGTTGAACCTTACTTCCAAGGGAGTGGATGAATCGAACGTCTCTCTTGGGCTCTCCCTGGGCGCCACGGTCAACTTCAGCTGGATGGACCTGAACGCAGCTTTCAACTTCAACAATGAGAACAGGAACGGTCTGGTCTTCGGTTTCCCCCAGGCAGAGACTATCACGGACGTTATTACAGGCTTCACCGTCGGGGCCACTATCCCGCTGTAAACTCGGAGGTTTTTTCCATGAGAAGTTCGATCCTTCTAATTGCATTGCTGTTCATACTCAATTCGACCGGTCTCTGTTTCGGATACTACGACTCGATCAACGAAGGAACACCGATCCCCGGCCTCTCACCCACGGCAGTTGCCCTGGGTTCCCCGAAGGCCCTGAGTCCCATAGAACCCGCATGTGTTTTCACCAACCCGGCGCTGACCGCATGGGCCGGCGGAACCGTACAGGCGGCTTATTCCGCCATTACATGGACAGAGCGGGTGATCGAGTCAGACATAGACAAGACAGTGAGGACCCTCACCACCCTGGACAACTTCTCCGGAGCAGCTGTGTGGCCCGTGGGGCCAGTCACTCTGGGAGCGGGATATGCAAAGGTGGCGGAGTTCGGCTACGAGGGTACCCATACGGTGTACGACGACCCCGAGGATCCTGAGGTCGGTGTTGAAATACTTTACGCGGACGGAGGGCAGCACGAAGCCATGGGAAGCGCCTCCATGGTCCTCGCCGGAGTTCTCTCAGCCGGATTTTCCGGTGGAATGCGTACCGCTTCAGCCGACTACGAGTACTTCTTCAACAGCCACAGGTATTCCATCCCCGACTCTTCGGCTGTCTGGTCATTCGATGAGAGTGAGTTCGCCTGGCATGCGGGTCTCGCCCTTAACGGCGACCTTTTCAAGTCCGGTCTCAGCTATTCCTCGGGAACCGAGTACATGGAAGAATCGGTGAGCATTGGATTCAGCGCTTATGCGGAGCACCTGAAGAAGATCACAGTGGGTTTCGAAGGTGAGTTGATCTCCCCCTTTGACAGCAACCGTTTCCTGGGAAAGCTTTCCATAATAATGCCCCTGACTAAGAACCTCAACGCCCTGACATCCGCCAGCTTCGACGATCAGAGGGTGGCCAACAGAGCTGGTTTCGGCTTCGGTCTGGGCTTCAGTGGAAGGATAGGCAGGTTCAACTTGGGAGGCGGGATCCTCAACAGATTCCGGGCCAGGACTGATACCGCATTCCCAGACGAGGAGGCGGACAGGGTGGACGATTCAGCAACCCAGTTCACCATAGGTCTGAGCTATTCCTTCTCGGGGTGATCCCATGAATCAGGGTGCCGGCGCCTGGATCCGGCTCTCGTTCACCCCTTCCACAGGCAGGCTGTCCGTGGAAGGGGATCCCTACTCGGTACTGGGAAAGACCCGCGAGGAACTCACCGGGGCCACAGACCCTCTATCCGCTCTTCCCGCATCCGTGGCAGGGGCTCTGGTTGAAGGCAGCGGCGTCACCAGGGATACGGAACTCAACCTTGTTTTGGTCCCCGGGGACACCCGCTATTCTAATTCGGTAACGGTAATTCTGGAGAAGGGTCATGAGTACGACCTTGTGTCCGACATGGCCTCAGGTGTGGCGGCCTTCAGCACCGACGGCAACATCCTCAGGTGGAACAGGAGGATGTCGTATCTTTTCGGCCCCAGGGAAGAAGATGTAAAAGGCAAGAACGTGGAGGACATTCTCCCGCCTCCTGTCCTTTACAACTGGAACAGCATCCTTTCTTCGGTCCATCTGGGACACGAGGTCAGGCTCGAGTTCCGTCCATCGGGGGAGAAGAAGCTCGAAGGGATCCTGAGCAGGGGCGGACCGGGCATAATAGGCATTTTCAGCGACTCAAGCGAGAACTACAACACCACCAAGCGACTGAGGGCGCTTAACAGGCTCAACCAGGCCTACATACAGTCAACGGAAACTGGTCTTATCCTTCTGGACACCGGCCTCAGGGTTCTTCTCTGCAACCCCGGTTTCGAGAGGATCAGCGGAAGAAAGGGCTCCCTGATAGGGCTTCAGCTCCACGATGTGCTTCCCGACGATTCCTACCGCTGGGTTCACGAGGCCTCGGAGAGGCTTCTAGGTGAGGAAAGGGCGGAACAGTCTGCTCTGGTCCCTTTCAAAGTGGAGGGAGGTGAAGCCCTTCTGGTGAGGCATACCCTCAGGGCTGTAAGGAACGAGATGAACCAGGCCGTTAACTTCGTGTGTCTCTTCGAGGACAGGACTGAACTTACGACCCTCAGGGAAGAGGTCGACAGCCTGAAGAACTGCCTCACCGGAATGGCGGGCATCGCTGAAGAGATGATGCAGGGTGACTACGCCGGTGTGTGCCGCAGGACCCTGGAACTCACTGGATCCCGGGCCGTTCTGAGGTATTCCTACGACTCTTCGGAGACACTCTCCCTTACCGAGGTTCACGGGGACTGGCCCAGGGGGATCAAGGGAATGGAACCCGCCGAACTGGGTTTTCCCGCCATGGTCTGGAGGGGAGATGGTCACAAGGTTCTGGCAGGCGGTGAGCTGGGCATTCTCAGAAGTTCCTTCGAGAGATGCAGCGTGGTTCCCCTTGGAAAGGGTACGGCGAACAGGGGTTTCCTGCTCCTGTGCGACCCTGCCGAACCCGGGTACGACGGCGCCGTTCTCAAACTGATGACCTTGCTGGTACGATCGGGAACGATCGGAAGCCAGACCGCCGAAGGTACAAGGGCCTCCGGGAAGCAGACCGGAGTTAAGGACATGGTGGGGGTTATTCTGGGGAGCATGGCCTTTCCTGCAGCCATCTTCAGGAGGAACGGCGAACTGGTCCATCTGAACCATCTCATGGAGAAGCTGGCCGGCGCAAGCGCCGGAAGATTCACCTCCGATCACCTTCAGGCCCTGATCGACCCGGAAGGGCATGGGCTAACCCTGGACTCCCTGATAACAGGCGAATCCCCCGCCGGGGACCCCCGCAGGATGATATGGAAGCCTTCAAGACTTGACGGAGCCGTGACTGAACCCCACATCTGGCGGGTCAGTTTCCTGGAGGACCAGAGACTCTTCACCGGTGATTACGGATATCTGATCACCGGTGTTCCCCTTCCCGGTGAAACAGACTCCGACCTTTCCCGGGTGGAGGGCGCGGTATCCACCGATGTGATCCGGGGTCTGCTGGGGGTAGTCTCCATCGAAGGAGAAAGGGAGATCCTCCGAAAGCTTTCGGACATCTGTCTCGAACACAGCTATTCCGGAGAGATCGAGGTACTCAGGAACGGCGACCCGGTTTTCTGCACGTTTTCCGAGGCGGCCAGCGGCCGGACGATGCGGTGGCAGACAGGACCATCCCTCCTTCTTGATGGCCGGGAGTACGGAACGAGGTTTACGCCCGGCGTGAACGTGGTGCTGCTCGAATCCCTCTGCGAG
>Ga0209203_1001023_pt1 | contig 21449 bp, 24 predicted proteins | sample AD_UKC109_MetaG_FD_184423 | JGI IMG/M metagenome (GOLD analysis project Ga0209203, IMG submission 184423) | Active sludge microbial communities of municipal wastewater-treating anaerobic digesters from Hong Kong - AD_UKC109_MetaG (SPAdes)... | ecosystem: Engineered > Bioreactor > Anaerobic >... | reverse complement strand
ATGTTATTGTTGCGTAAATCACCATGTGAGATAATCAGATTCGGCATCGATCGTTGAATAATAATGGATTTGGCGGCGGCTCGCAACTTGCGGGCCGCTGTTTTCATTTCTGATAAAATCCGTCTTGTCCTAACAACTCTTCGGGCAGGGATTCGAGGTTTTGTTTTCTATCAATATTTGCATGGCTGTGTTCAAGATGCCCTTATTGTTCACTAAAAACAAATCGATATAAGCTCTGGTCGGTTTCACAATATTTTGCGTACACCACCACCAGAGCTATTATAGACAAAGTAATTCCGTTTCTTTGCCGGATAGGAAAATCAATCCCGAATTTTGTCATTATCGAACAGTCTTTTCTTCTTATTTTTGTAAAAACAAAAAAATCGCCCTCAAACAAGGACGATTATTTTGATCTTGGATGATGTCAGTTGAGAATCACCCAATGAACGTTTTCTACGAATTCAAAACCCATTTTTGCCACAAGTGCCAGGGACGCGGTATGATCCTTTTCGATATGGGCAAACGGTATTTTGCCTTTCATCCTCATCATTTTGACACATTCGGAAACCAAAGCGGTGGCATATCCTTTTCTTCGGTATTCTGGCAGAACCTGCAAAAGTCCGATTGCACCGTCATCTTGAATGCCGATCATGGCGAAGGGAACGCCGTTATGTTTGATGCCATACATGTTTTTCTTATAGATCAGGTCAAGAAGGTATTCCTTAGTCACTATCCCCCGATAGGCATAAATCGCATAAATGTAATCGCCATCCGTTTCATTCAGAATTTCGATCGAACAGTCGAATCCGGTAACTATCTTGTCCTTGGAAAGGCAGTATTTGCCGCAGCTGATCAACGTTTGAAACGTTTGGATCTTATCAAGCCATCTTAATTGCTCATCCGTCAGCACGGCGAAATTGGAAAATGATTTGGTTTTGTGGATGAGCGTGGAGAATTCTTCTTCTTTCTCGGCAAACAAATAAACCCATGGTCGGTCGCTTATGCCGACATAAGCAAAGGATTCTCCTGCTCGAAACTCGGCGATAGGCGGATAATTTTCCATGAAGTTGTCCATATTTGCGTAACGCATAGGATTAATTGACAACCGATCACGCATTTCTTCTATCGACAATCCGGCCATTTTACCGTCTCCTTTAAACATAAAAATGATAACACATTTCATGTTTTTGATAAAGGTATCAGGATGATTATCCTTCATCAGCTTAAAACAAAAAGCAGCTGAAGAAAACAAGTCGTATTATTCTTTTGGCAAAGAAACTGATTGCATCATCCGCCGTCGATCGGTTTGTCTACGGCTCCTGAGACGGCGGATTCAGCTATTTTTTATTCAGATTGTATTTCTTTGGCTTTCGGCAGTGTCAGATTCAAGACGATGCCGACCAGGGCGGCCAAACTCATACCATAGATCTGGAAGGTTCCGAATGATATCATCGATCCACCGAGGCCGATCACAAGCATGGTGGCGACAATGATCAGATTTCTAAGATCGAACATGTTGACCTTGTTGTCGATCAAAACCTTGAGACCGTTCGATGCGATGAAACCGTAAAGAATGATGGAGATTCCGCCCATCACCGGAGCGGGGATGGTCGAAATCAGGGTCGTAAAAACATTGAAGAAAGACAAGACGATCGCGATCACCGCGGCGCCGCCGGTCACATAAACGGATGCGACTCTAGTCATGCCGACAACCGAAGTGTTTTCCCCGTATGTCGTATTGGCGGGTCCGCCGATCAAAGCGGCGAATGAAGTGGCGAGCCCGTCACCCAGAAGCGTCCTATCCAAACCGGGATCCTGCAAAAAGTCTTTTCCGACGATCTTGCTCAAAACTGCATGGTCACCGATATGTTCGGCCGCTGTCACGAAAGCCAAAGGCGCAATCGTCAACACAGCCGCGAAGTTGGCTTTGTAGAAGGTGATGTCGGTGCCAAGAACGTTTGCGCTTCCGTCGAAGAAGCCAAGGAACATGAACTCGGGTATCCTGATCCATTCGGAAGGAGTCGTGATAACCGCCACGAAAGCGGAGAAATCGACGAGTCCGACACAGGAAGCGAAAATATAACCGCCGACGATACCGATCAGGAAGGGTATTATCTTGATGAATCCTTTTCCTTTGAGGGAAACCACAATGACGATCGCAAGCGACACGATAGCAGTCAGGATTTCTTTCCAGCTACCACCGTTGAAACCGGCATTAGCGATTGCGACGCTGGAAAGACCTAATCCGATGATCATGATCATCGGACCGACGATGACTGGAGGTAATATGGTTTCAATCCACTTTTTGCCGGCAAATCTAATCAAAAGGGAGAAAACGACATAAACTATTCCGACTGTGAAGAGTCCGGTCAGAGCCGCTGCGTAATTCGCCGTCAAAGGATCTGACGAATAGCCGCTCACGGTTGCGACTACGGTAATGTAGGCAAATGAACTGCCCAGATATACCGGCACTTTGGCGTTTGTGCAAAGAATGTAAATGAGGGTTCCGGCTCCGGAAGCGAAAAGGGCGACGGAGACCGGAAGACCGGTCAATAGCGGTACCAGGATGGTGGCGCCGAACATGGCGAACACATGTTGGAAACTGAGGGCGAACCATTTTCCGGCTTTCGGTTTTTCTCTTACTCCTAAAATCATTTTTTCATTCATTTTCTTTCCTCCTTTTTATTTTAAAAAAAAGGAAGGACGAAGTCCCTCCCTTTGAATCACATAAGCACGGTGAATTTCAAAACGTAATAAACCACAAACAATCCGGCTAGAACATACATTACCGAATTCACTTCCTTGCCTCGCTTCGAAGCGAGCATCAGGATGACATAGAACATGAAACCGAATGCGATGCCTTCCGAAATCGAATAGGATAGGATCATCATGATGATGACGATGAAAGCCGTGACGGAAGCGACGGCATCGGACCAGTCGATCTCTTTAAGTTGCGAAGCCATCAGGGCACCGACATACACGAGAGCCATCGAAGTGGCCGGAGAAACGAAGATCATCGTCGTGCCATCGGACAAAGTGACGCCGATCGATCCGACGAACGAGAAGATCGGATAGAAAAGCAATGATACGATGAAGAGGATGCCAACGACGGTGGCTGACAAACCCGTTCTCGCGCCCTGTTTGATTCCGGTGGTCGACTCGATATAGGAAGTGACGTTCGAGGTTCCGAAGATGGCGCCGACGATGGTGCCGGTAGCGTCGGAGATCAGAGCCTTGTCTCCGTCGATTAGTTCGCCTTCTTTGGTGATCAGTCCGGCGTCATGGCCGACTGCCATCAAAGTTCCGGCTGTATCGAAGAAGTCAACGAACAACAGCGAGAAGATTACTGCATAGGACATCGGATTGGAAAGAAGATCCGGCAAGGCGAGGAAAGCCTGTCCGAAAGTGTATTTAATGTCGGAAATACTACCAAGGCTAGCATTGGAGAATGAAGGCATCATGGAAGCAAAAGGCGGGTATATAATTCCGATGAGAATTCCCAACAAACCGGTGACGACGATCGAGATGATCACGGCGAAACGGCTGATTTTCGTGTGCAGGGAATGAAGGACAAAAACCAGGATGATTCCGAAAAGGGCAAGCAGGATGGTCGGATGATTGAGTTCGCCGAACGTAACCAAAGTGGCGGCGCTTCCGACGATGATGCCGGCGTCTTTAAGACCGATGAAGGCAATAAAAAAACCAATGCCGGCGCCAACTGCTATTTTCAGGTTTTTCGGTATGGCATTGATCACTTTTTTTCTTAGACCGGTCAGGGAAATGGTCAGGAACAGAATTCCGGACACGAGTACGGCAGCGAGAGCTTCCTGCCAGGAGTAGTTGAGGCCTATTACGATCGTGTAGGTGAAAAAGGCATTGACACCCATTCCGGATGCCAGACCGATGGGATAGTTCGCAAAAAGTCCCATCATGAGAGTGGCTGCGGCTGCCGCCAAAGCCGTCGCGGCGAATACCGCCCCGGTGCTCATCCCGGTAGCTGACAGAATCGATGAGTTGACAGGCAGAATGTAAACCATGGCCAGAAAGATCGTCAGGCCGCCAAGCAGTTCATTGCCGATCGAGGAACCGCGTTCGTCGATCTTGAAATACTTCTTCAGTTTCAAAGCAAAGCTTTTCATTCATTTTCCTCCCGTTTTATATTTTTGCCGACAAAAGACAATATAAAAAAACCTTGGATACGGTCCAAGGCAAACACAACAAAAATTGAAGGAATTTCGTCATCCAATTCTTCGTATGTGTACGCCGTAGTCCTGCCATTTACGGTGACAGGGTAGAAACTTTCGAACCATATTATCGGAATTATACGACTTTTGTCAACTACTCTTTGCATTATATCATGCTTCTTCGCGATAAGGCAATCATCTTTTTGATGTAAACGTTTCACAAATTATTTTCATAACTTCTGAAAACGACTTTATTTTCTTTGTTATAATTGAATCATAGATAAAATTGTTTTACAAAAAGGGAGGAGAAAACGAAAAATGAAAGATTCATATTTTGACGGAGGTTTGCTTCAACTCATCGGCTGGAGAATACTGGGATTTTTGGTGACAGTCGTCACTTTGGGAATTTGTTTCCCGTGGGCGGTGGTCATGATCCAAAACTGGGAAGTCAAACACACGGTCATAAACGGCAAACGTTTGGCTTTCGACGGAACCGCAATGCAACTGTTCGGCAACTGGATCAAATGGTTGCTTCTTGGTATCATCACGCTTGGCATCTATTTTTTATGGGTGGATATCAAGATGAAAAAATGGGTCACTAAGCATATCCATTTCGCACAGTAAACCCGGACTCAAAGCTCCGCATTCATGCGGAGCCTTTTTTATTTACGAATCAACAGTATTTTATCGTCAAGTATTGACTTTATCGGGCCGTGATGATAAAAATATCAAGGCGTATGTATGAGAATTTATTTTGTCTTTTAAGTATTTAATAGCTTATGGGAGGATTAATGGTGACTGACAAACGTAAGAAAGAATTGTGGCGGGCTTTCAAGTTCTTGCTGTTTTCCGCTTCGGCAGGGCTGATCGAATTCGGCTCCTTCACGCTGCTAAACGAAGTTAAATGGTTCGATTTTCTGGATCGGCTTAGTTCATTCCAATATCTTGGTACGGAATATACCTGGCATTATGCGTTTTGTTATTTGATCGCATTGATTCTTTCCGTCTTGTGGAATTTCACTTTCAACCGGCGGTTCACTTTCAAATCGGCCAACAATATCAATATCGCCATGCTCAAGGTATTTGTTTTCTACTTGTTTTTCACTCCGGCTTCGACTCTGATAACCTATCTCTTAGCCGATCAAATGGGTTTGAACGAATATGTCGTGCTAATAATCGTCATGATCTCTAATTTGCTTCTTGAGTTTCCCTATCAGCGCTTCTTTGTGTTCGGCAAGTCGCTGGATACGAACGCCGCCGCGATCAAAGCCTTGGAAAATCAGGAAACAAGCATTTCGGAAAACTAACCTTCCATTAATGAATGAAGACTACCAATAACTGAAAGGCCCGTAATCCGGAAATGGATTATCGGGCTTTTCTTATCTTTGACAAAATGTCGCTTTGGCTTTTACTCATAAAGGAAAAGTGTTATCATTTAAGACGGATATCAATATAAATACTATATAAGGAGAATTGGATATGAAAGACGACAAAATCGATCTCATCCAGAAATTACTCAGAAAGAACGAACTGAAAGCCGTGGAAAACGACGAACAGGCCATGCATGCGATTTTGGAAAAAAAGATTTCCGAAAACATCAACACGCTTCATGAAGGTCGTCTGACCGTCGGGCAGAAGGTATCGGACAAGGTGGCCGACTGGGCCGGAAGCTGGGCGTTCATCATCTCTTTTGTCGCCATACTGATCGCATGGATCGTCATCAATGGAATCTTCCTCGCCAGCGGTGCGTTCGATCCCTATCCTTTCATTCTTCTGAATCTCATATTGTCTTGCGTGGCGGCACTTCAAGCTCCCATCATCATGATGAGCCAGAACCGGCAGGACGCCAAAGACCGTCTGCGTTCGGAGAACGATTACAAAGTCAATCTGAAGGCGGAGATCATTTTAGAGGATCTCCACAAGAAGATCGACACCTTGCTTATCAACCAGAACGATCTCAAGAAACAGATAGCCGAACTTAAAAAAAACGGGAAACAAAACAACGGATAGGAAATAAAAGGCTCCGTTCCACGATTGGGAACGGAGCCTTCTTTCATTTGTTTTGCAGTTTGTAAAGTTCCTCGACCGCAAAATGGAATTTGGTGACCGAATACTTCTGATCGACCGGATAGATATAATAAGTATCGTCGAAAGTGGAAAAGCTGAGACCGCAGCCTTTGCCGAAATAATCGTATTCAACATGGACGCTGTAGTTCTCCTGAACCGGTTTTACGACATCCAACACCTTGTTCTCCTGTTTGACCACCAGATGGAAACCATCCTTGTTGTGAGTAAGCAAGCCTCTGCCGAGTCGGTAATAGCCGGTGGCGTTTGGCAAGCTGTCGACATCGACTGGCAAAGTCACATCGTAAATGCCTTCCATTATTTCTTTTTTTACTTCTTCCCTTTCCCATTCGAACCAATCAGGAATATGAGTGAATTTGGTTTCGCCACCCATGTTTTCGAGCCGGCCGTATTCGTCCATCTCATGCAAGGTATGGCAGTTTTCGCACCAAATCTTGTTTCCTTCGCTTTGCATCTGGAATTCTTTGCCGCAATATGGACATTTATAGAGGACGTGGTGAAGTTTTTCGGCCCGATTCCCGGTTTTGATTTTTATTTTGTTATCCAATTGATAGCGGTAATCGTCATAAACGAAAGCATCGTTTATCCGCCGGTTGATTTCGGTGACATCGAGACTGCGGATCTCTTCCTGGGTGATGATCTGTGTCATCTCAGATCTGGTCGGAACTTTCCGTTTATCAAGATTCCAGACCGGCTGACTCAGATGGTGGCCGTGGCTTAAAAGAACGACGACCGGATATTTGAGTAGCTTAGCCATTTTTCCGAGACTCTCCGGCAAAATCGCCGTGGTCCCCACTAGCGAATACCTGGCTTCGGGATAGATCTGACAGATCTGGCCCAAGTTTTTTAGGGAATACTGGATATTCCTGACGACCGGCATGTCGGAAATGAATTTGCGTTTGCCGATGCAACCGACATCGCGTAGCAGTTTTTCCCGGTTGATGAATCCGTCAATCGCCACGACATAATTGGAGGAATGCGGAAATACAGCCCTGGTCGCTACTTTGAAATCGAGAAAACTGTTATGATTGCAAAGCATGATATAGGGAGGTTTCAGGCCTTTCATGTTGATTTTGGATATTTTTGCCCTGTGAGAAAATGTTTCTGGAAAACTCAAAAGCCAAGCCAATAGCTGCAAGTACCAAGGAGCTTTCCGTGGTTTCATGAACATATCGAATCTTTGCATTTGGTCTACTTCTTCGATCGTTTTGTACACAACATCGGATATTTTCATTTGCGCGCCCTTCCATTATATGTTGCCAATGATAAGATATTATCACATCTTGGCATTAAAAAGGGGGATTTTTTGCTAAAAAACCGGAAAAATCGTGCCGTTTTGCCATCATATTCATTAATGCCAGATTTGATAAACCCGGCACATATAAAAAAAGCCCCCGGGGAAAGCGTTCGATTAAAACAGACAGAAAATAAAAAGAGTCATATTGGATAATATTCCAGTATGACTTTTTGATATAATAAAGCACAAAGTAAAGGAAAAGCTTTTTGGGGAAACGAAGTTATCCCCAAAAAGCAAGAATAGCCCCGCGGAAAAGGAGGGAAAACATGAAAGAAAGGAAAACCCAAAAACATAGGGCTTTCAGCATTGAAGAAAAGAATCGGATCGTGTTATTGTATTTGGACAGACACATGCGGCCGTGCGAAATTCTGAGGGTGCATGAAATTCCGCATGAATCAATGTTAAAGCGATGGGTGAAACAGTATCGAGAGTTTGGCACATGCGTTGACGGCCGAGGGAAAGGCACACTCAAGGAGGGTGTCAAAAGAGGCAGACCCAAGAAGCATGCGATACCGCTGGAAGAAATGACAAAGAAAGAGTTGATTGAGAAAGTGAGGCTGTACGAGAATATAAAAAACTTCCTGGCCTGCGTGATGAACCGCGAGCAAGGCACTACTACCAAGTCATAGATATGCTTAAGGAGCGCTATTCTGTGCAATTATTGTGCAACACGCTCAGATGCTCGAGAAGCGGCTACTATGACTGGGTCTCATCAGGCAGGCCTCAATACAAAGCGTTTGATCAAACCATCAACGATCTCGTAATGGCAATATATCACCAGGATAATCGTTGGGGAATCCGATCGATACGAATGCAAATAAAAACGGCATACGGTCTGTGCCTCAGAAACGCAACCGTATACCGCTACATGCGGATCAATGGAATTCAGTCCATTGTCCGTAGGAAGACCCATGCATATCCAAAGGTTGATCACCATGACATACCGAATCTCCTACATAGAGATTTTACCACAGATTCGTCAAACAAGAAATGGTCAATCGATATTACCTATCTTTTCTGCAGGGATGGGTTGGCATATCTATGTGCAATCAAAGACATGCATGATAAGTCGATTGTCTCATGGAGACTTTCCAGATTCATTGACCATAAGCTCGTCATGGATACCTTGAATCAAGCAATCGAATCAGTACCATATGAACAACGTCGTCATTTGATTCTACATTCGGACCAAGGATGGCATTTCACACACCCTGTTTACCAACAAAGATTGATAGACAATCACATCACGCAATCCATTTCAGCAAAGGGCAGCAGCGTTGACAATTGCCCTATAGAATCATTCTTCAGTGCTTTGAAGACCGAATGTATCTATTTACACAAGAACCTATACCTGAAAAATCTGGATACTATTGTAAAAGAGTACATGTTCTACTACAATAATCAAAGGCTTCAGGAAAAAATAAAAGAACTCGCTCCCATCACTTTCCGGAAACAAGTTCTTTCCACTCTTTTTATTTAACTGTCCGTTTTAATCAAACTAACTCAATAGGGCTCTTTTTTTAGCATTTTCGGCTTTTCTAAAAACAAAAAACCGGAAATTGACCTTGAATTTTCCATATATGTCTGATATAATACTAATTTACAATAAAGCGCTTACACATTTGGCCTCGCCAACGAGGAAGGTGAAGATATATGTTCATTACCATTTTTGAGAATTACCTTGATACCGGCCCGGGAATCGGGGAAATGTTGCTACGGATGGGGCTTACCGCCGTGTTTGTCGGCATCATCGGCATCGAAAGGCAGATGCGTCACAAGATCGCCGGCGTCACCACCCATCTGATGATCGCCTTCGCCGCCTGTGCCATCGCCATCCTGCAGGACGCGCTTTATCTCGAGTCATTGAGCCAGGCGGAAGCCTTGGCCGCCCAGGGCGTTAGCGTCAGCCTTGAAAGACAGAGAATCATCGCCCAGGTCGTCACCGGAGTCGGCTTCCTTGGAGCCGGGACGATTTTGAAGACCTCGAACGGAATCTATGGTCTCACCACCGCCGCCACCCTGTTTCTGGCAGCCATGATCGGGATCTGTTTCGGTATGGGCGGATATGTGATCGGGATCATCCTGAGCATGTTTGCCTTCCTGTTTTTGACCGGATTCAGAAAACTGCTCGACCGTACCGCCATCAAGCATACCAAAAGTCCGGAAATTCTCGGATCGGAAGTAATCGAAAAATAAGATTTTTTGAAGCGACAAACAACCCGGTTCTTAAAAAAAGAGCCGGGTTTTTTCATGAAAATCCGGCCGGAGGCAGGTTTTCATTCATATTTTTTGCAATACGGTTGTAAATAGGGTAAAATATACTATGGCTTTGGAGGTGGCAAAATGGCAAAATTGGAAATTAAAAACCTGGTAGCCAGCGTTGAAGGAAAAATCATTCTTAACGGTGTCGATCTGGTCGTTTCCGGTGGAATGACCCATGCGATAATGGGTCCGAACGGCACCGGAAAATCGACGCTTGCGTCCGTTATCATGGGGCACCCCAAATATAAGATCGAATCGGGAGACATCCTGCTTGACGGAGAGAGCATTCTAGACATGCCGACGGACGAAAGAAGCCGGCGCGGTCTTTTTCTCGCCATGCAGAACCCGGTGGAAGTGCCGGGAGTTACCAATTTCGATTTCATCAGAACCGCGGTTTCTGCACGCTTGCCTAAGGGCGAACATCTCAGGGTCGGAAAATTCATTTTCCGTTTCGAGGACGCCGCCAAGGCTCTCAAAATGGGTTCGGGATTGTCAGAACGTTTCCTGAATCAGGGTTTTTCCGGTGGTGAAAAGAAGCGTAACGAGATTCTTCAAATGTCGCTTTTGTCGCCAAAAATAGCCGTTTTGGATGAAATAGACTCCGGGCTTGACGTCGATGCGCTGAAATTGGTCGGCGAAAATGTCACGGCGATGAAATCGCCGGAACTCGGATTGCTCATGATAACGCATTACCAAAGACTTCTGGATTATATCGTTCCGGATGTTGTCCACATCATGATCGGCGGCAGACTGGTCAAGAGCGGCGGCAAGGAACTGATCGCCCGGATCGATAGCGAAGGATACGACTGGTTGCGGGAAGAACTCGGAATCGACGAACTGACGGAAAAACCGGAACGGTATTCCCTCGGATCCTGCGCCAACAACCTGAAGTTAAACGAACAGGTGAAAAAATGATGCCTTATCCCAACTATCTCAAATCGCTGGAAGAAGCTTTTTTCCCGGAGATAAACAATAAAAGCGTGCTGAAGTCAGCCGTTTTTTCCGACGGGAAACTATCCTTTGGCGATGACTCCGATAGTATGGCTACGGTTGTATTGACGGACGGGACATCCGATTTCGCCATCGAAACGGACAAAGGTAAGAAAACCGCTTTGCATTTGGTTGTCTGGTCGGACAAAGAAACCGACAAGAACATCAGTATTGTTTTAAAAGAGAATTCCCGTCTGGATCTGGTTGTTTCCCTATTGGGAAAAGGGACAATCCGCATCAACCAAGCTCATGCGTTTGAAGAAAACAGTGTTCTGGAAAGCCGGATAGGACTGGTAAGATCAGGAAAAACCGAATACACCCAAAAATATCTTCTTGACGGCAGAAACGCATCTGTCAATCAGATACTTTTCGCCGTATCATCCGGAAACGACCGGACAAGCATCACGGAGAAAGTCTATCATAACAAACCCGATACCAAATCCGACCTTAACAACAATCTGGTGGCCAACGGGAAAGCGAACATTTATCTGGAAGTGACTGGCAAAATCGAAAAAGGGATGCACGGGTCCGAATGTCTTCAGCAAAACCGCGGAATCCTTCTAAGCGAAATCGCCGAGATCGAAGTCGATCCGGAACTTCTGATCGACGAATTCGATGTCAACGCGAGACACGGAGCCGCTATCGGACAGATCAACGAAGAAGAGCTTTTTTATCTTTTGAGCCGCGGCATAACGAACGAAGAAGCCAGAAAACTGATCATTTCCGGATATATGGGTCCCTATCTGGAAAAACTCAGCGACACGCCGTTTGGAAGCCGCATTGCCAACCGGATCGATGCCAAGACCCAAGGAGCTGACGAATGATGTCTGACCGAATCAAATCGGATTTTCCCCAACTGAAAACCGGACATTCATACCTTGACAGCGCGGCGATGAGCCTGAAGCCATCAAGGGTGATCGACACAATCGACGATTATTATCGCCGTCTTTCCGTCAACGTCCACAGGGGTCTTTATGATGCAAGCGTCGAAGCCACAAGAATGTACGAGGCTTCCCGCGATATAATCGCCACTTTCATCAACGCCAGTCGCGAAGAAACCGTCTATACGAGAGGAACAACCGATTCCTTGAACATGATCGCCCTTGCCCTGTCGGAGAAATTCGTAGGTCCGGGGGACGAGATAATCACATCCGAACTCGAACACCATTCGTCTTTCCTTCCCTGGCAAGCGATCGCTATGAAAAAAGGAGCCACTCTGAGGTTTGTCCCTTTGAACGAAGCGGGAAGGATCAGCGTGGAAAACTTCAGGAAAGTGCTATGCGAAAGAACCAAGATCGTTGCTTTGACCTACGTGTCGAACGTGATGGGATATGTCACTCCGATCGAGAAAATCACAAAATTAGCCCATGAAGTCGGAGCGATCGTGATCGTTGACGCCGCGCAGGCCGTGCCGCATTTTTCCGTCGATGTCAAGAAAATCGATGCGGATTTTCTCGCGTTTTCCGGACACAAGATGCTGGGGCCGACCGGCATAGGCATCCTTTACGGGAAAAAGAAATGGCTGGACATGCTGGAACCAGTGGAATACGGCGGCGATATGAACGAAGAAGTCGGAAAAGAGATTTCCACCTGGAAAGAACCTCCTTACCGTTATGAAGCCGGTACGATGCCTGTGGCGGAAGCCATCGGTCTCGGAGAAGCTGTCAAATATCTGGAAGACTACGGAATGGACAATATCGCCAGACGGGAAAAGGAAGTTCTCGCATCCGCTATTTCAAGAATGCGAAAAATCGACGGAGTCGAGATCTACAACCCGGGAACCGACACCGGCATCATCGCCTTCAACCTGAAAAACGTGCCTTCCCACGACGCAGTTTCTTTCTATGCCGAAAACGGCGTGGACATCAGAGCCGGACATCACTGCGCCCAACTAGTAACCAAATGGCTTGGGATACCTTCATGTCTCAGGGCTTCTTTCTATTTGTACAGCGACGAATCGGATGCCATCCGCCTGGCGGAAGTGACCGAAAAAGCCGTCGAATATTTCCAAAGTCTCGGATTCTGAGGTGACCATCATGACAAGACTTGACAATTTATACCGCGAAGTGATCATGGAACATTACAAGAATCCTCGCAACAAGGGTCTCGTAGGCGGTGAAGGATTCACGGTAACGCATATCAAGAATCCGAGTTGCGGCGATGATATAACGGTAGAGACAAAAGTCGAAAACGGTATCGTCAAAGCCTGTCACCATGAAGGGACCGGCTGTTCGATCTGTTGCGCCTCGGCATCGGTCATGACGGAGATAATGACCGGAAAGAAACTGGAAGAAGCAAAGAACGTGGCCGACAATTATTTGAAAATGATCCATAACGAACCTTTTGACGAATCGGTGGATTTCGAGGAAGCCGAGGCATTCTCCGGCGTTCGCCAGTTCCCTGCCCGTACTAAATGCGCGTCGATCGCCTGGCAGGCCTTCCAGAATACCGTGAAAAAAGAATAGGTACATGCCCATGAAAAAAGACGACAAAAAAAACGCCGGTAACATCGTTACCGACTACAAATACGGATTTTCGACCGATGCCAAAACGGTTTTTCAGACCGGAAAAGGCTTGTCGGAGGACATTGTCCGTCAGATTTCCGCTTACAAGAAAGAACCGGAATGGATGACCGATATCCGTATTAAGGCTTATCAGGCTTTCCTGAAGATCAAGAATCCTGACTGGGGACCGGATCTTTCCCGGATCGATTTCGACGATATCACTTATTACATCAAATCGTCCGAAAAAGTGGAGGACGAATGGGATAACGTTCCGGACAAGATCAAGGACACTTTCGACAAACTGGGGATTCCCGAAGCCGAGCAGAAATACCTGGCCGGCGTCACGAGCCAGTTCGAATCGGAAGCGGTTTATCACAGCACGATCAAGGAACTGACCGACGAAGGCGTCATATTTCTCGACACGGACAGCGCCCTCAAGAACTATCCCGAGATTTTCAGAAAATATTTCGGCAAAGCCGTGAGTCATACCGATAACAAGTATGCCGCCCTGAATACGGCGGTATGGAGCGGCGGGTCTTTCATCTATGTCCCTAAGGGCGTCATAATCAAAAAGCCGCTGCAATCCTATTTCCGTATCAACACGGAAAAAATGGGACAATTCGAACGAACGCTGATCATTGTCGAAGACGACGCTTCGTTAAACTATGTCGAAGGCTGCACGGCCCCGATCTATTCGAACGATTCCCTTCACGCAGCCGTTGTCGAGATCTTTGTGATGAACCGGGCGAAATGTCGTTATTCAACAGTTCAGAACTGGTCCAACAATATCATCAATCTGGTGACCAAAAGGGCCGTAGTGGGTGATTACGGACTCATGGAGTGGATCGACGGAAACATCGGCTCCGGCCTCAACATGAAATACCCCGGATGCGTCCTTAAGGGCGATCACGCCAAAGGAACGACCATCACCATCGCTTTCGCCGGCCAGGGTCAGTATCAGGACACCGGCGCCAAAATGATCCATATCGGGCCTTACACGACTTCGACGATCCTGTCCAAGTCGATCGCCGCCCGCGGCGGCAAGGTCAATTATCGCGGTATGGTAAGCCAGGGGCCAAAGGCCGTCGGCGCCAAAAGCAAGGTCGAATGCGATACGATCATCGTCGATGATATCTCGACTTCGGATACGATGCCAAAGAATATCGTGAAGAATTTCCGCGGTCAGATCGAGCACGAAGCCACGGTATCCAAAGTGAGCGAGGACCAACTATTCTATCTTATGAGCCGGGGACTTTCCGAACAGGAAGCCACTGAGATGATCGTCATGGGATTCATCGAACCGTTTTCCCGTGAATTGCCGATGGAATACGCCGTCGAACTCAATCAACTGATCAAACTGGAAATGACCGGATCGATCGGATAAAAAAACAAGCGCCCGTCAAGGCGCTTTTTGTTTGCTTTTCAAAGGTAACAGGAAATTCCATTTTCCTTTGTCGTCCCGTTTTTTCAGGAAATGGTTGAAGAAAGAGGAAAGGACGGCAGCCACAAAACCAGCGGCGAATCCGTTGTTGTAAAGATCGAATCCTCCTTGGAATTCCAGGGCCAGAGGCGTGATAAGCAGATGGATAAAGCCGGCGGCGACGCCGGCTAACAGGCCGAACTGTCCGGCGATCGGTGCCAGTCCGGTGACGAAAAGGACGGCCAAAGACGTGCCGATCGTCCACTCGTGGGGCGTGAGTTCGATCGCCAGGATCGCTCCGATGATGACTGGAACTGTATTGAGCGGGTGTTTTCCGAAAGCGGCGAAACCGATGATGGTGAGAATAGCCGCCATGATCGGTCCGTTTATGGTGATCGGAGTGAAAAGAACGAGAAGTACGGAAACAAGGCCCATGATTCCGATATTGAGCGATGTCGCGTTCCACCCGCATTCCAAGGCGAAGTCGGTCCGCAGGCGACCGGATTTAGTCAGAAGACATTTATATTCGAAAATAGTATTTTTCCCGCCTTTGAGGAAAGCGAAGGCGATAAACAGGATAGAAGAAGCCAAAATAAACCAGAAGAACTGATAGTGATAGGCGTTTGACAATTCGTTTTCCTGATAGATTGCAATATCAAACGAATGCAGAATACCGGTGATGAGCATGGACAAGACGCCCATGGAAAATCCGGTGTTGTAAAGGTTGTATCCTTTGTGAAAACGCATCACGACTTCGTTGAAAGCAGGAAGGATAAAACCGATCAAAACGCCGGCCGACAGTCCAACCGCTACACCGAGCCACAGAGGGAATCCCAGACCGAAAATCATAAAGCTCGTCACGGGCGAAATGCCGGAAGAAAGCAGAAAAACCAGTACGTGATCCCTGACTTTTGTTTTGGTCGAAAGGCAATAAAGAAAAATGCCCAAATAGATTGGAAGGGCATTGAATAGATTTTTGCCGAAAAAGGCGAAACCCGATATCGTCATGAGGCAGGCGAAAACCGATCCGTTGATTTTGGCTTTCATCAGTTTCAGAAAAATCAGGTTGAGCCCAGTCGTGGTGGCCACGTTGAAAAGCGTGGCGCCCAATCCGCCGACATAGATATAATCGGAAATCAAAACGGAGGGGCAGGATATGATGCGAAGATATCCGGCCCACATTTCCGATACTGGTTGGATCGTGAATGAAAACAGCAGCAACAACACCACAAAAATGGCGAAAATCCGGTCGATTGTGAAGCGGCAGGCTTTGACGGTCATGGTTTAGGTCCTCCCTATGCTTGTCGTAAGGAAAAGAGATAAAGGATGGCTGTATTGCGACCTGTCGCGGCCGATACGGCCGCTTGTGCCGATCTCAATATACTATATCGCGCCAATTTGGTAAACAAGCCGGTCGTTTTTTTGTATGAAAAAGCGTGTAACTCGCGCAAAATCAATTTGAAAATAGCTTTGAAAACCCCAAACAAGGCTGTTTTTTGCGTTATTCTATTTTATTTGGAATAATCATGTGATAGAATATACCAAAAGGTGGTGATGTGCCATGAAACTGGTGATGGCCATTGTTTCCAACGAAGATGCCGGCAAAGTGATCAAATCATTGATCAAAGAAAATTTCTTCGTTACCAAATTGGCGACGACCGGCGGCTTTCTCATGAGTGGGAACACGACGGTGATCATTGGCGTCCAGGACGAACTTCTGGACAAATGTATCCAAGTCATCAGCGAAACATCCAGGCGCAGGACCAAACTGGTCCCCAATGCCATTTCCAGCGAGTTCGGGATTTTTTCCTCGACTCCGGTGGAGGTGCAGGTTGGCGGAGCCACTATCTTCGTCCTAGATGTCGACAAGTTCATCAAAGCCTGACAACGTTTGTTTAAGAAAAGATCCGATGGAAATCCATTGGATCTTTTTTCTATTCCCGGTCTTTATATATCCAAGGGTTTTTGGTATAATGAATATACTAAAGCATGCAAGGAAGTGTCGGCTTGGAAAACATCAGGGTTTATTTGTACATTCGCGGATTCGATCGGGAAACACTGTTTCCTTTTTTGGCTGAATTCAGCGATCTGAGCGTGACATCGACTGACGGCGATTATGTCTGCTTAAGTATGAAGAACGAAACGGGAAAAGAGGAAATCAACCATTTGCGCGAGAAAATGGTCGAAGAGCTTTACCAGGACTTCGTCGCCTTCATCGAACCGAATTCCCCGAATTTCGATACCAGTTTGGTTGTTGCGATCATGCCAAAATTGTCGGCGGGGGTGTATAAGGTGACGGAAATCATTCCGCCGGTAGTCCTGAAGAACCTTACCGGAGTCAAACAGTATCTTAAGGATTACTATTACTGGCTATGCGGCATCGAGACTATCGAGACGGCCTTGGGATTCGCCGAGGCGGGGTTGAACGCCACCAAGGCTTCTCAATCGCTTTACATGCACAGGAACACCCTTAATTACCGTTTGGACAATTTTACCAAGACGACCGGCATCGATATCCGGACTTTTGCCGGGGCGTACGCCCTTTATTTGCTTTATAAGTCCTGATTTTGTGCAGTTTGCATATAGGATCAGGTCTTTTTTTTTGGTAAAATATAAGACGAGGAAAAATTATTTCAACAATTAACGGAGGTAAAAAATGGCCACATTATCATTCAGACACATCGATAAGGTTTATGACAACGGCGTCCAGGCGGTTTTCGATTTTTCCCTGGAAGTCAAAGACAAGGAATTCATCGTATTCGTCGGACCGTCGGGCTGCGGAAAATCCACGACCCTGCGTATGGTCGCCGGACTGGAAGAAATCACCAACGGCGAACTTTACATCAATGACATTCTGGTTAACGACGTCGCACCGAAAGACCGCGACATCGCCATGGTTTTCCAATCCTACGCCCTTTATCCGCACATGACCGTCTACGACAACATGGCTTTCGGACTCAAACTTCGGAAAATGCCGAAAATGGAAATTGAGGAAAAAGTCAAAAACGCAGCCGCCATTCTGGGACTGGAAGGCTATCTTGACAGGAAGCCAAAAGCCCTGTCAGGCGGTCAGAGACAGCGTGTCGCCCTGGGAAGAGCTATTGTTCGGAACGCCAAGGTGTTCCTGATGGACGAACCTTTGTCCAATCTCGACGCCAAACTGAGAGTCGCGATGCGCGCCGAACTCATCAAATTGCACGAGCATCTGAACAATACGACGATTTATGTCACCCATGACCAGATCGAAGCCATGACCATGGCTACGAGAATCGTCGTCATGAAAGACGGTCGGATCCAACAGATCGGCGGACCGAAGGAAATCTATGACAATCCGAACAATATGTTTGTCGGCGGATTTATCGGAACACCGGCCATGAACTTCCTGCCAGGAACCGTCAAGAAGGACGGATATTTCTATGGCGAAGGACTCAAACTGTTAGTTCCGGAAGAAAAAGTCGAAATGCTTCAGAATCTCAAATTCATCGGCAAACCGATCATGATGGGCATCCGTCCGGAAGATTTGCACGACGACAAGATCTCCTTCGAAAAGCATCCGGAATCCAGAGCCAAACTGACAGTCGATGTTTCCGAACTCTTGGGAGCCGAAACCAATATCCATATCACGATCGGCGACGCGAACATCATCGCCAAGGTCGATGCCAGAAGCGATCTGCGTATCGGCGATCCCATCGAACTCGCCTTCAATATGCACAAATGCCATTTCTTCGATCCGGAAACCGAAATCAGAATGACACCGGATTATGTGAAACCCGCTCAGGAATAAAGCCAACAAGCCACCTTATGGGTGGCTTTTTTTATCGTTTTTTTCAAGCCTTCGGTGCCAATCGACGTGTTATATTGGATAACGGGGGTGATTGCGATCATCGATTATGTCAAAAAAAACCAAGAAGGTTTTTTGATCGTCTGTGAAAATGGAGAAATTACAGCTTTCGATATTCCTCTTAAAAGTTATTTGGAACGTCTGGCGATGGAAGGTTTATCGACAGTTGACGGACGAATGAAGGCGGTTGGCAAACGTTTCGGTTATCGTTCTCGGATTCCGATCTATCTGAAAAAAAACATTCTGTTCATCGTCCTTTACGGGCTGCGTTCGCCTAAAGCCCTGCTTTTGAACTATCACGCCGTGAAAACCTGCCGAAAGATCCGAAAAGGCGTGGCGATATCTTTTTATTCGAACCATGAAATGCTTTATGAAAGCATGGCAAGGTTCCGGGAAGCCTACAAGAAAGCAAAAGCGGTTTCGGAAGCCGTCATCGACATGCAAGACAACATAGAAAGTGCTTACATGGATTTTTAACCGCCATTTTAGAGTGGAAATACATACCAAAAAATAGTATAATAAAGCGTGTTGAAAATATAATATGTCTTGGAGGTTTCATTATGAACAAGAAAACCATCGAAGATTTGGATGTCAAGGGCCGGAAGGTTCTTGTAAGGGTCGATTTCAACGTCCCTATGAAAGACGGAGTCATCACCGATGACAACCGTATTGTACAGGCATTACCGACAATCAAGTATCTGATCGAAGAAGATGCGAAAGTGATTCTCTTCAGCCATCTCGGCAGAGTCAAGACACAAGAAGACAAGGCAAAGAACTCACTGGCCCCCGTCAGCGTCCATCTGGCCTTGTTGCTTGGACGTCCGGTCAAATTCGTGCCGGTGACCAGGGGATTGGCTCTTGAGAAAGCAATCGCCGACATGAAAAACGGCGATGTTGTCATGTTTGAGAATACCAGATTCGAAGACCTGGACGGCAAGAAAGAATCCGGAAACGATCCCGAGTTGGGAGCTTATTGGGCATCACTTGGCGACGTGTTCGTGAATGACGCGTTCGGAACCGCCCATCGCGCCCACGCTTCCAATGTGGGTATTGCCTCGCATCTGGAATCGGCTGCCGGTTTCCTGATGGAAAAGGAATTGCGCTACATCGGCGACGCCGTTGACAACCCCGTAAGACCGTTCGTCGCCATTCTTGGCGGAGCCAAGGTTTCCGACAAAATCGGTGTCATTGAGAATCTACTCACCAAAGCCGACAAGATTCTGATCGGCGGCGGCATGGCCTACACATTCATGAAAGCGGAAGGATTCCAGATCGGAACATCGATCTGCGAAGACGACAAACTTGATCTCGCCAAGGAACTACTGGCTAAGGCGAAGGGTAAGATTATTCTGCCAGTCGACGTTGTCGTGACCAAGGAATTCAATGCCGATGCCGCTTACCATACAACCGACTACAAAAACATCACATCAGACGAAATGGGTCTCGATGTCGGTGAAAAAACAATCAAACTTTTCAATAAGGAACTTAAGGGAGCCAAGACAGTGGTCTGGAACGGACCGCTCGGAGTCTTCGAATTCCCGAATTTCGCCAAAGGCACCAAAGCGATCTGCGAAATATTGGCCAACCTGCCCGATTGCAAGACAATCATCGGCGGCGGCGATTCCGCAGCTGCGGCCATTCAAATGGGATATCAGGACAAATTCACTCATATCTCGACCGGAGGCGGCGCATCTTTAGAATATCTGGAAGGCAAGGCATTGCCGGGCGTAGTCGCCCTAACGGACGCCCCGAAATGCTCTTGCGGCTGCCAAGACTGACAAACCAGAAACCATAGGTGGGACAAAACACAAAGCCCATGGTCCGTCACGGACCGGGTTTTGTATTGAATGGAACAGCCGGAAACCGGCTGGTTCAAACATTTTAAGGAGAAGAAGATGGAAAAAACAATCACAATAAAAAACACGGCCGGGCTTCATGCGGAACTGGCGGCCAAAATCGTTCAGGCCGCAAGCAAATACGATGTCGACATCAGGATGGAGTACGAGCACGTGACCATCAATGCCAAGTCGATCCTCGGTTTGATGAGCCTTGCCGTGCCGCAGGGAAAAAATGTCAAATTGGTGGCAGAAGGCGACAACGCCGAAAAGGCGATTGCAGATATCGAAAAATTATTAAGGTAGGCGATAACGTGAGAAAACCGATCATTGCCGGAAACTGGAAAATGTACAAAACCCGTGACGAAGCACTTTTCTTTATGATGAAAGTCGCATCTGAAATGCCGGACATCAGAGAAGTCGACACGGTGGTGTGCGCCCAGGCACCATTGCTTCGCGATCTTGTCAAACGACAGGGCGACTTTTTGCGAATCGGCGCCCAGAACGTGTATTTCGAGGAAGAAGGGGCTTTTACCGGCGAAGTCTCGGGCTTGCTACTCAAAAGCTACAATGTCGATTACGTAATCATCGGACACAGTGAAAGAAGAAATATCTTCCATGAAACCGACGAAGATGTCAGAAAGAAGATCGTCGCCGCTCTGAATGCGGATTTGAAACCGATCGTCTGCGTTGGCGAGCATTTGGAAGAAAGAACGGAAGGCAAAACCGAAGAAATTCTCTCTTGTCAGGTCGAAAAAGCCTTTGCCGGCCTCAAGGAAGCGGATATGGAAAACATTGTGATTGCCTACGAACCGATTTGGGCGATCGGAACCGGTAAAACCGCGACCAGCGAAATGGCCGAAGACGCATGCAAATACATCCGCGGAGTCGTAAAAAATCTGTTTGGAAACAATGTTGCCGAAAAGATCAGAATTCAGTACGGCGGCTCCGTAAAACCGGAAAACATCGACGAATTGCTTGGGATGGATGACATCGACGGCGCCTTGATCGGCGGAGCTTCGCTCGATCCG
>Ga0209203_1001022_pt1 | contig 21455 bp, 14 predicted proteins | sample AD_UKC109_MetaG_FD_184423 | JGI IMG/M metagenome (GOLD analysis project Ga0209203, IMG submission 184423) | Active sludge microbial communities of municipal wastewater-treating anaerobic digesters from Hong Kong - AD_UKC109_MetaG (SPAdes)... | ecosystem: Engineered > Bioreactor > Anaerobic >... | reverse complement strand
TTCAGGATTTCGATTTAGCTTTATCTCATGGTGCGGAACTGGAATTAAAACTGGTTAAAGAACGCTTTAAACAAGCATTCAAGGAAATTGTTAATGGCGTGGTTGAAAATGATTCATTCAATAAACTTTTAATTTTAGGTGGTTTGACCTCCAGACAAATTGTTGTTTTGAGAGCCATCAGTAAATATCTTAAACAAACCAACTTATCATTTTCGCAATCTTATATTCAGAAAGCCCTGATTTCGCAGGCGCATATATCCCGTTGGTTGCTCGAACTGTTCACAGTGCGTTTTGATGTTTCTTTTGAAGATATATCAACCAAAGAGCATAAAAAATATCTAGCTGACTTCAAAGAGAAATTTGATAATCAACTTAATCACCTGGGTGTTAAACTCAATGAGTTTCAGGAGAATGCAGTTTCCCAGTATTTTACCAGTGCTTCATTCAATCGTAAAAGACAGGAAAAGAAAGTCATTACCGTAGTGCGAGCCCTTTTGGATACAGTGAGTTCACAAGACGAAGATACAATTATCCGCTCTTTCTGCGAAGTGATTCTGGCAATTTTGAGAACTAACTTCTATCAGCATGATGCGAATGGCAATCACAAATCATATGTGAGTTTCAAATTAAACTCATCCAAAGTTCCACAAATGCCGAAACCGGTTCCTTTCAGAGAGATTTTTGCTTATTCTCCAAGATTTGAAGCCATTCACTTGCGTAAAGGTGAGGTTGCTCGTGGTGGATTGAGATGGTCTGATCGTTATGAAGATTTCAGAACTGAGGTTCTGGGTTTGATGAAAGCGCAAAATGTTAAGAACTCTATCATTGTACCGGTTGGTTCAAAAGGTGGGTTTGTTGTGAAACAAATGCCTAAAGGCGGACGTGAAGAAGTTCTGGCTGAAGGAATTGAGTGTTATAAAAACTTTATCCGCAGTATGTTGGATATAACAGATAATATTGTTTCCGGAAAAGTAGTTAATCCAGAAAATGTTATCAGATATGATCATGATGATCCTTATTTGGTTGTGGCTGCTGACAAAGGAACAGCAACATTCTCTGATATCGCCAATGGAATTTCGGCTGATTATGGTTTCTGGCTTGGTGATGCTTTTGCTTCCGGTGGTTCTGTAGGTTATGACCACAAAGCCATGGGTATTACTGCAAAAGGCGCCTGGGAATCAGTTAAACGTCATTTCAGAGAATTGAACATGGACTGTCAGAGTGAAGACTTCAGTGTTGTGGGAATTGGTGATTTGATGGGAGATGTTTTCGGTAACGGAATGTTGTTATCGAAGCATATTTGTCTGAAAGCAGCATTCAACCACATGCATATTTTCCTTGATCCCAATCCGGATGCAGCGACATCTTGGGTTGAAAGAAATCGGATGTTTAATTTACCACGTTCGACCTGGGATGATTATGATAAATCCTTGATTTCTAAAGGCGGTGGGGTTTATTCGCGTTTTGATAAATCAATTCATTTGACGCCTGAAGTTAAAAAGTGGCTTGGTTTGAGTGTTGACGAGATGTCACCGCAAGAGCTGATTAAAACACTGTTGAAAGCACCTGTTGACTTGCTTTGGAATGGTGGAATCGGAACTTATGTGAAATCTAGTGAAGAATCCCATTCAGATGTTGGTGATAGCTCCAACAATGCTTTAAGAATTGACGGAAAAGATTTGAGATGTAAGGTTGTGGGTGAGGGCGGTAATCTGGGTTTTACCCAACTTGGTCGTATTGAATTCGCTGAGCGTGGCGGAAAAATCAATACCGACTTTATTGATAACTCTGCCGGTGTAGATTGCTCAGACCATGAAGTCAACATTAAAATTTTGATTCAGTCGCTTCTTGAAGATGGAAAAATTGACGCCAAAGGACGTGTGAAATTATTGGAGTCAATGACGGACAGTGTTTCGCAATTGGTTTTGAGGAACAACTATTCACAAACTCAGACATTGAGTATGATGGAACATCAAAGTGTCGAAAGATTAGGTGCAAAAGCGCATCTGATGAAAGTATTGGAAAAACGAGGCTTGCTGGATCGTGAAATTGAATTTTTACCATCAGGAAAACAACTTAAGCAAAGACAAGCCGAAGGAAAAGGTCTGACTCGACCTGAATTATCAGTGCTTCTGAGTTATTCTAAACTGGCGTTGTTTGAAGACTTACTCAAATCTAATGCGATTGATGACCCTTGGTTTTCATCTGTTTTGATTGAATATTTCCCTGCAAAACTACACAAAACCGATGAGAAGTATTTGCTCGGACATCGTTTGCATCGTGAAATTGTTGGAACGATTCTTACCAGTAAAATTATCGACCGCATGGGTGCGACATTTGTCCAACGAATTCATGAAGATACGGGTGCAGAAATTGGTGCAATTGCTAAAGCCTATGTGATCGCTGTTGAGTTGTTCAATGTGGAAAGTATCTGGAGCCAGATTGAGAGTCTTGACTTAACAGTCAATTATAAAAAACAGCTGGAAGGCTTTGTCCATTTATGGAGTAACTTGAGGCAAATTGTGCGTTGGGTTCTGAATAAGTTTGGGCAAAATTTCAATATTTCAGAAGTACTTGGACAACTACAAAAAGATGTTAAGAAATTTATTGATGGAATTGATAAGCATCTGCCAGCTAAAGATTTAACGGAGCTGAAAAGAGCCGAATCACAATGGGAGCGTGCGAATTATCCTCAATCCTTATCGGAATCTTTGGCCAAAGTTAAATATTATGTTGCGGCGCTTGATGTGGTAGAAATTGCCAATAATACTTCGACTCAGGTTAAAAAAGCTGCTGAAATATTCTTCTCTTTAGGTGATAAATTGAATCTAATTTGGTTACAGCAAATGGTTGAGAAGCTTGAAGTAAGCAGTTCGTGGCATGTTCATGCACGTGGGGTTTTACGCGATGAGTTGTTTGAACATCATAATGTTTTGACACAGTCAATCATTGAAAAATATGGCACTTCCAAATCAAAACAAGTCGTTGATGAATGGATTAATGATAACAAGCAACAAGTTCTGCATGTTCGTAAAATGATGCAACAAATGCGCAGTGAAAAAGTTTCGGATTATGCAACAGTGATGGTTGCGGTCCGAAGCATTAATTCACTAGTTTCTTAAGACAGGAATCAAACTCCCGAAAGTATACGAAATATTTTCGGGAGTTTTTTTATGGACAATGGATTTGATTATTGCTTCTTAGGTTTTTGCCAGCCGTCTATGGTTTTTTGTCTGGCTCTTGATAATGTCAATTTACCACTTTCTGCATTTTTTGTCAGAGTTGTACCGGCTCCGATTGTAGCTCCTTTTCTGACAGTCACAGGCGCAACCAACTGCGAATCAGAACCAATAAACACGTCATCTTCGATAATGGTTTTGAATTTATTAACTCCGTCATAATTGCAGGTTATTGTTCCGGCCCCAATATTGACATTGTCACCAATTTCACTATCGCCCAGATAAGTCAGATGGCTGGCTTTTGAATTATAGCCAATGGTGGTTTTTTTAGTTTCCACAAAATTTCCGATTTTGGCTTTTTCTCCAATCACTGTTCCGGGACGCAAACGTGCAAACGGACCAATATCGCAATCACCTTTGGTGATGACATTTTCCAGCATGGAATGAGGGGCGATTCGAGTGTTTTTGCCGAGTTTACAATTTTTGATGATCGAATAAGCACCGATGGTGACGTTGTCAGCGATTTCATTATTTCCTTCAAGAATCACTCCGGTATCAATTTCAATATCTTGTCCGCAAGTTAGTTGACCTCTAATTTCAACAGTTTTTGGATGCGGCATATACACACCGGAAAGCATCAGTTGTTTGCGATATTTTGATTGTAAAACAGTTTCACATTCAGACAGTTGCACACGGTCATTGATGCCTTTAATGCTTCGGTTATCTTTTACTGTTACAGCAGAAAAAGGTTGGTTGTTTTTGAAACCAAGTCCTATAACGTCAGTGAGATAATATTCACCTTGAGCATTGTTATTGTCAATCTGTTGTATCCAACTTTGTAAGTTCTCTGATTCAGCCAGAATAATCCCTGAGTTGATCTCGGATATCTGTTTTTGTTGCTGAGTGGCATCTTTTTCCTCAACAATAGTTTCAATTTGATTCTCTGAATTTTTAATAATTCGCCCATAACCAAAAGGATTTTGCATCTCAGCTGTGAGAACTGCTTGTTTGTATTGAGTGAGTCTTTGCAAATCATCAAATTCAATCAGCGGAGCATCACCGACTAAAATTAAAACTGAAGAGTTTTTATCGACAAAAGGTGCTGCTAATTGTACGGCATGACCTGTGCCTTGAGGATTGTTTTGTTCAACCCAAACAACATTTTCATGCTCTAAATATTTTTTTAATTGTTCACCCTGGTGTCCATAAACCATGATAATTTTATTCGGATTTAATAATTTTGCGGTGTCCAAAACATGATCAATAATGGCTTTTCCTGCTAAAGGATGAAGAACTTTTAATTTTTCTGACTTCATTCGGGTTCCTTTTCCGGCTGCCAGAATGATAATGTTGAGATTGTTAGTCATGCTTAATTTTTATAGCAAAAATAGCATTGTACATCATGTGATTGAAAATCTCTTTTAATTTACATTTTTAACTGATTGCTTGGACTAAAAACGGGGATGGACTAAAATGTCGATTCAATTTTTTCCAGTGCGTAATTTTTTCAAATTGTTTTACTACTTTTTTAAAAGAGAAATCAGAGATAAATATTTAGGCAATTTAACCGGAATTGCCTGGGTGTTTATCCAGCCGATTATTACTTTGCTGATATATTGGTTTGTGTTCGATAAGATATTTCAGGCAAGATTCTCAAAAGACCAACAAGAAGTCGGATTTATTGTTTATCTGGCGGTTGGGTTTTGGCCGTGGATGGCATTTTCCGAATCGTTGATTCGTTCAATCACAGCGGTGTCTGACAAGTCTGACTTGATTGGTAAGATAAAAATTAATCTTAAAATCCCGGTGATTGCTTCAATCTCAGCGGTTTTTTGCCTGAATATGATCGGTTATCTGGTGGTTTTAGTGAGTTTGGCGGTTTTCAACGAAAACTTTGATTATATCTCAATCCCACTGCTGATATTGCCAGTTGCACAAATGTATTTGTTAGCAATCGCTTTGGGTTTAATGTTTTCTGCATTCAATGTTTTTATAAAGGATACTCAGCAATTTATTACCACAATTATTACATTGTGGTTCTTTTTGACACCTATAATTTATTCTGAGTCGATTTTACCTGACAGATTTAAACAAATTATTCAATTTAACCCTTTATACACGCCAATCACATTTATCCATCGGGCGGTTATTACTCATGAAAGTTTGCCTTGGTTGAAACTTTCGATTCTATATTTGGTGACTTTTTTGTTGCTATATTTAGCGGTTAAAATGTTTGATAAATTAGCAGATCACTTTGCTGATTTTCATTGAATCAATTTGGGTTCTATTGCGATTTAACAAGGTTCGCCCCAAATTTTACTTAATTAAGCCTTTGGAATGTACTTGCACAAATCAACAAAGGATATGATGCAGTAGGTAAAAGTTTGTTGCGGCATCAGTCAAAGTCATCAAGCGCAAATGCTATAAGTACGCGTCACCCAAGTGTAATATTTTTGTAAAAATTGGAAATCTAAAAAATTTAATTTCCATTTAAATCAATGAGCTAGGTTGTTTCTCTTTTAATCTGCGCCTGTCCTTTGTCATGTCCTTGTCATGGTCGGGTTGAAACCTACACTCAAGGTAGCGATACACAAACTCTGGCTTATGACCCAGCCAGTCGCATTGAAAGCCTGACAGATACCGGCAATTCATGGGCGTTCAGCTATGACAATCTGGATCGACTGAAAACAGCAGACAAGGCAGACACCAGTCTCAGTTGGGATTATGACCCCACAGGCAACCGCATTTATGAAAACCTGAATGGAACACAAACGGATTACACCACCAATCCACTCAGCAATAAGCTCAGCCAACTGGGCGCAAGCACTCGTTTGTATGATGATGCAGGCAACATGCAGGATGATGGCAGTATCAGCAGTACTTATTCCGGCAGAAATCGTCTGGTCAGCACTCAGGGAGCATTGGCACCAACGCTTTATCAGTACAATGCCTTCGGCGAAAGAGTTTACAAACAAGGTCAGACAACAACGCTATTTGCTTATGATGAACAAGGCCACTTACTGGGTGAATATGATTCCTCAGGAAATTTAATAGCTGAAACTATTTGGCTGTATGATACGCCGATAGCAACCATCAGACCGGATACCGAAAGCCACAACGGACTGACAGCCGGTAATGTCAAAATCTTCTTTATCCATCCCGATCATCTGGACACCCCCAGAACCATAGTTGATGCAAGCAATCTAGCTATCTGGCAATGGCATTCTGACCCGTTTGGAACAACTCCGGCAAATGAAGACATTGATAATGATGGCAATAACTTTGTCTCAAATCTGAGATTCCCGGGACAATACTTTGATATAGAAACCAACACCCATTACAATTACTTCAGGGATTATGAGCCACAAACAGGGAGGTATGTGCAGAGTGATCCGATTGGGCTTAAGGGAGATATAAATACTTATAGTTATGTCGGATCAGAGCCAAATAATTTTATTGATAGATCCGGAGAAAGCCGTTCTTATGGTGGAAAAATTAATAATGTCGGAAATAGAAAAAAACCTAAATGTAAAAATTGTAATAAGCGTAAAAACAGGTTTGATTATACGGGATTAAAAAATGTTTATGAGATATATAATTTGAGGACTGGGATGATTCATAAAGTTGGAGTTGGAAGTGGTTCTAAGTTAAGTAGATGTAAGAGTCAACTTAGTAAAATTAGAATATCTACAGGGGATCCTGCTTGGGGCTGTAGACTAGTAGGATATGTTTGTGGAACAATGAATGCAGAACTGCTTGAAGGTTCGAGGCAATTAGATTTGCGTATGAGGGGACATTCATTACCCGGTAATCAACCTAGACAAAATCCGAGGTAATTTAAGTTGAATAACATGATAATGTTTTGTACTGATTCATTAAATATTGATGGCAGACTTGAAAGAGAGAAGAATAAATTTGGTGTTGAGTTAATCGCAGCTGATAAAGTTGAACAAGATTTAAAAAAGTTTAACTTTAAACATTTACAAGAGTTTGATTACATATCTATAAATTTAGATATAAACGAATCAAATAAAGATAAAAGTGCAAAGCCATCAAAATGGGAAAGGAATAACAAATGGAGGATTTCACCCTCAAAAAAGCATAAGGAATATATAGCGTTTGCACATATTAACATAAGGCCTTGGGCTCGGACCAAAAAGATTCCAAGAGAAAATTGGTTACCATTAGATTCTATGGTTGATGAGTATGAAAAGATTGCTAGATTAGTTGTGGCTCAAATTGCATTAGAAGTCGGCGACAATGAAAAAAGTATAGAACAACTAATAAGAGGAACTGGAGTTTCAATTAAGGAGCTACTTAAGAAAGAAAGCAAAAAAAGTTATAAAACAAATAGTGGTCAAAACTACAAAATTCCGCTTGATGTTTATGTTTATCATGGATTTGTGAATGGAAGAAACAATTCAAAACTCAGGAATGAAATTAATTGTGCACTTACAGAATCATTAGTTGAAGCAGGTTTAGGAAAATATGACGGAGGCTCGTCAAGTGATGAACATTTTGAATTTGGTTTTCTTGTTTCAGATGTTGAAAAAGCCAAGAACTGTATAGATAAAACTCTAACTTCTCTTGGTATTGAAAGACGAAATATATCATATGAATAAAGATTATAAGGGGTCAAGTCACTTGTTTAACAATCAAACGGACAACTGCAAAATCTGACCACTCCATCTGGAGTGCAAATCGAAATAATACAGGACATACACTTGTGAAAAATGTTTTGCAATATGTTTTTAACTGGATTTGTGTGAATTAAGTTGGTTTTTAGGGAAAGATTTGTGTGAAATTTAACTATGGAGATGTATTTTTTGAAAATTCGAATTATCTCGTGAAAGTCTGCTTATTTGAGAAATAGAAATCCCTCAGCTTGAATAAGCCGGATTTGAAAAGTTGTGTATTTGTGTTATTCCAATTGAGGTTTGAGCTGAACTCCAAATCGGAATTGTTTGCCAACAGAACTACAAAAATCTCTGAGTTGTTGCAATGTTCCAACGGCTGTTTTATGTTTGGCTCTAAAGCTCTTTAATTCATCCAACCAAGTCTCTGGATTAAGATCCAATCTCTCAAAAACATCAGGAATAGTGTTTGAGATTGATGCTCGTTTATTCTCCAAAACTGCACGACCAGTAGTGTCAACTAAAGCCAGATAATCGGAGAAATAAAACGGAATCTCTCTTTCAGAAAACCCTAAAAGCCAAGTCTGTTTTTTCTTAATTCTGGCTTGGATAGAAGTGTAATCCGACTGCTCAGGAGCTCTCGCCATAGCGGCTCGGATGGGATTGAGATCAACATATGCCATAGCGGTCAATAGGGCTCTTTCATCAAGCAGGGCTTGGCTTTTAAAACGACTCTCCCAGAAGTGGCCTTTGACTTTATCTTCCTTGTTTGCTTCTCTGGCTATGTATTCATTCAACAACTTCATGAACCACGAAACAGACATCAATCGTTTTCGATATTCCTCAATATCTTTTAAAACCATCTGCATTTCGGCATTGGTTAAATCCTCGCCTTTAATGTATCTTGAACATAAAATATTCAAGCCAAAAAGCTCAGACCAATAGCTCAAAACCTGCTTGTTTGACCAGCTTTTTGTCGAGTTCACTTTTAACACAATATGGTAATGATTGCTCATAATTGCATAGGCGAGAATATCGATATTGAAAACAGATGACAGATATTTAATACGCTCAACAATCATTCCACGACGATGTTCATAACTACGACCGGAATACTTATCCTGACCGCAAAGAAAGGCACGACGAACACAACGGGAAACGACATGGTAATACGGAGTTTCCTCCACACAAATTTGCTGATTTCTGGCTAAAGTCATAAAATTTTCCCTGAAAAAGTTAAATTTTAGGAAATTCCAGACTGAAAATATGTAGGTAAAATATTGATTGTGCTGTAGGATGTTTCTGAAAAAGTGAGTATCCTTGGTTTCTTGTTTCTGAAAAAGTGAGTGTCCTTGGTTTTTGATACACGCCAATCACATTTATTCATCGTGCGGTTATTACTCATGAAAGTTTACCTTGGCTCAACCTATCGATTCTTTATCTTGTGACATTGCTATTGTTGTATCTGGCAGTAAAAATGTTTGATAAATTAGCAGATCATTTTGCTGATTTTCATTAGTAGGATATTAATTAACTTCCATCAAAAATGACTAAAGTGTGATTTTCGCCTTTAAGTTCTTCATCAATGATTTGGCTGATTTTTTGCCAATTTCCACCCGCTAATCCGGCTCCGATTTGCGGATATCCAATTCTTTTGCCATGAAATTGAAGTTTAATTTGTGTGAATATTTTTCTTAAAGATTCGTATTCAACCAAATCACTATTCCCCGACCAATGAAACTGAGTATAAGCATTGATAACCGTTAGAGTGTGTCTGTTTTTCAGTGTGATTTCGGCTTGAGAAAATGTTCCCAACTTATTTTTGTCGCCTTTAGGAGTTTTTAAGTCAGCTTGCCATGCCTGTGGAAATGCTTGTTTGATTGACTTGGCAATTCCGGCATCCATTGAGCAAAAACAATTACACCCATGAATGATGACATCAAATTCGCCTTGCAGTGCTAAAGTGATTAGATTGCCGTTAATGACCTTCAAGATTTACCATTTACAAACGACTTTTCCGCATTGACCCGATTGCATCAAATCAAAGCCGGTTTGAAAATCATCGATATCAATCACATGGGTGAGAACTTTGGATAAGTCAAAACCGGTACGAAGCATTTGTGTCATTTTATACCAGGTTTCAAACATTTTACGCCCGTAAATTCCATGAACTTTCAGACCTTTGAAAATGATTTCATCCCAATCAATTTGTGTGGAACGAGGCAAAATCCCAAGTAATGCAATTTTACCGCCGTGATACATGGATTTGAGCAAATCATTATATGCGTGCGGATTTCCGGACATTTCTAATGCGACATCAAATCCGGTGATGTTCATTTCTTTCATGACATCGGCGAGTCGTTCCTGAGTGACATTAATAGTGCGGTCAGCGCCAATTTTTTTTGCTAAATCCAAACGATAGTTGTTGATATCGGTGATTACTACGTTGCGTGCTCCAACATGTTTACAGATTCCGGCGGCAATTATGCCGATAGGACCGGCACCGGTAATCAGAACATCTTCACCAATGACATCAAATTCCAATGCACAATGAGCAGCGTTTCCATAGGGATCGAAGAATGCTGCTAATTCCGAAGAAATATCTTTGTGAACCGGCCAAAGATTCTTCGCAGGAACAGAAATGTACTCAGCAAATGCGCCATCCCTATTGACTCCAATGCCAACAGTGTTTGGGCATAAATGTGGCGTTCCGGCTCGACAATTACGACAAACACCACAGGTGATATGACCTTCTGCACTGACTCTTTGTCCAATTTCATAGCCTTGAACTTCACTTCCCAGTTCAACAATATTCCCGACAAATTCGTGACCAATGGTCATAGGTGGTTTGATTGTTTTTTGAGACCATTCATCCCAGTTGTAAATGTGTAAATCAGTTCCGCAAATGGCTGTCATTTCGACTTTTATCAGAACATCGTTATGTCCGACAAGCGGCATGGGAACATCTTCCATCCAAATTCCTTGTTTTGGATGTTTTTTCACTAGTGCTTTCATCTGTTTTATTTTATTCTCTCAAGTCTTTACGAAGAATTTTGCCGACGTTCGATTTTGGTAACTCATCGCGGAATTCAACGTGTTTTGGTACTTTATAACCGGTTAGGTTTTCACGACAATGTGAGATGACATCGTCAGCCGAAATCTCTGAACTGGCGACAACAAATAGTTTCACAACCTCGCCTGATTTTTCATCGGCAATTCCAATTGCTGCACATTCAACAATGTGAGGGTGTAAACAGGCTGCATCTTCAATTTCATTGGGATAGACATTAAATCCTGAAACCAGAATCATGTCTTTTTTCCGATCGACTATTTTGAAATATCCTTCCTCATTCATGACTGCAATGTCACCGGTTTTTAGCCAGCCGTTTTCATCAATGGTTTCAGCAGTGGCTTCGGGACGATTCAGATAACCTTTCATAACCTGAGGTCCACGGATGCAAAGCTCGCCGGATTCGCCAACAGGTAATGAATTGCCATCGTCATCTCTGATGTCGCATTCAGTTGAAGATATTGGCAAACCAATCATGCCATTATAATCTTTGAGATTTGCCGGATTCATGCAGGCTGCCGGTGAGGTTTCTGTTAAGCCATAGGCTTCAATAAGTGTAACTCCGGTCGTTTCTTTCCAACGTGTTGCGGTGTCCTTTTGCACGGCCATTCCACCACCGAGCGCAAATCGAAATCGACTGAAATCCAAATCTTTAAATCCGGGAGTGTTCAATAATCCATTGAATAAAGTATTCACTCCGGTTAAAGCAGTAAATTTATGATTGGCTAATTCCTTTACAAATCCCGGCATATCGCGCGGGTTTGTAATCAATATATTTTTAGCTCCATACTGGGCAAATAACAGACAATTCGCATTGAGAGCAAAAATGTGATAGAGCGGCAAAGCTGTGATGACAATTTCTTCGCCTTCTTTGAGACTGCCTTGATTCCATGCTTTGACTTGCTCTACGTTATAAACCATATTGCTATTAGTCAGCATCGCACCTTTGGAAACTCCGGTCGTACCGCCGGTATATTGCAAAAATGCCAAATCATCCAAATTGGTTTTCACAGGCGTGAAGTTGAGACTAGAGCCCTTTGAAACTGCATGATTGAATGTAATGGTTTTATTCAAAGTAAATGGTGGAACCATTTTTTTGACTTTTTTAACCATGAAGTTCATGATTTTTCCTTTAAAACCCAATAAGTCACCAAGTTGGGTTGTTATCACTTCTTTCACAGGTGTTTCATCAATTACTTCCTGCAAGGTATGGGCAAAATTTTCCATTACGATGATTGCTTTTGCCGAAGAGTCATTGAGTTGGTGCTTTAACTCTCTGGCTGTATATAAAGGGTTCGTATTTGTCACAACCATTCCTGCTCGCAAAATTGCCAAAACTGCAACAGGATACTGCATGACATTTGGCATCATGATTGAAACAGCAGTGCCTTTTTCAAGTTTTGATTGTAAATAGGCAGCCAGGTTTTGGCTCATGTCATCGAGTTGTTTGTAAGTTATTCTCTTACCAAAATTGACATAAGCCGTTCGGTCTGCATGTTTTTTGCAGGCGTCCTCAAGCATTTCTGCCACTGAGTTATAAGGAACACTTTCAATAAATTCCGGCACTCCGGGCGGATAGGATTTCAACCATGGTTTTGCTATGTCCAATTTTCTTCTCCCAATTTTTTTATATATATTTTGCCGAATTATTCTAAAGCAATTCCTTGCATTTGAAAATTAAAATTTCATTTTAGTTATGAACTCATGCTAAACTTAGTCATCGAGAAATACACTGGTTTGTACGTTAAATAATGATTGATACTACTGTTGTTGTGAGTTCTCCTGAACCACACACTATGGCTGTTTTATTGCTGACATTGTTGGCGTTAATACTGTTTACCAGAGAAAATATTCCTTTACAAACTTCCAGTTTGTTTATTTTATGTGCTTTGATTCTCGGCTTTGAACTGTTCCCTTATCAGTTGCCTGATGGAAGTATTTTTAGCACTAAAGAGTTTTTTGCAGGCTTTGGAAACTCGGCTTTGATTGCGGTTTCTGCTCTCATGGTCGCCGGTCAGGCGCTCGTCCGTACCGGTGCGATGGAGCCAATTGGCCGGATGCTTGCCAAATTATGGAGGATAAGCCCGTCATTTAGTTTGCTTTTGACATTGCTTACAGGTGCGATTCTCAGTGCTTTTGTGAACAATACACCGATTGTGGTCTTGTTACTTCCAATTTTGGTCAATGTCGCTTTGAGAACGGGTCGTTCTCCTTCCGGTACGTTGTTGCCGATGGGGCTGGCAACCTTACTTGGTGGAATGGCGACAACAATTGGTACTTCAACAAACCTTTTAGTTGTTAAGGTTGCTGAGGATTTGGGTGTTCCTGAGTTTGGAATGTTTGATTTTATCATGCCCGTAACAATTACCAGTGTTGTAGCTATTTTGTATTTATGGCTATTGGTTCCGAGAATGGTTCCCGACCGCTCACCACCATTACAAGACACTTCACCCCGAGTTTTTACTGCTGAAATAGAAATCAAAGAGGGTGGATTTGCTGATGGAGCCACGCTTGCCAATATTCGTGAAAAAGCCGGTGGTGAAATCAATATTGAAAGAATTATTCGTTCCGGAAGCTTATCCATTGCGACATTGCCGGATGTGATTGTTAAAGCCAAAGACCGTTTGGTTGTAAAAGATACCTCTGATAACTTGAGAGAATTTGAACTCGAACTAGGTGGTCAGTTATTTGCCGGGAAAGATGAGGTTGATGAAGAACATCCCTTAAGTGCGGGAGATCAGAGTATTGCCGAAGTTGTTGTTACCCGAGGTTCGACACTTGACAGGGTCCGAATCGCAGATGCTCGTTTGAATTTTAAATATGGATTGACTTTATTAGCCGTTCACTCACATGGTAAAACTAAACAAGCACGCTCTAAGGGTGTGGAGGACACCATATTGATGCCGGGTGATGTATTGTTGGTTCAGGCAACTCAAAAAGCGATTCGCGAGGTCAAAGCTACTGGTGAACTTCTGGTGCTAGATGGTGGTGAAGAATTGCCACATACCTCAAAAGCACCTATCGCATTAACTGTGATGGGATTAATTGTTGGATTGGCAGCATTTGGCGTTTTGCCAATTGTTGTCAGTTCTGTTGTGGGGTGTTTGGTGCTAATTGTTACCGGGTGTCTCCGCTGGAAAGATGCAACAGCAGCACTGAGTGCGCAGGTGATCTTTATCATTGTGGCGTCTCTGGCTTTGGGTGTGGCATTGATTCAGACCGGAGGAGCTGATTATCTGGCGAGCCTGTTTGTTGCCAGTACTTCGGGTTTCTCTCCGGGTGTTGTATTGGCAATCTTAATTTTTTCTATGGCAGTCATGACAAATGTTGTCTCCAATAATGCAGCTGCTGTTATTGGGACACCAATAGCGGTCAGTATTGCTCAAACTCTGGGAATGCCTGTGGAACCATTTGTTTTAGGAGTTTTATTTGGGGCTAATATGAGTTATGCTACTCCTATGGCTTATCAAACGAATTTGTTGGTGATGAATGCCGGAGGTTATAAATTTTCTGATTTTGTAAAAGTAGGTGTTCCATTGGTAATCATCAATTGGTTAATGTTGTCCGGTTTGCTGACGTGGGTATATAAATTGTATTAAAGAGGGTAGGGTCTTATGGGTGAAATGAACATCTCAACTGAGCATTCCAAAAAGCATAATCGCAGATTTATGCGTGCTTTGCTAAATGATTTGACTGCACTTGAAATGATGATTGATCAAGGAATGATTGAATCAGGAATCACCCGAATCGGAGCCGAGCAGGAAATGGTTCTGGTTGATAGAAACTATTCGCCGGCATGTAAATCGGTAGAAATTCTCAAAGACATCACTGATCCACGTTTCACTTATGAAATTGGCAAATTTAATATGGAAGCCAATTTAACGCCCAACGAACTAAAAGGGAGTTGTTTCAGAGAACTCGAAAAAGAAATCAACGAAGTGATGCTGATAGCTCGAACAGCAGCATCAAAACACGGGGCTCAGATAGTATTAACAGGAATTTTGCCAACGATTCGACAATTGGATTTAACACTTGACAATATGGTTCCGATTGATCGTTATTTTGAGTTGAATGAAACATTAAAAAATCTCAAAGGCACGAATTTTCGTTTAAATATTAGAGGGATAGATGAATTATCTGTTACTCATGATAGTTTTATGCTGGAAGCATTAAACACCAGTTTTCAGGTGCATATGCAAGTCAGCAGTGATGATTTTGTTCACAAGTACAATATTGCTCAGGCGATTACTGCACCGGTGATGTCCACCTCAGTCAACTCTGGTCTCATCCATCATTATCGTTTATGGCATGAATCTCGAATTGCAGTTTTCCAAAACTCAGTAGATACGCGCTCAGATACTTTGCAACAAAGGGGAATGTTGCCGAGAGTGCATTTTGGAAGAGAATGGGTCAATTCCGTGACTGATATTTTCAGGGAAGATGTCTCTCGTTTTCCTGTGGTTTTAACCGCTGATTTTGATGAAGATCCGGTCGGCATGCTGGAAAAAGGCATCACACCAAAACTTCGGGCATTAATGCTACACAACGGAACCGTTTATCGCTGGAACAGACCTTGCTATGGTGTTGTTGATAATGTTCCTCATCTTCGCATTGAAAACCGTGTATTACCATCAGGTCCGAGTGTGATAGATGAAGTTGCCAATGCGGCGTTTTTTACCGGATTAATGGTGGGGATGTCGAATAAATACGAAGACATTACCAAAGTTTTAAGGTTTTCAGATGTTGCCAACAACTTCTTGAATTCTTGTAGAATCGGTTTGGAAGCTAAATTCCACTGGTTAGATCATAAAGTAATTACCGCTTCGGATTTAATCCTTGATGAATTACTTCCAATTGCTGAAGATGGTTTGTTGCAAGAAGGTTTGGATCAACAGGATATTGATCGTTACCTAGGTGTGATTGAAGAACGCACAAAGTCAAAAATGACCGGAGCCAAATGGGCGATTAAATCAATTACCGAAATGGATCCCGCTATTTTACCGGATGAAAAAGTAAGATTTATTACTTCAGAAATGATAGTTAATCAAAAAACAGACGAACCTGTTCATAAGTGGGAACTTGCCAGAGCCACACAAGAACTGGATTGGCGTGCCACTTTTATGCGATTGGGGCAGTTTATGACAGAGGAATTGTTTACGGTTCGTCCTGATGATTTACTGGATTTAGCAGCCAGTATTATGGACTGGAAACATGTTCGTCATGTTCCTGTTGAAGACGATGAAGGACAAATTGTCGGCTTGATTTCTCACAGAGCCATTCTCCGAGAGGTTGCCAGAGGGCGTTCTAACTCAAGTGAACCGGCGGCTGTTAAAGATGTAATGAAACAAAACCCAATCACCGCACCACCCGGAATGCTCACGGTGGATGCGATTCGATTAATGCGGGAAAACAAACTCGGATGTTTGCCGGTTGTCGATAAAAATAAACTGGTTGGAATCGTCACTGATCATGATTTAATCAATGTCGCCGGAAAATTGCTTGAGCAATATCTGGATGATTTCAATAAAGATCAAGAATAATTAATACGGATATTATAATAGGGTTTGCATGTTTGATAAATTAAAGCAAAAGCTGGAAACCAAAATTCGCGAAATGCAACAAGCACAGATTGCGCGAATGGATTTAAGTCGTTTTAACGACCCAATGACAGAGAAAGTTGAATGGACTCCGATGAAATCCGGCGGTGCTAATTTTAAAACCAATATTCTGAAACAAAAGTCTCCGAGCCAATATGCATTCCAACTTTCCAAAGGAGGAATTATATTTACCGGATTGTTTGGCGTTATAGGGACAGGAGTTTCAATTGGTGGTCTGATTGCTTTGCTTTCAGGCGAAGTTGTTGCACTGTTTTTTCTTTTTGTCGGTCTGATTTTTACTGTAGCCTCGTTCTTTTTATACCGAACAATGGGAACACCTATCTATTTTGATTCATCAATGGGAATGATTTGGAAAGGCAAAAATCAACCCAAACTAGCTGGAAATCAACAAGATAAACAAAGAGTTATTTACTTTAACGAAGTTCATGCAATTCAAATTATTTCCGAAAGGGTTCGATCCAAAAATGGTTCGTACAGTAGTTATGAAATTAATTTGGTTTTAGGTGATAGCAGCCGTTTTCATCTGGTTGATCACGGGAACTATGCCCAAATCCAAACAGATTCAGAAATACTCTCTGGGATTTTAGGAAAACCAATATGGGATGTGAGTTAGAGTGTTAAGTAGTTTCGTTTCCACACATATTGGACAAAGAAAAATTAATGAGGATTCATACCTTGTGGATGAACAGTTGGGGCTGTATGTGGTTGCAGATGGAGTCGGAGGACTTGATAAAGGAGAAGTGGCATCCCGATTAGCCTGCGAAGTGATTCACGATAGTGTTAAATCAGGAAATTCTATAAAAAAATCCCTAATGGCAGCCCATAATTTTTTAATTACCGAAAAGAAATACAATCGTAGTAAACAAGGAATGGCAACCACGGTAGCAGCAGTGATGTTTACAGGGAATCAATACAAAGTTGCCTGGGTCGGAGACACTCGGGTTTATCTCTGGGATGAAAATATCAAACTACTCACAAAAGATGATTCTTATGTCGAATTGCTAATCGAAAGTGGTCATTTATCATTACAAGAGGTTGAAACACATCCTGACAGACATATTATTTCTCAAGCATTGGGTATCGAGCGTAAGAAAATAGAGGTTCATTGCAACCACGGAACACTTGAAAAGAACCAGATGCTATTGATTTGTTCAGATGGTTTGTATGATATGGTTCCGGAGGAAACAATCTTCTCAAAAATCAAGCGAACCAAAGATTTGCAAAAGCTAACTGAAAACTTGGTTCAATCGGCTGTGAATAATGATGGAAAGGATAACATCACCTTGATTACTATTTTGAGCCATGAAAACTCTGAAAATAGTGATAGTGTGACTCAACCCAATGTTGTTCGTCATTTGAACAATTTGACAGGTCATATGCAGAATGAAGAGGTTCTGACAGAACCAATGACCGAATTGAGTAACGAAGATACAGAGAAAACCAAAAAAGATAAATTTGCCGGTGTGACAGTGTCTGATCCGCAACTAATCAATCAAACTAAATACCATGATCTTTCTGAGAAAGACATGGAGTTGTTAGAAACTTTATCCAGGCGAGCCAAAAACGAAAATAGTCCGACGAAGTCGGGAAATCATATCATTGCAGTTATAATTGTCTCAGCAATTGCATTGGTCAGTTTGCTACTTTTCCGATAGCAATGACATGCATCTTTGTTGTGCTTGTTTCGCCATTTTGAATTTTTCGCCAATCATTACAGTATCTTCCGTTTTTATGGTTTCAGACAATTCTTCAAGTTTTGAATCTAGTTCATTTGCTGCACAAGTTCGGCAAGAGCCTCTGAGTTTATGGATAATATCGGAACTTTCCTTGAAGTTTTCAGAATATATTGATGATTGCAACAGTTTGAATTTTTCAGGAAGTTCAGAGAGAAACATTTCAATTAGTTTTTCTAAAATCGATTCGTCATTGTAGCAAAACTTCATCGCTTGCTGACGATTGAAAACATTAATCTCAGAATCAATCTCAGAATCAATTAGGGCATGACCAAAATATTTTTCTACACAATCTTTAAGTTGCTGTGGTGAAATTGGTTTTAACAGAAAATCTGAGAAAACAGGTGCTTGCGTTTCTTGACTAACTTCTGCTGATGTTGAAATAATTGGTGTATTTTTATGATTTGGAAGTGTTTTTATTTCTTTGGCTGCAACATCTCCACTCATGGTCGGCATCCGAATATCCATAAGAATTAAGTCAAAATTTTCTGATGTTGCCCACTCAATCGCAGAAGCGGCATTTTCAGCAACAAGAACATCGCAATCAATTTTTTTTAGAGCCATGGAAAAATACTGACGGTTGATTTGATTGTCATCCACGACTAAAACTCGAGGGCTTTTTTTCATAAGTAATTACCTTTCCCTGTAAATTAATATACAATTTGAATAGATTGTACCTATATATATTTTAAAATTCAAGCATGCCGTTCTTAGCCAAGATCACCACTATTTTACTGATGCTAATATCTGTCAGCCCTAACTCATCGGCGAAAGATTGGCAATTTCGCAATTTGAGTGTGATATATACAGCGGGCGATAATCTATTAATTTCTGCGGATGCAATCTATATTCCAAGTCTTGATGATGAAGTCAGAAACATTTCTTATAAATGTAAAAATAATAATCAGGTTTATCCTGTACATCAATGCACTGACGGAAGTATTGAGCTGGAATTTCACGAGAATATTCTAAAATTTAAAATAAACTCTGAGCTGGATTTTCTAAGAAATCATTATGTTTTTGATTTAAGCAACCAAGATAATACTTTGCTATTTCATTATGACTCCAAACTTGAAAGTATTTTAGGTATTGAAATGAAAAATATCTCTGCTGAGAATCTTTTTAAATCATTACCAACTTCATCAGTTTCGGATGAGTTCAAATCTATTTCAGCAAATATTTCATCTCAATTGGAATTGGATTTTTCAAATAACATTCAATTAAATGGGCAGTATCAATTTGAGGGTTTCTCCTGGGAATCGGAAGATGGTAATAATGTCTTAGCTGATTGTTCGTTTGTTGGGCAGGTTTATATTCAGATTGATAACGATAAAATTATTATCGATTCAAATACGGATTTACTTAATGGAGAGGCTTTATTTGGTGATATTTATCTGGCTTTTGCAAAGCAAGGTATTCAATTATCGAATCAAATTACCTTCGATTCGTCGTTGAATGTTGATGATTTTCAATCAAACATCACAATTCCTGATGCTGTTTCATTAGGTTTTTACTCTACGGATTTTACATTTAATAATTTTGAAATTGATTATGAAATCAAAAAATTAGAGAAATTTTACAATGTGTTTCTTAAGTCTTATATGGAGATTTTGGGTGTTAAAAGCTTGCGAATCGAAGGTCAGTCCAATGGCAGAGTTGAATTTACCAATGGGTGGCCTGAAAGTTTCCATGCTGAAATTATTGAAACATACATAGCAATGGAAAGGAAAAAAGTCGAGGGAAATAATCTGAATGGCACTCTCTATTGGCAAAGAAATAACTCAAGTCACAGGTCCATACTTCGTTGGGATGATTTACTTCTTGCCGGGATGCCGATAAAAACTTCTGAAATTGGATTTGTGGCAAATGATGAAAATATCATTCTTGATGAAAATACTGTGATTCCGGTATTTGACGGTAATATTGTTATCAACAGATTGAAGCTGGAAAAAATATTTAACCCATTAATTAGCATTGATTTTGATGGTGAAGTTGAACCAATTTCATTGGAATTAATTACTGAAAAAATGGGATGGCCAATTATGAAAGGTTCAATTTCAGGAAATATTCCCGGTTTAAAGAAAGTTGAAAACACCATTACATTTGATGGTTTGCTGGAACTTCAAGCATTTGATGGAGAAATTACCGTTGCGAATTTATCAATGGAGCGTTTATTTGGAATCGCTCCGGTGATTGCCGCTGATGTTAATTTTAAAGACTTGAACTTACAGAAAATTACCAGTACATTCGATTTTGGTGAAATCACAGGGCTTGTTAAAGGTTATGTTAATGGTTTGCGTATTACCAACTGGAAGCCAGATCGGCTTGAGGCTTATGTTGAGTCCGTCGGGTCAAAGAAAATTAAACAGACGATTTCACAAAGAGCGATTGATAATATTTCCAGTATTGGTGGCATTCAAGGTGCTGTTTCGAGGAGTTTTTTACGATTCTTTGATAGTTTCAGATACAAAAGATTGGGAATAGGGTGCAAACTTCGGAATTCGATTTGTGAAATGACCGGGTTAAAAAACTCTAAAACTGATGATAATCGCTACTATCTGATTGAAGGAAGCGGAATTCCTGCTATCAATATTTTAGGTTTTCGAAAGTTCATCGACTGGGAGGTCTTCCTTGACCGCCTGTTGAAAGCGAATTACTAATAATAGTTTACTAGTATTTAATCTTAAGGTTGTTGAATTGGACTACCAAAACCATTAGCAAAAATAGGAGTTTCCTGAGTTAAAACCCGTCGATGTGAACCTATGTAATTTGAATCACTGCTTGCAGTATGACTTCGCCCATCAGTGCTGATGTTTGTGCCAAAACGACCAAAATCCCACGGGTATGATGTTCGGTTTGTTCCTACGATTGTTTGATTTAGGATGTAAAAATCATTCATGCCATCATAATCAGGATTTAAACGATACTCATATACGATTCCCTTGTGGTCTTCACTGAATGGAGCCCCCACTAACATCTTTGTCGAACCAAAAAACTCATCACCATTAGCGGCAAGTGAGGCTCCAAAGTGTTCTCCTGCGCCACCGGCAATAATCGGTGGGTAAAGTTTTTGAACATGTCCCCCATTAAACCATACATCAACAGAACCAATTTGTCGGTTATTTATATCTTTTTCCAAAGGTGAACCGCCCATGATAATGATATTATTTCCGGGTTGTTTAATCACTTCAGCATCAGTTCCGAAATTTGCACTTCTAATA
>Ga0209203_1001021_pt1 | contig 21481 bp, 26 predicted proteins | sample AD_UKC109_MetaG_FD_184423 | JGI IMG/M metagenome (GOLD analysis project Ga0209203, IMG submission 184423) | Active sludge microbial communities of municipal wastewater-treating anaerobic digesters from Hong Kong - AD_UKC109_MetaG (SPAdes)... | ecosystem: Engineered > Bioreactor > Anaerobic >... | reverse complement strand
CTTGGAAATTACCACGCTGCTAGGATCCGCAACCCCCGAGACAAGATACATGAGCAAAAATACGAAAATGGCCAGGACAAAATTCATCATCGGTCCGGCAAACGCCACCATGAAACGCTGCCATTTGGTCTTGGCGTTGAAAGTGCGGTCGAAAGGAGCGATCTGCATGACTTTTCGTTCATAGACATAAAGCGCATTCCGTTTGACGAAATATTCGTTGATGAACAGTTTTCCTCCATCTTTTCCGAGCAAATCATAGTCTTCCACCGTGATTTCCGGAAAATCCTGATACGACAGATTGTTGTTGTTTAAAACGATTTTGGTTATTTCTCCGTCCATATCCAGGCCGATACGGATCTTCTGTCCTTTTTTCAGCACGTCGGCTTCGACTTCTTCGCCGGCCATGGCAACATACCCGCCAAACGGAACGGCTTTGATCATGTAAGTCGTTTCGCCTCGCTTACGCGCCCAAACCTTTGGACCCATGCCAAAGGAAAATTCATGGCAAAGGATGCCGGCTTTCTTGGCGAAAATGAGGTGTCCGAATTCATGGATACAGATGACAAGGCTCAGGACAACCAAAAAGATGAGCAGATTAAGTAAGAATTCTAACATAAGCATTTCTCCCGATTAATATAAATATTGGTCATAAATCGTCTTTTTTATCTCGCGGTCAACCTTAACAATATTTTCCAGTTTGGGCTTTTTGACCGGAACATGATTTGCCAACGCTTCGGTAACAATTTTTTCTATTTCCAGAAAACTGATTTTTCCTGTTAGAAACAATCCGACAGCGGCTTCGTTAGCGCCATTTAGTACGGCAGGGTAAGTTCCGCCTCTTTCCATCGCTTCCTCGGCGGTTTTCAAAAGGGGGTAACGTTCATAATCCGCCGGTGTGAAATTCAAGGATAATGGCTTTGTAAAGTCAAGCGGTTGATTGAGTCCGGGATGTCTTTCCGGCCAATCCAGGGCGTGTGCAATCGCCAACCGCATGTCGTGGGTCGACATTTGGGCGACAACGGATCCGTCCGTGAATTCGACCATGGCATGAACGAGACTTTCTCTGTGCATGACCGGAACGATCATATTCATGGGAATGTCGAACAGGTAATGCGCTTCGATCATCTCGAATGCCTTGTTCATCATCGTGGCGGAATCGACTGTCACTTTGCGTCCCATTTGCCAATTCGGATGGTTGAGGGCGCTAGCGACATTGACTTTTTCCAATTCCTTGCGGTCAAGATCCCGGAATGCTCCGCCGCTCGCCGTGATATAGATCTTGGCAACGGTCGAAGGCCTTTCGCCTTCCAGGCACTGCCATAATCCGGAATGCTCGGAATCAATCGGACGAATACGGGCATTGGTTTCTTTCTGCATCTGTTTTACAAGTTCTCCGCCGGCCACCAAGGTTTCCTTGTTTGACAAGGCCACTTCCCTGCTAGCGGCAAGCGCCGCAAGCGTTGGCCTCAAGCCAATGATCCCGACTAAAGCGTTCACACAGAGCGTGTCTTTTTCTTCTGGTTCGTAGGCTGCGACTTTTTCCAGTCCTTCATCACCATAAACAATCTGGATATGATGATATATTCCCGCCAACGTCTCGGCATCTTCCTTTTGTGCGACCGACACTATTTGCGGTGAAAACTCGTCGATCTGTTCTTGCATGAGAGCGATATTATGTCCGCAAGCCAAGCCGACGATCTTGAAGTCGTTTTTCCGGGAGGATACAATTTCCAGGGTTTGCCTGCCGATCGATCCCGTCGAGCCTAAAAGACAGATTCGTTTCATATTATATCACCATAACACCGAAAATCGCCAGAATCCGGATTAGACAAGTAAGAAAGAGGGCCGAGAAGATCCACGAATCGAAACGATCCATGATTCCTCCGTGTCCGGGTATCAAATTCGAAAAATCCTTGATACTGTGATTCCGTTTGAATTTTGATGCGACAAGATCGCCAAACTGGGCGACGATGGAAATGGATAATGAAATCAAAAGAACAATCCAGAAACTGACAGTGAAAACATCAAGAAAGTAGGCAAACAATGCCGACAGAAATCCACCTGCCAACAATCCGGCAACGGCTCCCTCGATGGATTTTTTGGGACTTATTTTTTCCGCAAGACGATGCCGCCCGAATTTCGATCCGACAAGATATGCAAAAGTATCAGTGAGAATGGCCGTCAAAAGCACGTAAGTCACAAGCCAAAGAGTGCCAGAGGCAAATCTAAGATAAGCTAGACTAGCAAACCCGGAAGCTACATATAAAACGGTGAGGAACATCTCCGCCAGCGATTTGGAATCCATCGGCTCCATGAAAAGATAAACCACCAAAAACAAGAGCGTCATGAACAGCAACAAAACAGCCGGCAATACCAGATAGTCGTTATCCAATAAGGCAAAGAACAGCGCGGCATACATTATGGCTGTCAAAGCAATTGTCAGCACATCGGTGAAGATATGCCCGCGCCCTTGTGTCTTCAGCATCTTCCGAAATTCGTAAGAAGCCAAAACCGTGAGAATTCCGCAAAGGGCGAAGAAAATGTAATAGGCGTCTCCCCAAATGAGAATCGGTATGAAGATCAAACACATTACAACGGCGCTAATTACCCTTGTTTTCATGCTTTTGTCCTTTCAAGCCGCCATATCGGCGATCCCGATCATTGAAATTCACGATGGCTTTCCACAGATCTGCCGGCGAAAACGCCGGCCAATATCTGTCACAGAAATAGAGCTCCGCATATGCCGCCTGCCAGAGCATAAAATTGCTCAGGCGGACTTCCCCGGAGGTTCTGATCAGAAGATCAAGCGGTGGCAAATCCTTGGTATAAAGGTATTTTTCGATGTCCTTCGTTTCGACCTGTTCTGGTTCTACCAGACCGTTTTTGACATCGGTCGCTATTTTTTTTACAGCTTGAGTCAGTTCCTCATAGCTGCCGTAATCAAAACAGATATTCAAAACCAAGCCTTTGTGTTCTCTCGTATCCCGGGCGATTCTTTCCAGGATCTCACGGTTTTGATCGGACAATTTGGTTTTCCTTCCGGAAAAAATGACCTTGATGTCCTTTTCTTTGAAAAAGTCACCGAACTTGGCTTCGAACTCGCGAGGTAAAGCCATGAGAAAGTCGACTTCTTCTTGCGGCCGGTTCCAGTTTTCGGTGGAAAACAGGAACACCGAAAGCGCCTTAATACCCAAATCAGACGCGGCTGATGCGATTCTTTTGATATTTTCGACTCCGGCGTGATGACCGAATGTTCTGGGCATATGGCGTTTTTTCGCCCATCTTCCGTTACCGTCCAAGATGATGGCGATGTGTTTTGGGATTGTGAGTGTGTCCTTATCCTGTTTTTTTGACATCGGATCACCTCTTTCATAGACATCATTATACAACAATTTTGTTACAATACCTAATTATTTGTCATACCCATGGACAAAAATAAGACTATTTCTAGTCTTATATCTGCATGATGTCTTTTTCTTTGTCGTGGAAGATCGCGTCGATCTTGTCGGTGAATTTGTCGGTGAGTTTTTGGGTTTCGTCCTCGTAATACCGGAGATCGTCTTCCGTAATTTCCTTGTCTTTTTCCATTTTTTTGAATCCGGCGATCGCATCGCGGCGGACGTTTCTGATCGCCACTTTGCTGTCTTCTGACATCCTGTGAATCACCTTGACCGCATCGCGGCGGTTCTCCTCGGTAAGCGGAGGCAAGGAGATTCTTATTCCGATGCCGTCGTTTGCCGGCGTCACTCCGATATTGGCGGCGAAAATCGCCCTTTCGATCTGGTTCAACAACGACTTGTCGTAAGGCTTGATGTAAATCTGGGTCGCTTCGGGAACCTGGATCGAGGCAACCTGGTTGATCGGGGTCTGGACGCCATAATAGTCGACCGACACTCTTTCAAGCATTTTGGGATTTGCCCTGCCGCTTCTGACTGTGGCATATTCCTTGTGCAATGCCACAAGTGTCGATTCCATTTTTTCTTCCGTTTCCATCAAAATCAAATCTGTTGCTTCTGACATTTATATCGCTCCCTTCAGGATCTGATCAATGTTCCGATGTCTTCTCCCATGACTGCGCGTTTGATGTTTCCCGGTTTGTTCATGTCGAAGACATAGATGTCTATGTGGTTGTCGAGACAAAGGGCGGCGGCGGTCGAATCCATCACCTGCAATCCCTTTTCCAGGATTTCCCTTTGGGTCAGTATATCGTATCTGTTGGCTTGCGGATTGGTTTTCGGATCGCTGTCATAGACTCCGTCGGTGCCGTTTTTTGCCATATAGATGATGTCGGCATCCATTTCCGCAGCGCGCAGGGCGCTGGTCGTATCGGTGGTGAAATACGGATTGCCGGTACCGCCTCCGAAGATGACGATGCGGTCCTTGTCCAAATGGCTGATCGCTTTTCTGCGAATATAAGGTTCAGCGACTTCCGGAATGTTGAGGCTGGTCATGACCCGGGTCGGAACCCCGATCGCCTCAAGGGAATTTTGCAAAGCGAGAGCGTTCAGGATGGTTCCGATCATTCCCATGTAATCGGCGCTTGAGCGTTCGATGCCCATCTCATCGGCCAGTTTGCCGCGGAAGATGTTTCCGCCGCCTACAACGATGCCAATGGCGACAACGCCAAGATCGTAAGCGGCTTTGATTTCCTTAGCGATCGTCTTGACGACGAAAGGATCGATGCCGACGCCGGATTTTCCGGCCAAGGCCTCGCCGCTCAGTTTTATCATGATGCGTTTCTTTGACATTTGAAAACCCCCTTTGTCAATATAAAGAAAGGACACAGAAGTGTCCTAACATTTTTTGGTCTGAGCCATTACTTCTTCAGCAAAATTGTCTTCTTTTTTCTCGATTCCCTCGCCGACGGCCAAACGGGTAAAAGCGACGATCGCGGCGCCATTGGCTTTCACATAATCTCCAACGCTCTGATCGGGGTTTTTGATGAAAGGCTGGTTTACGAGGCAAATTTCCTTCAGGTTTTTCTGAAGTCTTCCTTCGACCATCTTGATGATGATGGCTTCGGGTTTCGGTTTGGCGGCTTCGGCGTTCTCGTTCAGGGCTTCCTTGGTCAGGATCATACGCTCGTGTTCGGTAACATCGGCCGGAATCGCTTCCTGGGAAAGATATAGCGGATTGCTGGCGGTCACCTGCATGGCTACGTCTTTGGCCGTGTCGAAGTTTCCGCCGTTCATGACGGTGAGGGAAGCGATCTTTCCTCCCATGTGGACGTAATATCCGAAAAGTTCTTCGGCTTTCTTGTTTACAACCGCCATCCGGCGCAGATTGATGTTTTCTCCGATCGAAGCGATGGCCGACAACAGGAATTCGTTCAATGTTTTTCCTTCATAGGGAATCGCAAGGGCTTCTTCGACGGTGTTGACATTGTTTTTGATTATGACTTCGCCGATCGTATCGGACAGGGCTCTGAACTTTTCGTTCTGGGCGACGAAATCCGTTTCGCAATTCAGTTCATAGACAAGGGCCTTGTCGCCGGATGTCTTGATGTTGCAGATGCCTTCCGCGGCGATTCGCGTCGCTTTATTCAATGCCTTGGTGATTCCTTTTTCCCGCAACCACTCGACGGCGGCTTCGAGATTGCCTTCCGTGGCCACCAAGGCCTTTTTGCAATCCATCAGACCGGCACCGGTCTGTTCACGTAATTCTTTAACCATTGCAGCTGTAATTTCCATGGTATTCCTCCTTAATTTGCATCAACAATATATTATCATAACTGATGGTTCTGTTCAATCGTTTTCGAAAAAGGGAGCCGGAAGGCTCCCATCTGTGTCAGGACAGTTTCAACAACGCTTCGATGAGTTCCGCTTTCCGGAGTTTCGAATAGTTGGAAAGATCATTTTCCTTGGCAAGCGTACGCAAATCTGCGACGGTCATCGATTCGAGTTCCTTGATGCCGTAACGCGGATATTCGACCGGTTTGGTAACCTTGGGCTCCACTGCGGGGGCGATGTCTTCTTCCGCATCTTCCTGGACGGAAGGTTTCACTTCAACCCGGATGGTTTTTGTCTTTTCCGGTTTTTCTTCCTCTTCGTCCGCGTATTCGGCGTCCGGATTTTCGTTTTCCTCGGCTTCCGCCTGTTCGTTGATCATGCCGCCGTTCGCTTCAATGACTGCGTCGGCCATTTTGCCGACAATCAGTTTGACAGAACGCAAGGCGTCGTCGTTGGCGGGGATGATGTAATCCACTTCGTCCGGATCACAGTTGGTATCGATTATTCCGAAAACCGGAATATGAAGTTTTTTAGCTTCCAGGATGGCACTTCTTTCCTTGCGCGGGTCGATGATGAAAATGGCTTCCGGGATATTGCGCATTTCTTTGATGCCGCCCAGGAATTTTTCGAGTCTTTCCATTTCCCTGCGAAGTCCGATGACTTCCTTCTTTGGCAACAACTTGAAGGTCCCGTCATCTTCCATCTTGTGGAGATCATGTAGTTTTTTGATTGAATGTTTGATGGTTTTGAAATTGGTCAGGGTTCCGCCGAGCCAACGTTTGTCCACAAAGAACTGTCCGCAACGGATGGCTTCTTCCCGGACGGGGTCCTGGGCCTGTTTCTTGGTACCGACGAACAAAACCCGGCCGCCTCCGGCCGCGATGTCGAACATGGCTTTGTAAGCTACATCGATGCATTCGCTCGTCTTCTGGAGATCGATGATGTGGATGCCGTTACGCGATGTGTAGATGAACTTTGCCATCTTGGGGTTCCATCTGCGCGTCTGGTGTCCGAAATGTACGCCTGCCTCAAGCAGGGCTTTCATTGATATTACTCCCATTGTTTACTTGAATCCTCCTATTTGATGTTTGCCTCCACCGCCTCTACGCTCCGGCCACCTTTCGGCTCACGGCCTTTTTGCTCCGCGGTGTGTGTATTTTTTACGGCGAGACTATTTTACCAAAAACGGCTCAATAAAGCAAGCAATTTCTGCTGGCTTTAGAGAAAAGAAAAGCCGAAACGGGAATCTAGCGTCCGGTGCTGCCGATTCCGCCTTTCCGGCTCAGAAAACGGATTTCCTCATCTGGTGAGGCAAGATACTTTTCAAATATTCCCTGGGCGATTCTTTCGCCCTTGGAAACCGCGACATCGAAATGTGTGTAATTGTAAAGTATGATCTTTATATGGCCTTCGTTTTCCGGATTGTCGCAGTAATCGGAATCGATCACTCCGACACCGTTGGCCAGCATGAGTCCCCGCTTATAAAGAGAACTTCTGGCATAGATTTTGAGCACTTCGCCTTTTTGCATGTAAGCCTTGAGTCCGGTTTCGCAAATGGCGGTGCCGCCGGCTGGAACAATCGTTTCCGCGGCGGCTTCGATATCGTAGCCGGCACTTTCAGGCGTGCTTCTTTGCGGGATGGCGATATCTTTATCGAGATATGCGAAGATGACGGAAAATCCTCTCGGTTTTTCCTTATACATCGCCGGCTCCGGTTTGTTTGATCTGTTTTTTGAGTTCGCGTTCCGCTTTGGCGAATTCGACATTGCGCTTCCGGTTTTCCGCTAATCTCTCTTGCCTGATTTCATTCAGGTTTTTGAACGCCTTTTCTTTCGAAGTGCCAATGAAGGCGTCCTGGGCGATCACGGTTATCAGATTGTCATGGTTTTCCACCACGCCGTTGATTACGACGACATAATAGATGAGATTGCCCTGCTCCAGCTTGATATAACCGGTATCGATCGTGGAAATGATCGGCACATGGTCCTTAAGAACGCCGTATTCGCCGTTGTTTCCGCTGGAAACGACGATGGCGTCGACTTCTTCGTTATATAGTTCTCCATCAGGAGTGACGATGACGATTCTCATTTTTTGACACCGGCTTTTTTCGCCATTGCCTCCGCTTTTTTCTCTACTTCATCGATTGAACCGACCAGCCGGAAAGCGTCTTCGGGATACGAATCGTATTTTCCGGTAAGGATTTCCTTGAAACCGCGAACGGTTTCCTTGACCGGAACATAGCTTCCGGCCTGACCGGTGAATTGTTCGGCCACGTGAAGATTTTGCGAAAGAAACAGTCTGATTCTTCTGGCTCTGTAAACGATTTGTTTGTCTTCCTCGCTGAGTTCGTCCATGCCGAGAATGGCGATGATATCCAACAGATCGTTATATCTTTGGAGTGTCTTCTGGACTTCCCTTGCTACTTGGTAATGCTCTTCTCCGACGATTTCCGGTGCCAGCGCCCTGCTGGTTGATGCAAGCGGATCAACGGCGGGGTAAATGCCCTCTTCGGAAATCTTTCGAGACAGGTTCGTCGTAGCGTCTAGATGAGTGAAAGTCGTGGCGGGAGCAGGGTCTGTATAGTCGTCGGCCGGAACATAAACCGCCTGGATGGAGGTTATTGACCCGGTTTTTGTCGAGGTGATTCTTTCCTGAAGATGACCCATGTCGGTAGCCAATGTCGGTTGATAACCGACGGCGGAAGGCATCCGTCCCAACATGGCGGACACTTCGGAACCGGCCTGGGTGAAACGGAAGATATTGTCGATAAACAAAAGCACGTCCTGATGTTCTTCGTCACGGAAATATTCCGCCATGGTGAGACCGGACAAGCCGACTCTCATTCTGGCGCCCGGAGGTTCGTTCATCTGACCGAAAACCATGGCGGTTTTTTGGAGAACTCCGGTTTCCTTCATTTCGGTATACAGGTCGTTTCCTTCCCTGGTTCTTTCTCCGACACCGGCGAAGACGGATATGCCTCCGTGTTCTTCGGCGATATTGTGGATCAACTCCTGGATCAAAACCGTTTTTCCGACACCGGCGCCGCCGAACAGACCGACTTTTCCGCCTTTGATGTAAGGAGCCAGTAAATCGACGACTTTGATTCCGGTTTCCAGAATTTCGGTTGTGGCATTCAATTCTTCCAATTTCGGAGCTTCGCGATGGATCGGCATCCGGTTGATTCCTTTGGTCGTAAACGGTTCTCCGTCGATCGGCTGTCCGAGCACGTTGAAAACCCGGCCCAAAGTATTTTTGCCTACGGGTACCTGGATGCAGGCGCCGGTATCGATGACTTCCATTCCGCGGACCAGTCCGTCGGTCGAATCCATGGCGATCGTGCGGACGATGCCGCCGCCAAGGAACAGCGCAACTTCCAATGTGAGATTTATGGCTACCCCGTGGTTATCATTTGCACTGGCATTGACTGTGAGCGCGTTGTAGATGGAAGGCATTTCTTTCTCGAACTGAACGTCCACTACCGGTCCCATGACTTGGACCACTTTTCCGGTTATTGGCATAATGTCCTCCTATTTCGCCACGGCATTGGCGCCGCCGATGATGTCGGTTAGTTCCAACGTGATCGCGGCCTGCCTGGCACGGTTATATATCAGATTCTGCTTGATGATGATTTCCGACGCGTTGTCGGTGGCGTTTTTCATCGCCGTCATTCTTGAAGCGTGTTCGCTGGTCTTGGCATCGAGCATCACTCCGTAAAGAGTATTTTCCAGATATATCGGCAACAGATCGTCCAAAACTTCACCGGGATCCGGTTCAAACACGAATTCGACGACCGGCGGTTTATCCGGCAAAGCGATGTCGGTGATCGGCAGGAACGGTTCTTCCCTGATTTCCTGAATCAGGGAATTCACATAGTGCGAGTAAATGATGACGATCCGGTCCACTTCGCCTTCGAGATAAAGTTCGATGAACACCCTGGACATGGCCTGGAAATCAATGAATTGGATTTCGTCGCGCGAATTCATCGATTCCTTGTTGAGCAAAGGATATCCTTTGCGCCTGATGTAAGAAAATGCCCTGTACCCGATCGTTCCGACAATGTACTCGGATGATGATTTGTGTTTGTCTTTGATGACGGATTCGAAATGTTTCAAAAGATTGCTGTTGTAAGGACCGGCAAGTCCCCGGTCGCTTGATACCAGAATGTATCCGGTCTTTTTGATTTCTCTTGGTATTAATAAAGGGTGCTGGAGATCGATATTCGACGAAAGAACATTTTCGATGATTGATTTGACGTGCAGGCAAACCGGCTTAAAAGACCGATTTTTCCGTTCGGTCTTTCTTAGCTTAGCGGCGGAGACCATGTTCATGGCCCTGGTTATCTGGCCGGTCTTTTTAGTCGCTTCGATTCGGTTTTTGATTTCACGTAAAGCCGCCATCGACTATTCCTCGCTTATTCGAATTGGTTTTGGAACCCGTCAAGGAACTTCCCGAGTTTTTCGGTATCGGGAAGTTTCTTGGTGCTTTTGATTTCTTCTAGCAGCGCTTTCCCTTCCTTCTCGGATTGGAAATAGCGATGCATTTCTTTTTCGTAACGTTTGACGTCCGTTGTTTTGATCTGATCAAGATATCCGTTGACAAGCGCAAACAAACTCAAAGCCTGAAGTTCGAAAGGCAAAGTGGCATGCAATCCCTGTTTGAGGATTTCCACGGTTCTCTCGCCGCGTTCGAGTTTTGCTTTCGTCATGTCGTCGAGATCGGAGCCAAATTGGGTGAATGCTTCCAGTTCACGATAACTGGCCAAATCGATTCTCAGGGTTCCGGATACTTTTTTGATGACCGGATATTGAGCGGCTCCTCCGACTCTTGATACCGACAGACCGGCATTGATGGCCGGGCGAACACCGGAATAAAACAGTTTCGATTGCAAATATATCTGGCCGTCGGTGATGGAAATCACGTTGGTCGGAATATACGCGGAGATGTCTCCTTCCTGGGTTTCGATTATCGGCAGGGCCGTAATCGACCCGCCTCCCAGTTTGTCGCTCAGTTTGGCGGCTCTTTCCAAAAGACGGGAGTGCAGATAGAACACGTCGCCCGGGAAAGCTTCGCGCCCCGGCGGTCTTCTCAGAAGAAGCGACAGTTCGCGGTAACTGATGGCATGTTTTGTCAAATCGTCATAGATGATGAGTACATGTTTTCCGGAAAACATGAATTCTTCGGCGATCGATACTCCGGCATATGGTGCCAGATATAGCAAAGGTGCGGGATCGCTGGCCGATGCGCTTACGACAATCGAATAGGACATGGCGTCATACTGTTTCAACGTTTCGATGACATTTAAAACGGTTGATTCCTTTTGTCCGATCGCGACATATATGCAAATGACATCGCCACCTTTTTGGTTTAGGATCGTATCAATGGCGATCGAGGTTTTTCCGGTCTGACGGTCGCCGATTATGAGCTCGCGCTGACCGCGTCCGATCGGAACAAGGGCGTCGAGGACCTTTAGTCCGGTTTCCAAAGGCTGGTTGACTCCTTGCCTGTCGATGACACCCGTGGCTTTCCTTTCCACCGGGCGGAATTTCTTAGCTTTGATCGGGCCGAGTCCGTCCAAAGGCTGACCGAGCGGGTTGATGACCCGACCGATCATTTCCTCTCCGACCGGAACTTCCAGAATCCTTCCGGTGGTTTTGACGACGTCGCCTTCCTTGATCAAAGTGGAATCATTCAATAAAATGGCCCCGACATGATCTTTTTCCAAGTTTTGCGCCATCCCGTAAACATCGTGGGGAAAAACGAGCAGTTCTCCGCTCATGGCATTGTCCAACCCGTAAACAAGCGCGATTCCGTCGCCGACCGATATCACGGTTCCGACTTCTTCGGTCTTGGTTTCTTTCGAATATCTGTTTATCTGTTCTTTGAGCAGCGCGCTGATTTCCAGCGGATCGATTCGCATCGGGCGCTCACCTCTCGTCCTTTTTCATTTTCAGTTGCAGTTCTTCCAGCTGGCGATTGCTGGTATAATCGATGATCCGATCGTCGACGGCGATCTTTATACCGGAAATTATCTTGTCGTCGATTATTTCGGTTATGGCAATTTTCCGGTTGTAATTCTTGCCTAATTTATCGGCCAAATTCTTTTTCTGGTCGGCTGACAGCGGTTTTGCGGTGAACACTTTCACCGGTTTCACCAGATTGTGTTCGTTGACGAATTCGTCAAAGGCTGTTTTTATTTCGAAAACGAGCCCCATCCGGTTGTTGTCGACGAGGACACAGAGAAAATCCTTTAACAGAGGCGATCTGACGGCTTTTTCGATGACAGTCTTTTTCTCCTGTTTGGAAATGTGCGGATGATCGAAGAAACGCAAACTTTTGTCATCAAGGCCTTTTGTGAAAGCTTCGAGACCGTCTTCGGTCTCTTTCAGAACATTGCGCTCAAGAGCCAGTTGGAAGATGGCCTCGGCATATTCTTCCCGAAGACCTTTCATTTCTTTCCGTCCCGGTCGATCTCGCTGATCGCATCGTTGACATATTTGTCCGTATCGACCGCTTCACCGATGATCTTGCCGGCCATAAGCCCGGCCAGTTCGATGACTTCGTCTTTCATTTCCTGACGCGCCTTTTCCTTGGCGGCTTCGATTTCTTTCTGAGAAACATCCTTGATCCTGGCCGCTTCTTTCTTGGCGCTTTCGATCATTTCCGTCTGTTCTTTCTCGCCCTTGGCTTTAGCTTGGGAAATGATGTCTTCGGACCGCTTTTTCAAATCGGTGTAATCTGACTCCGTTTTGGCCCGCAGTTCTTTGGCCGTTTCATTTTCTTTTTTGGCGTTTTCGATTTCGTTAGCCATGAATTGTTTTCTTTTTTCGATGAAGGCCGATATTTTGTCCCACAGGAAAAAACGGACGATCAACACAAGCACGACCGTCGCGCCGAGCTGGATCAGCAAATCGACCAGCGTTACTCCGAACGCAGATTCAATGGCTTTCGATACCGCTTCGATAATCTTCTCTACGCCCGTTTGCAAAAAAACGCCGAAAATCATGGTTTTCCCGTCTTATCCGAAGATGAGCAGCAAAGCCACAAGCAGACCATAAAGTCCGGTGGTTTCGGCAAGCGCTGCGGTAACAAGCGTAGTGGTGACGATCTTTCCTTGGGCTTCCGGCTGTCTTCCGATAGCTTCGGCTGCCTTGCCGGCTGCGAAACCCTGGCCGATTCCCGGTCCGATTCCGGTAAGAACAGCCAATCCGGCGCCCACATATTTGAGGCCGTCTGTGAAATACTGGTTGTACTCGGTGGCAAATCTCATGATTGCCGCAAACACATTGTCAAACATTGCTTGTCCTCCTAAGAAATATGTTTAAAATTGGAAATGCTTTCTTATTTTTCCGTGGCCATTGAAATGTTCACGACCGAAAGCATGAAAAACACGAATGCCTGAATTACACCGAAAAAGATGTCGAACACGATATGGAGAAACACTCCTGCGAAAATTCCCAGCGCCCAATTGAGCACCGCATAGATCATGGCGGAAATGACCATTCCGCTGACCATGTTTCCGAACAGACGCAAACCCATGGTGAGCGGTGTCGAGAACTCGCCGATCAGGTTGATCGGAATCATGATCGGGAACATATACCAGATCTGTCCGAGAAAATCACGAAGTTTTTGTTTGATACCTTTGAACTTGAGATTGGCAAATCTCAGCATGAAATATGTCGTCAGCGAGAAACATGCGGCCACGCCGGCATTGGAAAGCGGCGTTTTGAGCCCGATCAGGGCGACGGTGTTCGCGAACATCAGATACAATAACACCGCAATCAGATATGGTCCGAACATCTTCAGTTTCTTGCCGGGAAAGTGTTCCACGATCATGTTCTGAACGGCTTCGAAAAACATCACCATGACCAGAACCAATCCCTTTGGAGTATCGGTCGCTTTCAGTTTTCCTACCTTCATGCCGATCAAAATGATGGCGATGCTTAATAAGACGACGACGACAAGCGACGAAGCTACCTGGTCGGATAACGGACCGGATATTTCAAAGTTCAGCATTTCCGTCACCTTCCTTTTTCCGCATTTCAAAAAAGACAACGGGATAGAAAACGATCCTGTATGACAACAAGCCGACGAATGTCAGCCAGATATTCCAGTTTTCGTTAATGATCACGAAGTACAAAACGACTCCGAAGAAAATCATCTTTCCGATATAAAGAAACACCGTCGTGGTCTTGGCAAGTTTCTTCTCGCTCAAAAGCGCCTGTTTCATGACCCGGTAATGAAGCGAGTTGAGAAGCAGCGAGGTGAATGCTCCCAAAAGAAAACTGACAACGGGATAAAAGCTTTTGGCTATAAGATAGGTCACGAGCGAAAAAACAATCAGGAATGGCCAAATGAAAAGGAATGTTTTTTCAATCATGCCCAGATTTTTGGTTTTCATCCTGGTTTCCCCCTCCTGTAATTTTCATGGCTTTCCGAAACGAATCCACCAGACTGGCGGCCAGTCCCAGAAACAAAAGTATGAAGACGAAAATGTGCCGGTCTTCAAAAAAGCGGCTGTCGATGGCAGCTCCGGCAAAAAAACCCAGCGCCATCAACGCTACTGTTTCCAAAAAGAAATTCATCACCAATTGCCAGGCGTTAAATGCCTGATGCCTGTCCTTGGAAGGATCTTCTTTCATTTTGTTCCGAACAGACGGTCTCCGCAATCACCAAGCCCCGGAACAATATATCCGTTTTCGTTCAAATGATCATCAATCGCCACTAGATAGATATCGACATCGGGATGATGTTTTTGCAGAAATTCGATACCTTCCGGACAACCGACGAGCGCTACGAAACGAATGTCTTTTCCGCCTTGTTTCTTGACAAGGTCGATAGCGGCCACGGCCGAACCGCCGGTCGCCAGCATCGGATCGACAATCAGTATCGTCGCTTCCGAGACAATGCTCGGAAGTTTCAGGTAATACTGCTGCGGTTCCAAGGTCTTCTCGTCGCGGTAGATCCCGATGTGTCCGATCTTCGCGGTCGGGATGACATCGTGGATTCCGTCCACCATTCCCAGTCCGGCTCTGAGGATCGGAACGATGACGACATCCTTCGCCAATTCCTGGCATATCGTATCCGCAATCGGAGTCGTCACGCGCACGTCCCTGGTCGCCAGGTCGCGGGTGACCTCGTAAGTCACGAGACTGCCGATTTCATTGACATTCTCGCGGAATGTCTTGGTGTCGGTCGCCTTGTTGCGGATGATCGACAGTTTGTGCTCCAGCAAAGGATGATGGATCAAATTCACTTTTCCCATTTTTCATTCTCCTCGTAGGCTGTTATCAGATCAATGCGGCGTTGATGGCGGCCGCCCGAGTATTCGGAGTTAAGAAAAATTTCGGTGAATCCAAGTACCTCTTCCAAGGTATTCGTCCTTGAACCGAGACAGAGTATGTTGGCGTTGTTGTGTTCCCGCATCGCCTTGGCCGCAAAATTGCTTTGGCAGGCCCCGGCGCGGACGCCGCGGACCTTGTTTGCGGCGATCGACATGCCGATGCCGGTACCGCAGATCAGGATTCCGAGTTCGGTTTTTTTGTCTCGCACGGCTTCGGCTACCTTGAAAGCGTATAAGGGATAATCGACCGACTCCATACCGTAGGTCCCCAGATCGGTTACTTCGATCCCTCGGCTAAGCAATAATTCTATGACCGGTTGTTTGTAAGGATATCCGGCGTGATCGGATCCAATCGCTATTTTCATCTTCATCACTCCGCCTTTCTTCAATAGTCCGACAACAATTATAGCAAATTTAATGTTTCTTTACAATCTTTATTGAGCAAGAGACAAAAAGAAGACGCTTACGCGTCTGTCATTTTATCCGAACGGTACCCTGTCTCAGCACCGCGTGGTTTTCGACATCATAGACCGTCGACGCGATTCCTTCGATATCGCCTCCGTCTATCAAATAGTCCACCAGGTCCGCATAGCCCATCACGTCGGCAAATCTTGTGAGCGGAGCTTCGCCGCTTTGGTTCAGACTTGTCGTCACCATCGGACCGAACTTCTCCAAAATCGCCAAGGCTGTCGGATGATTGGGTATTCTGACGCCAACGGTATTTTTTCCGGCGCTTATCAGATCGGATACAGCGCTTTTTTTTCTGGCGATCAAAGTCAAAGCCCCGGGCCAGTGTTTTTTTGCAAGTGCCATGAATTCAGCATTCATTTCGACAAGCGGAACCAACATATCCGTGTTGGCGGCCAAAATCGCCATCGGTTTGCCAAAATCCCTGCCTTTCAGCAAAAAAATGCGTGTGATCGATTCAAGGTCGTCGAAAAGGCAACCGACGCCGTAGACGGTATCGGTTGGGAAAATGATCACTTTGTTTTTCAAATCCGTCAAATCCTTTTCTTTCGCTATCATGCTTTTTCCCGCTTTTCGATTATTTTTACTATGTCGCCAGGCGATTTAACAAGGTGTTTTGCCCCGGCGTTTCGCAATTCCGTTTCTGTCCTGAATCCCCACAATACTCCGACGGATTCAAGCCCGGCGTTCAATGCGGTTAAGATATCCACTTCGGAGTCGCCTACATAAAGAACCTTGTTTCTGTCAATTCCGAGTTGCTTTACAAGATAAAGAACGGATGTCGGATCCGGTTTGATGGGAAAAGTCTCCCGTTTTCCCATGACAATTTTGAAATCCATTTCGGGAAAATTTTCGGCTATGACCGGAATGACATCATTCTCCGGTTTGTTGGAAAGGACATTGATGTCTATTTCCAAACCGGACAAATTCTTCAGCAAATCGGAAATGCCCGGATATGGTGCCGTCGTTTTTGTCCTGTATTCGGAATAATATTTAAGGTAAGCCTTCTTGATATAGTCGAACATGTCCATGTCAAGTTCCCTGATTTTTATGATTCTGTTTACCAGGATGTCAACGCCGCTGCCGACAAAATATTTCACCTCATCGGAAGAAAAAGGTTTTTCGTTGATTTCCGCCATGGCGGCATTCACGCTTTCGGTGATGTCACCGATCGTATTCAGCAAAGTGCCGTCGAGATCGAAGATCACGGCTTGGGTTCTTTTCATTTCTTTGCCTCCGGAAAATCAAATGATATCTGTTTCTCGAGTATTTCCCTGACCGGTCTGTATGTCTTCCGGTGAATAGGCGTCACGCCGAGGATTTCGAGGGCTTTAAGATGTTCCTTTGTCGGATAGCCCATATTATGTTCGAAACCGTATCCGGGATACTTCTCGTCCATTTTTGCCATATATTCGTCGCGGGCGGTTTTGGCCATGATACTGGCGGCGGCAATCGAAGCCGATTTGGCATCGCCTTTGACGATTGCCAGCCATGGAACGCCAACATCCGGAAGCGGCATGGCGTCTGATAGGACGTAATCCGGTTTTATCCGGCATTTTCCGATCGCATCCATCATGGCAATCCTTGAAGCCTGATAGATATTGACTTTGTCGATCACGGCTTCGGAAACCATAGCGACAGCGTAAGCTATTGCATGTTTTTTGATTTCCCCGGCCAGATATGTTCTTACGTCAGCCGACAGTTTCTTGGAATCATCCAGTCCGACAATTTCATAAGCCGGATCGAGAATCACCGCGCCGGCAAAAACCGGTCCGGCCAAAGGTCCTCTCCCGGCTTCGTCGGTTCCGGCGATCAGTTTGAACCCTTCCTTCAGCAGTTGTTCCTCGAATTCATACATTTGCATCCGGCCTCTCCACGCTGATACGTCCCAAACGGTTGTTTCTAAATTCGTTCAGAAACAGTTTTGCAGCGCGTTCCCGGTCAATTATTCCTCCCGGCAAAAGGCAGCCGCGCACGCGTCCGATTTCCGATACCATGTCTTTATTCACTATATCTTTTCGGATGCCGTATCTGGCAAAAAGAAGTTCTGGGTAATTTTCACTCATCAATTTAATACCATACGCGGCCACTTCTTCCGCCTGATATATCTCTTCCTTGATTGAACCGATCAGGGCCAGGTTCAGACCGGTGATCCGATCTTCGAACTTAGGCCAGAGAATTCCCGGATTGTCAAGCAATTCAAGTTCTTTTCCGGCTTTCAGGTAAGTCTGTTGTTTCGTGATTCCGGGAATATTTCCGGTTTTGGCTTTGGCTTTTTTGGCCAGGCTGTTAATGAACTGCGATTTTCCAACATTCGGAATGCCTACCACCATCGCCCGGAAAGGGCGGGGAGACAATCCCTTGCGGAGGTCTTTTTCCTTAAGATAAGCCAGAATCGTTTTAGTTTTTGCCAGTATTGTTTTGAGCGGTGATCCGTTGAGGGAATCCACGGCCACGGCCGGGATGCCCTTTGAAGCAAAATACGCCATAAAAATCTCGGTGGTTTTCGGGTCTGCAAGATCGATCTTGTTCATAACGACTAAGCGCGGTTTGTCTCCGATGATATCCTTAAGCATCGGATTGGCGGAGGAAAAAGGCGCACGGGCGTCGAGCAATTCATAGACAATGTCGACTTGCGACAGCTTTTCGATTACTTCTTTTTTCGCCTTGGCCATATGGCCGGGATACCATTGTATTTGATTCATAACAATCACCTGATCCAATCCTGTCCCGGATCGGGATACACTACTTTGCCGAGCAATTGCCCAAACATGATGAATCCGACGGCGGGATCGCGAGAATCGTCCGCCATGTCGCGGTTGTCTCCCATGACAAAATAATATCCTTCCGGCAAAACCATTTCCGATATATGGGCGCCACGATTGTTATCGTCCGCCAGCACGCCGTTCACGTAAACTCCGGTGTCGTCTACCATCAATGTATCGCCCGGAATCGCCACCAGACGTTTTATCCATTTAGAATCGGTCATTTGGATGATGACGACATCGCCTTGCTCGTAGGTCGTGTTGTAATGATCGATGACGACAAACTGGTTGTCATGGTAGGTATCCATCATCGAGTATCCATCAACATAGGCGAATCCCAGAAAAAACCCGTTCACGATGATAACGAAAACCAGAAACTCTGGAATTACTGTCAGAATATCGAACCATGAATATCTTTTTTTGAAACTATCCGAATCGCCTTCGAGCGCGGCTTTTTTCTTTTTGGCGCCAAACATATATGTTATGCAAAACCACAAGATGTAGGCGGAAGACGCCAGAAAGCAAAGATAGAAGAATATACGAAAAATCTGACCCGAAAGCGGAATGCTCGGGTCGGATTCGAGAAAGTTGAACATATACAGAGGTTCTTCGGCCAAAATGATGGTGGCTAAAACAATAAATGCCAACAAGACCCAGAGAATCACTCCCCTGACAGGCAGTCTTTTCAGTATTTTCGCAATCTCAGCTTTTTCGTCAATAGGTGGTTTTTTGTCTTCATCCGGAATCATTTTCTCACCAGCTCGTCCAAAATCTCCTCGAGTCTTTCATATCCGATCAAGACTTCACGCGGTTTGGTCCCGGCGTTGCTTGAAACAATTCCATAAAGTTCTAAAGTGTTGACTATCTGAGTTGCCCGGTTGAAGCCGACTCCAAATTCCTGGGTTATTTTGTTCAAAGAGCACTTATCTTCTGAAACTACATATCTGGCAACTTCACCGAACAGTTCGTCAAGTTCCGCCTGCGAGGCATCGGTCTTGGCTGCTTCGACCAGACTTTCGTGGGTAAACAGATATTCCGGCATGACCTGGTCTGTGATGAAATCCGTGATGGATTCAATTTCCTCAGGCGACAGATAAGCTCCCTGAAGGCGCCTTATTATGCCGTTTTCCGATAATAGCATATCGCCTTTTCCAAGCAATTTTTCGGCGCCGGTCGCATCTAATACGACTGATGAGTCAACCGACGACGGAACCCGGAAAGCAAATCTGGTTGGAATGTTTGCCTTAATTGAACCTTTCAGAATATCAGCTGAAGGTCTTTGAGTGGCAAGAAGCAGATGAATTCCTACGGCACGGGATTTCTGGGTCAGTTTGAGAATCTGTTCTTCGACATCGTTTCCGCCGCTAAGCAATAGATCGGATGCTTCTTCGACAATGATTACGATACGCGGCATCACTTCGAATTCAGGATCATCGGATCTTCTGCTATAGTAATCCTTGACGTTGACAACCCGGAATTTTTTCAGGGTCTCATAACGTCTTTCCATTTCCTGGACTGCCCATTTCAAAGCTTCCACGGCGAGTTTAAGTTCGTCGATGATCGGTGTCACCAGATGTGGGATTCCGGCAAATTGTTGCAAGTCGACTTTTTTGGGATCTATCAGCATGAGTCTGACTTCGTCCGGACGATTCCGGAAAAGCAAACTCGCGATGATGGAGGCGATGCAGACGGATTTCCCGCTTTGGGTGGAACCGGCTACCAATCCGTGAGGCATCTGTTCAATCGATGTATAAACCGGTTTGGCATCAATGTCAAGGCCGACCGCTATCAACAAGGGGTCGTCCGACTGAAGAAATTGCGGATGATCGATGACATCGCCGAAAAAGACCGATTCCCTGACTTGGTTCGGTACTTCGATACCGACAGTATTTTTTCCGGGAATAGGCGCTTCGATTCTGAGAGACATCGCCGACAAATTCATCTGAATATTGTCGGAAATAGCGGTGATCCGTTTGGTCGGAACTCCAGCTCCTAGCGATATTTCATACCGAGTGACAGTCGGCCCTTTCGTATAACTGGAAACTTCTCCATCAATATCAAAGGACAAAAGAGTCTGGTTGATGACATCAATGTTTTCCTTGACCCATTCCGGTTCGGCTTCTTCCTTTGCTTTTCCTCTTTTCAAAAGGGCGATCGAAGGCAGACGATAACCGCTATAACCGTGCGAAGGTTGCCGTTCTTCCTTGTCTATCACCGGACGTTCGGGTTTTTTCATCATTTCCGGATCATATTCGCGGTATTCAAATTCATCGGAAAACACCGGAGTGACCTCTTTATCGTCTTCGTTCTTGCCGGGAGCTTGGAAAAGGATGTCTTCCTCTTCGTCGATCGGCGCAAACCGGTCGACGTCCAACTTGTCGTTTCTCTTGGCTTCCTCGATATCGCTCAATACGGTTTCTTCCATTTCGTCAGAAGATGACTTGTTAGCTTCGAACTCCCTTGCTTTGGCGAAAAAGTCATCGATTTCGACATTGCTTGCGGCTTGGATGCTTTCCTGTGGAACTTCCGGCGCTTCCACTTCTGCCTCTTCCTTCTTGTATAGTAGTTCATCGGCAGAAAGGTCACGCTTATGGATGCGCGACATGTCTTCGTTATTGACGGTAAGGAATTCATAATACGAACTGCCATAACGCTTTTTGGCTTCTTCCTTCGTGAGTTTTTTCTTCTTGCGGAACGCGTCGTATTTCTTATCGATGTCGCCGTAATATTTTCTGTCGTTCGGGACAACTATCTCATCTTTGACTGACATGCCAAAAATCGGAGACACGAATTTTTTCTTCATTGTCTCCTTATCTTCCAATTTGCTTATTCGGGGAATGAAAAACGGTCTTGTATCCTCCGTTCTTTCGGTTCCCGGAACTATTCTTTGCAGTGATTTCTTTTTTTTGAAAAGCATGCGGATCACTCCTGTTCTGGTGTATCCCCGATTTCCTCTTCGATCATGTTGTCGATGGCATTTTCTAATTTAGCCTCGTCATCAGGCGATTCGAACAGTTTCTTGCTGTAGACTTTGTTGGTTTCTTCGCCGAAAATGCTGATGATGTATTTGCATACTTCCTTGGTCACAAGCGTGACCGACGGTTTGATCGCCAGTTTTCTGAACCAGAAAATCGGGTTGGCGACATTGACCACGGTCCGGCCGACGGAATAAAGTTTTG
>Ga0209203_1001020_pt1 | contig 21496 bp, 34 predicted proteins | sample AD_UKC109_MetaG_FD_184423 | JGI IMG/M metagenome (GOLD analysis project Ga0209203, IMG submission 184423) | Active sludge microbial communities of municipal wastewater-treating anaerobic digesters from Hong Kong - AD_UKC109_MetaG (SPAdes)... | ecosystem: Engineered > Bioreactor > Anaerobic >... | reverse complement strand
TGATTGCTCTCCTGGTGCAGTGGATCATGGTTTGGAGTTAATCCATTTTTACAGGCCGTTCAAAACTCAATCCAGGTAAATCACCCCAAGCGCATACCCAAGCTTGGAAGGGTCTCGCAGAGCCGCCCGCTGCAAGCTCGTCTGTTGTGGAAAATCCATTTTCCGTTTGTAACGCTTTCCAAATATGCGTTCAAATGCCTGGCGCTGATCTGCTGTTTCAATGATGACTTCAAAATTTTCCGCAAAACGCAAGATCCGACTATTTGGGGGAAGCAGTTCCTTTAATCCTGGATGTAGTAACCACGAATAACATACCATCGCCCGGAAACGCGTATCAGGGAAAAACTGGGCAAAGAACTCTTTCGCCACTTCCAGCGACTCGGCCACCCTTTCCGGATTGATGTCTGCCCCTGCCTGGATATGGACGTTCAAGACTGGCATTCCCGCGGAAAGCCTGGCTTTCTGTGAATCGCTAATCATAAAAAACGGACTGCCATCCGCGTGGTTCTCGAGGTAGTACATCTTTGTCGGTTGATACTGCAGCACGCCCAGCTTGAAAATTTGCGCGTTTGCCAGGTGCCGCAGCCAGACGCAATCCGCGCGGCTCAGCCCAACTTTGCCGGTGTTATGGAAAAACAGACGCTGCCGCAGGGTGATATCGCTAAAGGTATCGTCAATAACCGCCGCCCAAACGCCGTAAGCCTCATACTCGCGCCGTATCTCAGCCAACTTCCAAACGATAACTGCCAGCCTGCCCAATGGATGCAGACGGCAAATCGGAAAATCCGGCACTTCCCCCTCGTAAGCCCCTTTCACAAGATCTGCCATTTGCTTCCTATGACGTTCCGCGTGCCCTGCCACCAACGCAGCCACCTGCTCGTCAAAACCGAGAGCTTTCAATTCTTGAAGGAACAAAAGGGGGAGTTCAGCCATGCTTACTAAACAATGTTGATCGCTTACAGTTTTCAAAGCAGACACAGGGGTCTGCCGTTACGAAAATCAACTCTCTCTCAAACCTCCAGAAGTAGGGGTAATCCCCCGTGATTACCCGTATAGACGGCATAGACGAGGTGACCTTTACGATGCTAGATAATCTACTTGAAAAATAAAAGTAAATGCTCACCCCAAACAACATGTAAACCATCATTGTTCACCAATTCTTCAATAAATCTGGCCAACTGGTCAGATCTTACAGTATTTTCAGCCCTTTTCGGCAAGCTTGCCTTTAATACGCCGCGTGATTGCGCCTGCCTCCGGCACTTTCAATAGCCATAGCATGCCCGCGTACACTACCACCCCCAACGCCACACCCACAGCCAACACCAGGAATTTGTTAAAGTTCCCAAACAGGGTCATCCACGCGAACAACACCAGCCCCATCACGGTGCTGCCTGCTAGAGCCAGCGCACCTGTCCGCAGGATTTGCTTGCCACCCACACCGTTTAATCGCCGCCGCATGATCGCAAACAAAACCAGGCATTCCACCGCGGTTGCAGTGGTATTTGCCAGCGCCAGTCCGCCCAAGGGAAGCCATCCAATCTGGCTGAAAAGACGCGCGAAGAAAAACGAAAGCAGAATGTTGCCCGTCATTGCCGCGACCCCTACCAGCACCGGGGTTTTGGTGTCGTGCATGGCATAAAACGCGCGGCTCAGCACCTCCACCAGGCTGTGCCCGGTGAGCCCCAGGGCGTACCAGAGCAGCGCCCATGCGACCATCTGTGTGGAGGTGGCGTCGAAGCTGCCGCGTTCATACAAAACCCGCACCAATGGCACGCGCAGCAATACCAGGCCGATCGTCGCTGGCAGTGCCAGTAACAGCATCACCCGAACAATGTTTGAGAGCGTCTGGCGAAAGTCGTCAGATTTTCCCAGTTCCACCTGCGCCGAGAGTGTCGGCAGCGAGGCTGTGCCAGCCGATTGCGCGATCGCTGCCTGGGGCATCAGCATCAGCGTGAATGCCCAGGTGAGCGCGCTCGCCGAGCCACCACCAAGCGAGAGGCTGATGATAGTGTTCGCCACGAAATTCAACTGCACAATGCCCGCGCCAAAGATCCGCGGCAGCATCAGTCGCAGCACTTTGCGCACTGGTCCATCCCTGAAACCAGCTGCCAATTCGTACTTGCGGGCAGGCAGCCTGAAAAGGACCGGCAGTTGCAGCAGCAAATGCCCGCCTGCGCCAATAACCGTTCCGATCGCCAGGCGTTCAATGCCCCAGGAATCTGGCAGCAGCAAAACGCCCAGGATAATGCCCAAAGAGTAAGCTGCTGGCGCTAACGCCGGCCACAGGAACACCCGGTGCGCGTTCAGCATGCCCATGACCAACCCGCTGATGCCAAAAATGATCACAGTAGGCAACATGATCCGCAGCAGGCGCGCCGTCTCAGCCACCTGCGCCGCGCTTGAATCGGGCACAAGCGCAAACAACCCGCGCTCCACCAGGATGGGCGCGAAAATCCACATCAGGGTTGAAACCAAAACCAGCACGATCAATACCGAGTTGACCACCCCCGAAGCCAACCTCCAGGCGCCTTGTTGATCCTTGCGGGTCAGGTAGCCGGTAAACATTGGGATAAATGCCGAACCGAGGGCTCCTCCAGCTGTCAGGTTGAAGAGCAATTCGGTCACACGGTTGGCAGCATTGAACGAATCCAGGGAAACACTGGTTCCAAAAGCATGCGAAACAACCATGCCCCGCACTATGCCCACGAGTGTGCTGAGGACATACGCGATCATCACGATCCCAGCGGCGCGAGCAATCTGCCGCCCTGCCTGGGCGCTGCCGGTGTTGCTCATATCCAACAGCTTTTGGCGTTCTTCGGAATTATCCACGCCCATTATCCTTGTTTGCTTCATACTTGAAAGCCACCTTGGCAGCTTCCCAAAGTTGGTCCATTTCCTCGAAACTCAATTGATCGACGGTTTTGCCCTGTTCTGCGGCTTTCTTTTCAATATAGGCAAAGCGCTTGCGAAAGCGCAAGTTCGTCTCGCGCAGCGCGATTTCGGGGTCAACTTTCAGCCAACGCACCAGGTTTACCACCGCAAAGAGCACATCGCCGGCTTCAGCCTGCCGCTCTTCTTCGGTTTGGGCCTCGCGCAGTTCGCCCAGTTCCTCGTGTACCTTGGCGATGACGGGTTCGATGGTTTGCCAGTCAAATCCAACGCGTTTTGCCCGCCGTTGAATCTGGTTTGCCTGTGTAAGTGCCGGCAAACTGAGCGGGATGCCATCCAGCATGCCCTTTTGGGACTCGCCGTTGCTTTTGCGTTCGTCCGCCTTGATCTTTTCCCAGTTGGTGAGCACATTGTCGACCGAATCCACGTCAATGTCCGCAAAAACGTGCGGATGCCGTCGGATCAGCTTGGCATTGATGCCCTGCAGCACCTCAGTCATAAGGAAGTCCTCATCCTCAGTCGCGATTTGGGCGTGCAAGCCGATCTGCAGCAGCAAATCGCCCAGTTCTTCACGCAGGTGCTGGTTGTCTTCCTGGTCCAGGGCTTCCAAAACCTCGTATGCCTCTTCCAGCAGGTAAGGACGCAGGCTGAGATGGGTCTGTTCGCGGTCCCAGGGGCAGCCGTCGTAGCGCCTTAGGCGGGCGATGATCTGCTGAAAATCTTCAAACGATGCGCCCTGGTTTAAAGGCGGCAGATAAAGGCAGGTCAGCATGCCGAGGTGCACGGACTGGTCGATCTCATAAAGCGCCAGTTTCTCAACGATTTCATCCGAAGTGCCGGCGTTGTGCACAAGCATCACGGAGTGCTCCTGGGGGTAAATTGCCATCAGGGTCAGTTTGAGCTCGCTGGCCTCGAAACTGCTGTCCAATTGCGAAATAATCGCCGGAATGGTTGGGGGAAACGATGGCACTTCAAGTTGGGCGATGTGCAGGGCATCTGCCAGCACGGTCTGCGGGTGCAGATCGATCCCCAAAGCGGAACAAACCGGTTCGATGAAACTGACGCCGTCGATCAATCGTATCGGCAACCCGCTGCCTTCCACAGACTTCATGATTTCGCTGACCGTCTCTTCCGCTACAAACGGGCTGCCAGGCACGCCGTAAGTCACACCTTGCTCGCGTTTGCCCAGCTCCATGACCTGCTGGACGATCGTCTCAAGCACCGATCCGATATCATCGCTGACATCGTAAATCTCGTCAAAACTGCGCGCTTGCACGCCTTCCGGTAAGCCAGCCACAGACGGGTGGAATTTGGTGCGCAGCCAGATTTCATCGCACTGTTCAAGATGAGCCCAGGCTTCACGGGTCAGGTATTCTGCCCCCGCGGGCCCTAATCCAACAATCGTTATTCCTCGTCCAGTCATCAAATCCACTTCCTCAATAAACATGCAAAGGCTGCCCACATTGAGCTGGGCAGCCTTTTAATTGTAACATTACCCGATTCCAACATACCAGGCAAGCTGGCAGGTGGGAACCAAACCTAACGCTTGGTGTAGGTCGGGGCCTTGCGGGCGCGCTTGAGACCTGGCTTCTTGCGTTCCTTAACACGGGCATCGCGCGTTAGCAAACCCTCGGCGCGTAAGGCGGGACGTACGCTCTCATCTGCAGTGACGAGCGCGCGTGCCAGACCGAGTTTGACCGCGTCACGCTGACCGCTCACGCCGCCACCCTGCACCTTTACGGTAACATCAAAGGCAGATGCGCTTTGACCAGTGACTTCGATTGCGTTCAGGATCGCGGGGGCATCGCCACCTCGCGGGAAGTAATCTGCCAGGGGTTTTTCATTGACAATGAAACTACCGCTGCCGGGATAAACCCGCACACGGGCAGTACTTTCTTTGCGTCGTCCAACTGCTTCTATGTATTGTGTCATAATTCCTCTTTACTACTTTTCAAAAATTGGCTGGGGGTTCTGACCCTGGTGAGGGTGCTCAGTACCAGCATAAATTTTTAGATTGTCAAGATAACGTGCTGTCAGACGGTTCTTGGGCAGCATGCCACGCACCGCAAATCGAATGATGCGATCTGGATGGGTCTCCAACTGGCGCTTATAGTCCACCTCGTGCAGACCACCCGGATAACCGGAATGGCGATAGTATTTCTTTTCTTCTGCGCGGGTCGGGTTCACGTTGATTTGGGAAGCGTTGATGACGACCACGTGATCTTCAAGAACCACACCAGGTGTGTAATCCGGGCGATGTTTGCCGATTAGCAGCGTTGCAATTTTGGTCGCAAGGCGACCAAGGGTCTGACCGGCGGCATCCACCAGATACCACTCTCCAGCCACATTTCCTTTAGGAATGTATGTTTTTTCCACTTTTTACTTCTCCGTTTTCAAAATACATACCCGGCCTTGCAGGCTGGGCAAACAATCTTCTAATTATCCTCGTTAAAGGTCACGGCTTCCAAAGTGAGACCGCGCGCTGGCGCCAGGCTGACAATGCCCGTGCCCAGGTTTTCGAGCCCGAGCCGCACAGTCTCCACTGGTAAATCGCCAAGCCCTATCCGGACCAAAACGTACACGATCCGCCGCACCATGTGGTAGAGGAAGGCATTGCCAACAATTGTGAAGCTCACGCCATCTTGCTCTTCCACCCAATTCGCCGAAAAAATTCGCCTGATTGTGGTGCCGTCTTCCTTTAGTGCTTTACCGAAAGCGATGAAATCATGCTCCCCAAGCAGATCGTTTGATGCTGCTTGCATTCGCAGGATATCGGGCTTGCGGTCGAGCCGCCAGGCATACCTGTCCCGCAGGGGGTCGCGTGCCGATTGCCAGTAGAGCTGATAGCGGTACTGGCGGCTAAGCGCGTGGTAGCGGGGATGAAAATCCGCTGCCACCTGCTGGACGCTCTGAACTGCAATGTCTGCCGGCAAAAACGCGTTCAAGGCATTCTGCAGGGAGTAGTCGGGGTGCTTCCAGTCCAGGTTGAAACTGACCACCTGTCCCCTGGCATGCACACCGCTGTCGGTGCGCCCCGAGGGCATAACTGCCCTGCCCTGCCAACCCAGCCGTCGCAGTGCTTCCTCAAAGGTTGCCTGGACGCTGGTCTTGATTGCCTGCCGCTGAAAGCCGTTGTAATTCGTGCCGTCGTAAGCGAGGATAAGTTTGTAATGTGCCATGCCTTTCGCTTTCTCGTGAAAGGCCTAAATCATTATTCCGATGCCTATTCGCTCACCAGCTCAAGCAGTACCATCTCAGCATTGTCGCCGAGCCTGGGACCAAGTTTGAGCAGACGCGTATAACCGCCCTTACGGGTCGAGAAACGCGGAGCGATGTCATCGAACAATTTCTTGACAATTTCGTTGCTGTTATTGCCGAGTGTGGCTGCAGCCTGTCGGCGCGCGTTGACCTTCAGGATGTCGTCGCCTTTTTGGGCGTTGCGTGCCAGCGTGATCAACTTTTCAGCATCTGGCTGAATGGACTTTGCCTTCGCCAGGGTGGTTTGAATTTTCTCGTGCTCGAACAGTTGCTTGATCATTGTCTTCCGCATGGAAGTGCGATGACCCATGGACCTGTTGAGCCGGTATCCTTTAACTTGATGCCGCATATCCTCTTACTCCACTTCTTCTTCTTCTTTTTCCAGATAGCCTTTTTCGACCATGGCCGCTTTCAGCTCTGTCAAACTTTTGTCACCGAAATTACGGATGGACAGCATGGCGCTTTCGCCTTTGTCCAGCAGTTCCAGCACATCGCCCACAGTGGTGATACCAGTACGCTTTAAAGCATTGAAAACGCGCACGGTCAAATCCAGGGCTTCGATCTGAGTTTCGATGACATCTTTGCTGACGAATGTTGTCTCAACTTCTGCCTGAACCACAGGTTTCACGAGCGCATCTTCAGTTGTGCCGCTGATGATGCGCAATTGCTCCATCAGAAGCTGTGAGGATTCAATCAGCGCCTTCTCCGGTGAAAGTGTGCCATCAGTCCAGATCTCAAGCTGCAAGCGATCGAAATTGGTGCTCTGACCAACACGCGCGTTTGCCACGCTCCAATTCACGCGCCTTACGGGCGAAAAAATCGCGTCCACGGGCAGCACACCAATGGGCAGTCTATCCGCGCGGTCTCCAGCAGGCAGATAACCCCTGCCGATTTCAACCGTCAAATCCATCTCTACGTGGGCATCCTTTTCATTGATGCTGAACAAATAGAGATCAGGATTGACAACTTCCACCTCTGGTGGGCAGCGTAAATCTGCAGCGGTGATCGTGCCTTCGCCTTTTACGTCCAGGCTGATGGTGGCGCTTTCCACATTGTGGAGTTTGAAGCGCAGCAGTTTGATCTGCAGCATAACCTGGATGACGTCTTCGCGGACACCCTTGATGGTGCTGAACTCGTGCATCACATCGGTGATCCGTACGGCGCTGACTGCCGCGCCCTTCAAAGAAGAGAGCAAAGTCCTGCGCAGCGCGTTACCAAGTGTGACTCCAAAGCCGCGGTCAAGCGGGCTGATCGTAAATTTTCCATAGTCACGGGACTCTTCAGTCCGTTCAATTTTTGGTATTACCATTTCCATATTTCCTGTCACGGTTACCCCTAACCAGTCTAACGTTTAGGTAAGACTGAATAAGTCCTCAGATTAGCGTGAGTAGTACTCAACAACCAACTGCTCGTTGAGATTGCCATCAATTTCTGAACGTTCGGGGTTGCGCAGCATCCGACCAGTTAGATTGGTCAGGTCACGCGCCAACCAGGTGGGAACAGTGCGACCTTCGGCTTCTTCGCGCAAGTTCTTGAAATAGACATTTTCCTTGGATTTCTCCACCACGGTAATGACGTCATCCACTTTGACACCAAAAGAATGGATGTCAGCGCGCTGACCGTTCACCAAAAAGTGACCGTGGGCAACCAGGATGCGTGCCTGCGCGCGGCTGGCCGCAAAGCCAAGCCGATAGACAACGTTGTCCAGGCGGGTTTCAAGAATGGTCAACAAGTTGGGACCAGTCTGACCGCGCATGCGCAGAGCCTGCCCATAAAAGCGCCGGAACTGGCGTTCGTAAATCCCGTATACCCGGCGAACCTTCTGCTTGGCGCGCAATTGCTTGCCATAATCAGATTCGCGACCAGGGCGACCGGCGTTCATTTTTCCATGCATGCCAGGAGCGTAAGCACGTTTCTCAAAAGCGCATTTAGGTGTGTAACAACGCTCTCCCTTGAGGAACAACTTCTCGCCTTCCCGGCGGCACAAACGACAAACTGCTTCTGTATATCTTGCCATTTTAATAATTTCCTTTTTCTTGTTTACACGCGGCGTTTCTTGGGAGGTCGGCAGCCATTATGGGGCACAGGAGTCAGATCTGTGATCATGCGCACACGAATGCCCAGGGATTGGACTGCACGAATTGCAGCTTCCCGACCAGGACCAGGGCCCTTGACGAACATTTCAACTTCCTGAAGACCCATCTGTTGGGCGGTCTTCACGGTTTGCTCGGCTGCCATTCTTGCAGCAAATGGGGTGCTTTTGCGTGATCCTTTGAAACCAGCTGACCCGGAGCTGCCCCAGCAAACTGTGTTGCCCTGCAGATCCGTGATGGTCACGATGGTGTTATTGAAGGACGCAAAGACGTGCACCTGTCCTGTCGAAATCTGGCGTTTGACCTTACGCGAAGTGGTCGATCGCCGCGCTGTACGTGCTTGTTTTGCCATAATTCTTCCTCACTAAATCTTTACATGTCTGTCGCAGCTTGCCATAGGTTGCCGCTGGGGAGAAAGGGAACCCCATCCCAGGCTTGCTGGTCAGTTCATTACTATTTCTTGGTCGCTCCACGACGGCGTCCGCGACCAGCGACGGTGCGCTTGGGACCCTTGCGTGTGCGGGCGTTGGTGCGGGTATTCTGACCGCGGGCTGGGAGGTTGCGGCGGTGGCGCAAGCCACGATAGCAGCCAATCTCAACCAAACGCTTGATGTTCATCTGGACTTCCCGGCGAAGGTCGCCTTCAACCTTGACGTTTTGTCCGATGTAATCACGTAATTTGGAAACTTCGGTTTCGGGTAAATCTTTTACCCGGACATCAGGATCGACACCAGTAGCTGCAAGGATACTATCCGCAGTTTTTGGTCCGATACCAAAGATATATCGTAAACCGATCTGGATGCGCTTGTTGCGCGGGAGGTCAATACCTTCTATACGAGCCATATTATGATTCCTTATCCTTGTCGCTGCTTGTGGCGGGTATTCGTACAAATAACATAAAGCCGACCGTCTCTTTTGACGATCTTGCACTTGTTACAGCGTTTCTTTATCGATGCTGATACTTTCATCAGTTTACTCCTTCTTCTATCCGCAAAGAATCTATTATATCTTTATCGTTCATTCTTGACAAGGTTTTGGCTACAAACTGGTCAATACCAGCGGGCCTTCCTTGGTTACTGCTATCGTATTTTCCTGGTGCGCAGTCAGTTTCCTGTTCACCGAAACAACTGTCCACTCATTGCGCAGTGTCTTTGTGCTCCGGGTGCCAATCAGCACCATCGGCTCAATCGCGATTGTCATGCCTTCGCGCAGCAAAAATCCCTGCCCGGGCACGCCGTAGTTGGTTAGCTGCGGGCTCTCGTGCATTTCACGCCCCACACCATGTCCGGTGTAAGTGTGCGTGGAGCGAAAACCCTGGCTTTCCACGTAAATTTCGATCGCCGAGCCAACATCGCCACTGCGATTCCCCGGTACCATCAAAGACGTGGCAATTTCCAATGCTTTTCGTGTCACATCGATCAAGCGTTGGGCTTCCACCGAGATCTCGCCGACGCCAATTGTGAAAGCCGAATCGCCAATGAAACCTTCGTAAACCGTACCGCAATCAACCGATATGATGTCGCCTTCTCTTAGCTTGCGCTTACCAGGAATGCCGTGCACCATTTCTTCATTGATGCTGGTGCAGATGCTCCCTGGAAAGGGCACGCCGTTTCCGGGGTCATAATTCTTAAAGGGCGAGTAAACTCCGTGAGCCCGCTGAAAACTCTCCGCGACCTCATTCAGTTCACCTGTAGTTACACCTGGCCGGATCTCCGCCTTGACCGCTTCAAGGGTCCGGGCATTCAAACGACCAGCTTCCCGCATCAGGGCAATTTCCGCGCCTGATTTGAGGTTGATACTGCTTCCAAACATTACGCCACAGCTTTCAGCAAATCTTCCGTGACCTGCTCAATTTCCTGTGTGCCGTCTATCTCAACCAATATCCCTGCCTGGCGATAAAAATCAATCAGGGGGGATGTCTGGTCGTAATAGACATTGATCCGGTGCAAGACCGTCTCGGGCTTGTCGTCATCCCGCTGATAGAGGGGTGAGCCGTCCACATCATCCACCCATTTAACCTTGGGAGGATTGTACAGCGCGTGATAAACGCGCCCCGCGTGGCTCATCCAACGACCGCTGAGGCGCTCCACCAGCACTTCATTCGGCACGCTGATGAAGGGCACTAAATCTACCTTGCCATCAATCTCAGCCAAAAGCGTTTCGAACGCTTCAGCCTGTGCCGGTGTGCGTGGGAAGCCGTCCATCACGGCTCCCATGGCACAGTCGGGTCTTGAGAGGCGTTCTCTCACCATCGCGATGGTAACACCATCAGGCACGAGTTCACCCTTGACCATAAAACTTGAAGCCAACTTACCCAGTTCTGTTTCCTGGCTCAGATTCTCCCGGAAAAGATCTCCGGTTGAAACATGTACCAGTCCCAGCTTTTCTGCCAGGATCTTCGCCTGGGTGCCCTTGCCAGCTCCCGGAGGACCCAGCATGACGATGTAAGTGGCTTTATTATTCATCTCAATACACTCCAGCTTAGTTGATCAAACGATCATCGTAGCCGTGCATGCGCAGTTCAGTACTGATTAACTCAACCGTCTCACGGATGGTGCCGACGACAATCAAAAGACCAGAAGCCTGCATCAGTTGCACACCCGCGCTACCAGTAGGCAGGAAGTAACCCATGATGTAAGGCAAAACTGCAACCAAACCCAGGAAGAACGCGCCTGGCAGCGTAATGCGCCGCTGAACACGCGTCAGGTAATCCTGCGTGGGTTTGCCACGCACAACACCCGGGATCTGAGCACCTTGCTTTTTCAGGTTCTCGCCGTAGTTCTGCTGTCCGAATAGAACATCAGTATAGAAGTACGCGAACGCGACTACCAACAGGAAGAACATAATCGGATACCACCAGGTTTCACCACCAAAGGCTTTATAAACCCAGTTGGACGCACTGTTGACCCACTTGGTCTGGGCATTGATAAAAAATGAAGATAGAATCGCCGGGAAGGTCAGGAATGACTGGGCAAAAATGATCGGGATCATGCCGGCCATGTTGACCATCAGGGGCAATTGACTGCGCACTGGCATCGACATACGGTTGCCAATACGCCGACCCGGGAACAAAACCGGGATATTGCGCCGTCCACCCTGTACATACACAATCGCCAAAATCGTCAATACAAAGACGATCAGCACCACCGCAAATACCCACCAGGCTTCTTTCGCGTTGAACATCTGGGCGATCGTAACCGGGAAACGTGAGACAATACCAGCGAAAATGATCAACGACAAACCTTGATTGCGCAAGCCGTATTCAGAGATCAACTGACCAATCCAGATGCCAAACATCGTACCGCCCACCATGCTGATGATGGCAGTGATGGTCGGCAATAACCGTTCTCCGGTGAAGCCCCATTGCTCAATGACTGTGCTGCCGCCCAGCATGGAGTTAAAGATATTGATTTGTCCAAAAGCCGAGAGGAGCGCCATCGGAATAGTCAGGATTACGGTCCATTTTTCCATCCAGATGCGACCTTCGCGGGGATCATCCTTCATTTTCTGCTCCAACGCGGGGATTACCGGCGTAAGCAGTTGCAGGATAATTTGGGCGGTGATATAGGGGTAAACACCCATGGCAAGCACAGAGAATCTGGATACAGCTCCGCCAGACAGCAGATCAAGCAAGTTCACCAGGTTACCGCCAGCGCCCGTCTGTTGCGACAATGCCGCGACAGCGGCACGGTTAATGCCGGGAACTGGAATGTTAGCTGCCAGGCGGAAAATCGCCAGCAGCAACAGCGAAATCAACAGCTTGTTGCGGATATCCTCAGATTTCCACAGGTAACGCCAGGATGATCGTTTCATCACTCATCTCCTCTTAGCTACGAAAGTGCCAAAGTTTCGATAGTTCCGCCAGCTTGTTCAATCTTCTGGCGTGCGCCTTCAGTCACCTTATGAGCTTTGATTTTCAGGGCAACGTTAATATCACCACGTCCCATGATTTTGATGGGCAAATCTTTGCCCTTCAACAGACCAGCAGCTTTCAGGCTCTCAGGGGTGATTTCATCACCGGCCTTGAAGCCCTGCAGTGAGTCCAGGTTTACTTCCGCGTAGCGTACACGGTTGCGTGGGGTAAAGCCCTCACCACGCAGGAAAGGTAGCTTGCGGAAGAAGGGCAGGTTGCCGCCCATATGATAGGGGCGCACACCGCCGCCACTGCGCGAGTTCTGACCCTTGGTGCCGCGACCGGCAGTTTTGCCAGCGCCGCTACCAGTGCCCCGACCTACACGCTTGCGCGTTTTCTTTGCGCCTTCGTTCGGTTTAAGATCATGTAGTTGCATGCTTACTTCTCCTCAGTGTCCGACTCGATCTCGATTAGATGCGAGACCTTTGTCAGCATACCGCGCAGAGCCTCGTTGTCCTGATGCTCAACAACCTGGTTGAGATTATGGAAACCGAGTGCTTTGAGTGTTCGTTTGGTGCGTTCGGTGTAACCGATGCCGCTTTTCACCAACTTGATACGAAGCGTGTTGGATTGTTTCTTAGCCATTCTTCCTCCGCTCCCAATATGGTGTCACATCCCGCACGTCCTTGCCGCGTTCCGCAGCCACGGTGGCAGGTGATTTCAGCTGTGATAAGGCATCGAAAGTAGCCTGAACGATGTTGAGCATGTTTGAAGAGCCCAGAGATTTGGTAAGGATATCCTTGATCCCTGCAGCTTCGCAAACCGCACGCACACCACCAGCCGCGATAACGCCAGTACCAGCCGAAGCAGGCTTCAGCAGCACTTTCGCGCCGCTTTGGCTGCCAGTCACCTCGTGGGCGATTGTGGTGCCCATCAGGCTTACTTTCTTCATATTCTTATACGCACGCTCGGTGGCTTTGCGCATCGCATCCGGAACAGCCAGTGCCTTACCAGTGCCCAGACCAACATTCCCGTTGTTATCGCCGACCACCAGGGTCACGCGGAACGAGAAGCGGCGGCCACCTTTGACAACTTTGGCAACGCGGGCGATGTCAATCACACGTTCGTCGTATTGAGTCTCTAATCCTTGATATTCTTCCATAGTATCCTCGTTTTAGAATTCCAGCCCGCCCTTGCGAGCACCTTCGGCCAGAGCTTTCAGACGACCGGTATAAATGTAACCACCACGATCCATGACAACGGTTTTGATGCCTTTGTCCAGGGCGCGTTTGGCAAGCGCTTCGCCAACAAGCATAGCTTGTTCGGTTTTATTCTTGCCCTTCACGACTTCACGCATCGCCGCATCCACTGTGGAGGCGGACACGAGGGTTGTGCCGCTGTGATCATCGATCACCTGGGCATAGATCTCGCTGATGCTGCGAAAAACATTCAGGCGCGGACGCTCTGGTGTGCCAAAGACCTTCTTGCGCACACGAGCATGACGGTGTAAACGAGCAGCGTTTCTTGATTTTTTAGCCATAGTCATTTACCTCTACTTACCGGTTTTTCCGGCTTTACCAGCCTTGAGCTTGATGATCTCGCCCTGGTAGCGAACACCGGTTCCATGATAACGTTCTGGTGGGCGCAGCTTGCGAATATTCGCGGCTACCTGACCCACCTGCTGGCGGTCACGCCCTTTGATCTTGATCAGACGGGCTTTTGCGTCCACGTCGTAAGTGATGCCATCGGGAGCAGGGAAGTTGATGGGGTGTGAATATCCCAGGTTCAACAGCAGGTCCTTGCCTTTCAGTTCAGCCCGATAACCGACACCGCTATACTCCAGCACGATTTCAAAGCCTTTGTCACAACCAACGATCATGTTATTGAGCAGGGCGCGCGTGGTTCCGTGCAAAGCCCGCATCCGCGGTTCGTCGCTGGGACGTTCCACTGTGATGACGCCATCTTCGAGTTTAATCGAAATCTCAGGGGAGAAAGTTTCCTCAAGGATCCCGTTGGGGCCCTTCACTGAAACCTTGTTCCCGTCCATTTTTACTTCCACACCCTTGGGTAGTGTGATGGGTAATTTACCAATTCGCGACATTTCTCTTCCTCCTACCAAACCTTGCAGAGGATCTCACCGCCGACGCCGATCTTGCGAGCGCGTTGGCCGGTCATGATACCCTTCGGGGTTGATAAAATCGCGATACCAATACCAGATAATACCCAGGGGATATCATTCTTGGAGGTGTAAACCCGGCAGCCGGGGTGGCTGACGCGCTCCAAACCCGTGATAATCGGGCGGCGTTGGCGGCGTTCGCCGATGTATTTCAGTTTCATGCGCAAAACTTTGTGCGATTCGCTTTTTCCATCAACGACTTCATAACTCTCAAGATAACCCTCTTCGGTCAGAATGCGGGCTAGTTCACTCTTGAGCTTCGAGCTCGGCATGGCTACGGTTGTTTTTCCAACCATGGCAACATTGCGGATTCTCGTCAACATATCGGCAATTGGATCTGATATAGTCATTTTCATCCCTCCAGGTCTAATTACCAGGATGCTTTAGTCACACCGGGGATTTTTCCCTGGAGTGCTAATTCACGGAAGCAAATACGGCAAAGACCAAATTTGCGCATATAACCGCGCGGTCTGCCGCACACACGACAGCGATTTACAACGCGGTTTGGATATTTCCGCCGCATTTCGCGATATTGCATACACTTTTTAGCCATTTAGTTTCCTTTCCTGAAGGGCATGCCGAATTTGCTCAGCAATTGCCGGGCATGGTCATCAGATTCAGCGGTTGTCACAATGCTGATTTCCATTCCACGCACTTTGTCAATTTTGTCATACTGGATCTCAGGGAAGATCAGCTGCTCAGTCAGACCAAGCGTGTAGTTGCCACGTCCGTCAAATGAATCAGCCGAAATTCCACGGAAGTCACGCACACGAGGCAGAGCAACGTTGATCAGGCGGTCCAAAAATGCCCACATCTTATCTCCCCGCAAAGTGACCTTGACGCCAATCTGACGCCCTTCACGCAGCTTGAAATTGGAAATGGCTTTCTTGGCGGCGATGACAACAGGCTTCTGACCGGTGATGATTGTCAGATCGTTCACAGCAGCATCCAAAGCCTTGGGGTTATCCAACGCTTCGCCGACACCGATGTTGACCACTACTTTGGTGATCTTCGGGATCTGCATGACGTTTTCCAACCCGAGCTCTTTTTGCAGAGCTGGCGCGAATTCGTTCTTATATTGTTCTTGTAGTCTGTTCATATCTGCTCACCTACGCCTTAGTTGCCTTTGGCGTCTTTCTTCTTACTCTCAGCGGGTTTTGCCTTGCTCACAGTCGCTTTTGCGGCTGGTTTCTTGGCGGCAGGTTTTGATTCTGCTTTCTTTTCCACTGGCTTCTTGGCGGCTGGCTTCTTGGCACTGTCGGCCTTGGCTTTGGTGGCCTTGCGGGCTCCCTTGGCTTCTTTTTCCGCTTCACGATCCACAACCACAACATTCGAGGCATGGATTGGGGCTTCAAACTCACGGATACCGGCAGGAATGGTCTTGCCGCCGGACTGGGTTTGCTTCTGGTGTTTTTTCACCATATTCACGCCCTGCACTACCACACGGTTTTCCTTGGGCAGCACGCGGATGACTTCGCCAACCTTGTCCTTGTTATCCTCATCGCCGCGCATTACCAACACGCGATCGCCCTTATGTATTTTCATTTTCATTCGATACTCCTAATTCACCAACTACAGCACTTCCGGAGCCAATGAAACGATCTTCATATAGCCTTTGTCGCGCAATTCACGGGCAACCGGGCCAAAGATGCGCGTACCGCGGGGGTTCACGCCGTCGTTGTCCAGGATGACTGCCGCATTGTCGTCAAAACGGATTGTGGATCCATCCGGACGGCGGTAGGGTTTGCTGGTTCTCACGATAACAGCCTTCACGATCTCACTCTTCTTAACCGAAGCCTGAGGCGTGGCAGTTTTCACGGTGCCAACCACTGTATCGCCAACGTAACCGTAACGGCGGCCAGTGCCGCCCACAACCTGGATAACCAGGAGTTCACGAGCGCCAGTGTTATCAGCAATAACTAATCGAGACTCTCGCTGGATCATGCTGCTTCCTCTTCCTCGAGTACTTCCTCGACCTCTTCAGCCACAGCTTCAGCTTCGACGGATTCCTCAACCTCTTCGGCTACAGCTTCAGCTTCGATCAATTCCACGACCTCTTCAATGGCCTCGGATGTCGATTCAACGCCTTCCTGGCGGGTTTCGATCTTGACGATCTTTTCCACAACCCAGCGTACAGTTGCTGAAATCGGAGCCGATTCGACGATCACAACCTGATCGCCCACATTGCAGTCCAATTCATCATGCGCCTTGTACGCCTTGGTGCTCCGCACCACTTTGTGATAAAGCGGATGCTGATAGGTGCGCGATACTTCCACGATGACGGTTTTGGTCATCTTGTTCGATTTAACTACACCCGTTAAACGTCGGCGTTTGTTCATTTCTTACCTTCCTTCTCCTGGCGGGCGCGCTCATTCAGGACCGTTTCCATTCGGGCAATGTCCCGTCGGGCAACCTTGAAGCGACTTGTGTCCGTCAACTGACCGGTCACGATCTGGAAGCGCAAGTTCATGAGCTCCTGCCGGATGTTCAACAGTTTGATCTTAATATCTTCCGTAGAAAGTTCCCTTACTTCTTTGTTGTTCATGAACCTTCTCCCATCGTTTCTCGGGCTACGATCTTAGTCTTAAAGCCCAGCTTATAACGTGCCCGGATCAAAGCTTTGTTCGCTGATTCGGCATCAGTTCCACCGACTTCGAACAAAATCCGACCAGGTCGAATCACTGCCACCCAGTGGTCCACGGCGCCCTTACCTTTACCCATACGGGTTTCAGCAGCACGCTTGGTGTAGGGTTTATCAGGAAAAACACGGACCCAGATTTTTCCGCGGCGCTTCAGCTCATGCACGATTGCACGGCGGGCAGCCTCGATCTGGCGCGCGGTCATATAACCGCAATCCAGTGCCTTCAATCCATAATCACCGAAGTTCACGTCCACACCGCGCGAAGCTTTTCCCTTCATGCGGCCGCGCATTTGCTTGCGGTACTTTACTCTCTTTGGCATCAACATAATTTACGTCCTCACTCGTTCCGAATAATTACTCGCTAATATAGACACCTTCGGTGGTCTCAACTTTTTCTTCGGGCAGGTTCAAGACGATGCCCTTATAAATCCAAACCTTGATGCCAATCTGACCAAAAGTGGTCGTGGCAGCGGCACGGGCGAAGTCAATGTCAGCACGCAGCGTCTGCAGAGGCACACGGCCTTCACGCAAGGTCACGCGGCGAGCCATTTCAGCACCGGACAAACGACCGGAGACAGAAATCTTGATCCCGCCTGCGCCCTGGCGCAAAGCCTGTTGGATAGCGCGTTTCATCGCGCGGCGATAGCTGATGCGGCGCTCTAGCTGGCCGGCAACGTTGGTTGCCACCAGGTAAGCATCCGTATCCGCCGATTTGATCTCTTTGACTTCCAGATCAATCTTCTTGCCTGTTAGTGCTTCCAGCTGCTGGCGCAGAATTTTGACACTCTCGCCTTTGCGGCCGATCAAAATGCCGGGTTTGGCAGTGTGCAGGGTGACCTTCACCTTGCCTGGATAGCGTTCGATTTCGATGTTTGAAACACCAGCGCGTTCGGCTTCCTTTTTCACCAGCTCGCGGATCTTCAGATCCTGATGCAGTTGATCGGTATAATCTTTGCCTTCAGCGTACCAGCGTCCTAACCAGGGCTTGTTAATCCCAAGACGAAATCCGATTGGATGTACTTTACGACCCATATCTCACTCCTTACCTTTACTCGACTTCGCGTAATATAACGGTCACATGCGAACGGCGCTTCAACAACGGCTTGAAACGACCGCGGGCACCAAACCTGCGCCACTTACGAGTGGGAGCTTCGTCGGCGAAGATCTTGTAAACAACCAGGTCATCGCGGCTAACACCAAAGTTCTCTTCCGCGTTCGACATAGCCGAATAAATCAGCTTACGAACTGGGCGGGCTGCCTTGTTTGGGGTCAGGCTCAAGGTGTTTAATGCCTCGATTACCTTCTTACCGCGAACAAGGTCAATAACCAGGCGGGTCTTCTGAGCGGATTCAGCGAAGTTGGTGAGTTTTGCAGAAATTTCCTGTGCCATACTCTACCTCACTTTCCCTTTTCAGAGACGTGCCCACGGAACCAACGGGTTGGGGCGAATTCGCCCAACCGATGACCAACCATGTTCTCAGTCACATAGATCGGAACGTGACGGCGACCGTCATGCACTGCAATCGTATGCCCTACCATCTGGGGGAAGATGGTGCTGGCGCGGCTCCAGGTGCGGATGACCTTCTTTTCGCCTCTTTCGTTCATATCTTCAATTCTTTTCAACAGTTTCGGGTCAATGAATGGCCCTTTTTTCAATGATCGCGACATCTTAGTTTCCTTTTCTGTCTCTCATCCACTACTTGCGCTTTGCCTTGGAGCGGTGGCGAAGAATCATGTCATCCGTGCGCTTATTTGTGCGCGTCTTGTAACCAAGGGTTGGCTTACCCCAGGGGCTCTTAGGACCAGGCATACCGATCGAGCTGCGTCCTTCACCACCACCATGCGGATGGTCCCTCGGAGACATCGCGGTACCGCGAACTTCAGGACGAAGTCCCATGTGGCGCGCGCGTCCGGCCTTGCCGAGTTTGATATTGCTGTGTTCCACGTTACCGACCTGACCGATCGAGGCGCTGCATTCCTGCAGAACCAGGCGAACTTCGCCCGAAGGCATACGCACATGAGCGTACTTGCCTTCCTTCGCGAGCAGTTGCGCGGAAGTTCCGGCGGAGCGAACGATCTGAGCACCCTTACCAGGGTGCAGCTCGATTGCGTGGATCGTGGTGCCAACAGGAATATTCGCGAGGGGAAGATTGTTCCCGGGGCGGATTTCCACGTTTGGACCAGAAAGCAGCGTATCGCCAACTTTGACCCCGATGGGGGCAATGATGTAGCGTTTCTCGCCATCAGCGTAGTTGAGCAGTGCCAGGCGGGCTGTCCGATTTGGATCGTATTCGATCGCGGCGACTTTGGCGGGGATGTTCATCTTATCCCGTTTGAAGTCCACCAGGCGGATCTGCCGGCGTGCGCCGCCGCCACGATGACGTACAGTCACACGACCAGCCGAGTTGCGACCAGCGTGTTCCTTTTTCAGAACAATCAAGCTGCGCTCGGGACGGCTCTTGGTTATTTCTTCGAACGTGTAGCTGGTTTTGTGCCGCTGACCGTTCGTCTTGGGTTTATAAATCTTGACTGCCATTAGTCCACTCCTTCAAATACAGGAATGCTCTCCCCAGGCTTCAAGGTCACGATGGCTTTTTTGTAGCCATTAGACCGAAGTGCCAGCTGCCGGGTCCGCGAGTTGCGGTGTGCTTTGGCAGGGAGGTTGATGATATTTACACGCACTACGTTGACATCAAAAGCCGTTTCGACGGCGGTCTTGACCTGTTCGCGAGTGGCATAAGATGCAACTTCAAACACGAACTGGTTCAGTTTTCCTGCCAGGTAATTCGACTTTTCAGTCACAACAGGGCGTCGCAGGATATCAAAGACGGTATTACTCATTCTGCTTCACCTTCCTATCCCAGATAACTCTTGATCACATCGAGTGAAGCAAGGGGGATAATGACTTTCTCACAAGTGAACAGATCGCGGATGTTCAGGTAATTTGCCTGCAGCAATTTGGCATTAGCCAGGTTGCGTCCGGATTTGATCAGGTTTGTGTAAGATTCGCTCTTGTCGGGCACCAAAACCAGCTTACGCGCATCGCCAGCCAGGGCTGAGAGCCCTTTTGCCAGGTCCGCGCTGCGGGCTTTATCCATGCTGAGCGTGTCTACCACGATGATCTTGGCATCGTTGGCGGTCACGGTCAAGGCACTGCGCAGGGCTGCGCGGCGCATCTTCTGAGGCATAGCCTGGGTGTAATCCCGCGGTTTTGGGGTGTGGATGCGACCACCGCCCACAGACTGTGCAGAAATCATACTGCCGCGTCGGGCGCGACCAGTGCCTTTCTGCGCGTAGGGCTTGGCTCCGCCGCCACGGACTTCGCCGCGGCGCTTGGTGTTGTGCGTGCCCAGGCGGGCATTCGCCATCTGGCGCTGATAAGCCTGGTGCATCAGGTCCACATTCACTTTAGCTGCAAAAATTTCATCGGGCAGTTCGACAGTATCCGACTTTTCGCCTTTTAAGTTATAGACATCAACTTTCATGATAGCTTTCTCCATTCAACCACAAGCGCATTACTGCTTGCGAGCCTCTTTGATTACCACAGTTCCGCCCTTGGCGCCGGGCACTGAGCCCTGAACCGCGATCAGATTGCGCTCTGGATCAACCATCGCAATACGGATATGCGAAGAAGTGACCTGAACATCGCCCATATGCCCAGGACGGCGCTTGCCTTTGTATACACGCCCTGGCGTGGTGCCGGATCCAGAAGAGCCGGGAGAACGCTGGCGATCAGACTGACCATGGGTTGCGGGTCCGCCGTGGAAACCATGACGTTTCATAGCACCGGCAAAACCCTTGCCTTTGGAGGTGCCGATAACGTCCACATATTCGCCTGCAGCGAATACGGAAGCTTTCAGTTCGTCACCTGGGTTGACATCTTCAATTTTCTTGGTGCGGAATTCCCTCAACACGCGCACGGGAGGGAGATTGTTAGTCTTGAGATGGCCGAGTTCAGCCTTGCTCAGACGCTTTGGCTTTGTTTCTCCGAAGGCTAGCTGAACAGCACTATAGCCGTCAGTCTCAGCACTCTTGATCTGAGAAACAAAACAAGGCCCAGCCTCGAGAAGCGTCACGGGAATTGCGCGCCCGCTTTCATCGAAGATCTGGGTCATACCGATCTTTCTTCCTATAAGCCCTTTTAACATACTATTCTCCTGTTTAGTATTCTGCGAGACTGTCAGCCTGGGCAAGCTGCATCATCTCCGCACAATTCAGTCAATGTTCCCTGTGCAGCGGTCTGCCCACGCGGGTAACATTCTTAAATTGTCACACAAATATAACTACCTCTGAAGGTAGCCCGTCAAATATATCACAACCCCCCGCGGAATGCAAGGGTTTTTTGGACTTATTGGCTGGTTTTCCTTAGCAAGTTACTGTGCTCAGCAATTCTACTACAAAAGCTCTGGTTCAGACACACAAAGCGTTGGATCGAGAGATCCCGTAGGGAAAAGGCCAGTGTATGACACCACATAGGTGACAATTTGTGACAGGACATGGGTTACACTTTTGATTATAAGCTCAAGTTGATCCTTCTCGCTCTTCTCATAATTCTTTCACCAGTGATGAGGTTATATTGAGCAATT
>Ga0209203_1001019_pt1 | contig 21510 bp, 29 predicted proteins | sample AD_UKC109_MetaG_FD_184423 | JGI IMG/M metagenome (GOLD analysis project Ga0209203, IMG submission 184423) | Active sludge microbial communities of municipal wastewater-treating anaerobic digesters from Hong Kong - AD_UKC109_MetaG (SPAdes)... | ecosystem: Engineered > Bioreactor > Anaerobic >... | reverse complement strand
GATCATGGGTGGTTTTCATCTTAAGAAGCGTGACCGGCAAACCATCGAGACCATTCAGTACCTCAAAAAAAACAGGGTGGAACATGTCATCCCCTCTCACTGCACTGAGTTGCCTGCCCTTGTGGCTTTTATGGAGAGTTTCCAGATTCGATCGGTAAAAACAGGTGACGTCTACACCTTTTAATTTATTGATGAAAGAAGGTTTACTTCAATTCAGGCTTTTTGCCGTTACCAACTTATCAATTGTTTCACTTAAAAATTTAGCATTATGCCATCAGGAGATCGTACCGGACCGCTGGGACAAGGTCCCAGAACCGGAAGAGCAAGAGGCTTTTGTTCGGGATATGATGCACCCGGATATGAAGATGGATTGTATCGCAACAGAGATTGGGCAGTAGGTAGAAACCAGCCCGCAAGATTAGGAAGAAGAGGAGCAGGCACCAGGGGAGGAGGATATGGACGCAGAGCAAGAACAGGTTATGCAGCCGGAACCGATCAGAGTTACGTTGCCGACAGGCTCTACAGCTTTGGTATTCTGCTGTCAGAATTGATTCAACATGTCCCCTGGCAGGATATCCTACATAAACGGGATGAGATGGAAGAGCTCAAAACGGAAGCACAAAGACTCAAACGTTCCAATGAGGAGCTGGAGGAGAAGCAACGAAAGCTGGAGGAACGCAGAGAATAAGGACTTAAACAACTGTCTCATAATGGTGTCAACACTACCGGTCAACACCCTTACAGAGGGTGAGAAAGGGGAGATTACATCTTTTGAAGGTGGCATTTTCTTCTTTGAATGAGCAGCAAAATAGTACTGGCAGGATATCCAAATGTAGGAAAAAGCGCTGTCTTCAACCGTCTTACGGAGATGGATATCATCTCATCCAATTCCCTGATTTCCCCTGTATTGCCACGTTTTCCGTGTTAGTGAAGGAACTGGGAATCAAAGATCTGTTTAAACTGACCGGAATCATGCTTCATTGCGTTGTGATTACCGGTTCACTGTTGTAAGTTGTTTTAAGTTTATTCACAAGATGAACATCTATAAAGAGTTTTCATTTGCAGAGAAGTATGATCAGTTCTACCGGACAAATGGGGGCACAGCTGTTGATATGGCAGAAAAAGCTGAGATCAGTGACCTGCTGTTGCAGGTCGACAGCAGAGAAATGCTCGAGCTGGGGTGTGGCACCGGTCACTGGACTGGCTTTTTCAGTGAGAAGGGATACCGGGTTACCGCAGTGGATCAGTCGGCGGCAATGCTGGAACAGGCACGTAAAAGAGTAATCCCTGAGGTACAATGGGTAGAGGCCGATGCCGCCCGTCTACCCTTTTCCGACGAACGGTTTGAACTGATCACAGCCATCACACTGTTTGAGTTTGCGGAGGATAGAAATGCAATTTTCCGCGAGATAGATCGCTTGCTGAAACCGGGTGGTTTTTTAATTGTTGGTTGGCTGAATAGTCTCTCTGAGATTGGGCGACAAAAGAAAAGCTCTCCCACCTTCAGCAAGGCACATCTTTATACACCGGCTGAGATCAGGAACCACCTCATATTCTTTGGGCCCCCACAGTTTCGCTACGCTGTCTATTATGACAGCAATTTTGAGCTGCTTGATGAGCAACATGACAAAGGTAATACTCATCCGGCATTTATTGCTACCATCGTGCAAAAGACAAGGAAGCATGCAGATCACCATTGAAATCAGTTATTATGCCCTTACCGGTGATTATGCCACCCCGGTGAAGGATTTCCTGGAGAGGGTGTCACGCTGTCAGACGATACAGGTGGAAAAAGGCAGTATGAGCACCTTTATAGCCGGAGAGTATCATCTGGTGATGCAGACCCTCACCGATACGCTTGCTCCGCTGATGGTGCGCTATCCATCAGTCTTCGTACTGAAAATATCCAATGCATGCAAAGTGAGATGAGAGGATATCTGCATATCTACACAGGGAACGGCAAGGGAAAGAGCACGGCAGCCTTCGGCCTGGCTCTTCGTGCAGCCGGTGCCGGGATGCGTATCTACATTGCACAGTTCGTGAAAGGAAGAAACTACTCCGAGATTACAGCTGTAAGGGAGCATCTGCCCCAAATCACAATCCGTCAGTTCGGCAAGGGATGTTTTATCGTGGAGAAACCCACGGAGAAGGATGTAGATGCTGCACGCGAGGGACTGGCAGTGGTGTTTGAAGTACTCACCTCGGGGCAGTATGATTTGGTGATTCTGGATGAGGCAACCATCGCCATCTATTATGATCTGTTCACTGTGAGTGAGTTGATCGAAATATTGAAGAAGAGATCAGCCGGTTGTGAAGTGGTGGTTACTGGTCGTTATGCACCGGAGGAGCTGATTGAGGTGGCCGACCTTGTGACTGAGATGAGAGAGGTGAAACATTATTACCGTCAGGGCATTGAGGCTCGGGAGGGAATTGAATATTAACAAACAGGAAAAAATCAAAATGAGCCAGACGATGGAGCAGTTGCGAGAGGAGATGGAACAGTGTAGAAGATGCGACTTGTGGCATTCACGGAACCACCTCATTTTCGGGGAGGGAAATCATCATGCTCCCATCTTCATCATCGGTGAAGCACCGGGAAGAGATGAAGACCGTGTAGGGAGACCTTTCATAGGCCCTTCGGGGATCCTGTTGGACAAGATCTTCACAGCCTGTGGATTCAACAGGAAGGAGCATCTCTTCATCAGCAACATTGTCCGCTGCAGGCCCCCGAGGAATCGTCCCCCCACCTCACAAGAGAGTGCCGCCTGCCTACCGTGGCTGCACCAACAGCTGGAGCTGGTAGATCCCAAGATCGTAATCCTGTTGGGTGCAACAGCACTGAGGTATATGGCAGGTACCGATTACCGCATCACACGGGTCAGGGGCAACTGGATCAAACAGGACAATCGGTTAATGATGCCAGTCTATCACCCCTCTGCACTGTTAAGGAACCCAGCACTAAAAAAGGATACCTGGGATGATTTCAAGAAGGTGATTTATAAGTACCGGGAGCTGGTTGATCCCTAACATTACACTCCCCATATTCCATTGAATACCAATCTGACAAAGTACGAATCATAAAAACAAAACAATGTTACATCACGTGGGATTAACCATTATTGAACCTGCAGAGATCGGGAGATTTTACGAAGCCGTTTTGCATTTCAGCCGGCTGAAGCAGTTCACCCTCGATTCAGAGGAAGTGCTCCACTCCATCTTCGCCACCGACAGGAAAACAGAAGTCTATATGCTGGAACATCAGGATTTGAAACTGGAGATATTCATTGACTCCGAAGGAGAAAAAGGTCGTTTTACCCACCTTTGTCTTGAGTATGACAATCCGGATGAGGTGTCTGCCCATGCCCATCAACTGGGTTACAGGCGATGGGTCAAAAGAGGTCCCAACCGTGTCACTCATTTCATTTGGGACAAAAGTGGGAACATGTTTGAAATAAAGAGAAAGGAGATTGCATCATGACAGATTCAGAGCGTATAGAAAGGAACATAACGGAGATATTGCAGTCGCTCCCCCCGGGAGTAGAGCTGGTGGCAGCCGCAAAAACAAGAAATGCCGACGAGGTAAATGCTGCGGTGACTGCCGGTATTCATGCCATCGGATACAACTACATCCAGGAAGCAGAACGCATGCGTCCGCTTGTTGGAGGGACTGTGCCCTGGCATATGATAGGTCACCTGCAGCGTAACAAAGTGGAATAAGCGGTCGAGTTGTTCGATATGATTGAGACAATCGATTCGGAGCGATTGGCTCTGGAGGTAGACAAACAGTCTGCTGTTGTGGGTAAGGTGATGCCGGTATTAATCGAGATCAACAGTGGCAAGGAGTCGAATAAGAGCGGTGTGCTACCGGAAAACGCGATTGAACTGATTCGTCGAATCCATCATCTGCCACACCTGACGATTGTGGGGTTAATGACCATGGGACCGCGCTTTGGAGACCCGGAGGATGCCAGGCCATACTACCGGATCACAAAAAGAATCTTTGAAGAGATCAGGCAAATTGAGTTGCCTGGCGTTGAAATGCGCTACCTCTCCATGGGGATGAGCAACAGTTATCAGATCGCCATTGACGAGGGTGCCAACATCGTCCGTATCGGAACAGCCCAGTTTGGAGAGAGAGAGCAGTAAAATAGTATACCCGATCAAAAAGTAAATAATCATGACAACATTCGTTACAGAGATACCCTGGCTCAAAAAACGACTACCGGAAGGGATTCAAATACCGTCCTCCACATTGATCAGCGGACCGGGAGGAACAGGCAAGCCATTGGTTGAGCTGGCACTAGCTGACAGCTGGTTGAAAGCAGGCGGGTCGCTTATTACCATACCACTGCAATACCCATCGGGAGAGATGATAGCATCAGCCATGATGATGCTTTATCATACCGACCTGGGGCAATATCGTGGGAAGGTAGCTTACATTCAGTTCGATCCTGCCATGCGCGAGGGAATGATTATTGGTGAGAACAAGGTGACTGCCAACATTCTGGACCCGGACAGATGGGACAGAGCCATTGAAAGGGCGGAGGGAATGGTAGAGAAGAGTGGACCAGGAGTCATGGTGCTTGGCTCAGCACTTAACCTGTTACTTTTCTCCAAGAGACACAAGGATGCTGTCCAGCTGAAGATGCGGCAGATGCTGCAAGAGGATAAGAGCCGCAGCTATGCCTTTGCGGTTAGCACGAGTGCCTTCGCCAGTGAAATCAAAGAGCTGGAGGAGGTATCCGACAACCTGATGTTCACACGAATGAATGAGTCGATGCACCTGTTCCTGACCATTGAGCGAATGAAAGGGGTCCACTTCTCCGGTGAAGAACAGGAGGTACCTTTCACCCCGGAACAGTTAAAAGAGATTAACGCCATTGCAGAGCTGACCCGTAAAAAGAACATACCTCTCATCACCCGGAACTGATCAATCGCACTTCCTCAATCAAAGACACATTAGAGAGACCCTCTTACATAACTTTTTCACTGAACATGTCAGACAATATTACATTTTTCTGGATTGCCCTTTTTGCTATACTTTCAGCCATCATCAACGGGTTGGGAATATTCATCCTCTACAGATACCGGGATTGGGCCATACAATCCAAACCCTACTTCATCTGCTTTGCTGCCGGCGTGCTGATTGCCACCCCATTGATGCTGGCTCTCCCCCAAGCCATTGAAAAGAATTTCTATGCAGGATTCACAGCACTGCTCGGTTTCCTGTTTATGTTTTTCTCGAACGGATTGATCAAGAAGATCACCAAAACAGAGGTGCTCGCCTTCGGCATCGTAGCAGCCGAAGGGATAGCCATTCACTCATTCATCGATGGTATCATCTACACCGTCACCTTCAGCATCAGCATCCTGGCCGGTTTTCTGGCAGCAACAGGATTGGTGATTCATGAGTTTGCTGAAGGGATCATCACCTATACCCTTTTTCTCAAGGGAGGAGTGAAAGAGAAACGTTCCATGTTCTATGCATTCCTGGTGGCAGGCCTCACCACACCGTTGGGTGCCTTCGTAGCATACCCGCTTGTAAAAAGTCTCAACGAGAGTCACCTGGGATTGATGTTGGGCTTTGTTGCGGGGGTGTTAATCTATATCGCGGCCTCGCACCTTCTCCCTGAGGCAAGAGGTGAAGAAAAAAAACACTCCAGTGTGGCTTTCCTGGGAGGCGTAGCACTGGCACTCTTTATCGTATTCTCAAAGATGTTCGGTTAGTGCAGCGGAAGAGGAGTACCGGCAAGTTAGGAAGTCACTCCCTTAAATAGGGTATTCTCTCAAAATCCCTAAACATCTCATCTCTCAACGATGGGTTATGGAGCAAAGCAGAGGGATGTCTAACAGGATAAATCAGAAAAGAGCCGAAAACATACAACTTCCCTATCTGTTCCTTCGCGTTGATATGGGTTAACCCGTATCGATCCAACAGATAACGTGTAGCATAATAACCCATCGGAATCAGCAAACGGGGTTTCACAATTTCAATCTCCCGGTTGAGATGGAAACCACAACTCTCAATCTCCGCCATTTTCGGCTTTCGGTTGCCGGGGAGTCTGCACTTAATCAGGTTGGTCATGTAAACCTCCTCACGCGAGAGATGAACAGATTGGAACAGTTGATCAACAACCCCCCCCGTGGGTCCCATGAACATACGGCATACCTTCTCCTCAGTCTCTCCCGGTGCCTGGGCAATAAAGAAGATAGAGGCATCGGCATTACCCTCACCACAGAGGGCCTGCGACGTCGATTCATGTAGGGAGCAGCGACGACATGCTTTGATGTCGCGACAAAGGCGATCGAGTGCTCTCTGCCTAGGCATTTCGTAGCTCCAGCACCGCATCCACCATGCCGGAGAGTGATTGTGCAATCTGCTCATTCTGAAAGAGACTGTCAAGAGAGCCCTCATCACAGCTTTGTCGAATCTGCTCGTTCATGGGTATTTGTGCGATCAGGGGCAAATGAAACTGTTGTGACAATTTCTCACCACCCCCTTGTCCAAAGAGGAAGTATTTCTCGTCGGGATGTTTCACAGGGGTGAACCAGGACATGTTCTCCACGATGCCCAGCACCGGCACAGAGGCGTTTTTGTTGTTGAACATACCGATTGCCTTGATCACATCATCCAGTGCAATGGTCTGTGGAGTGGTAACCACCAAGGCACCAGTGATTTCATAGGACTGCAGCAGGGTTAGGTGGACATCACCTGTTCCGGGCGGGGTGTCAATCACCAGATAATCCAGTTCTCCCCAGTCGGTATCGTTGAGCAATTGCTTGAGTGCATTCGACACCATGGGCCCTCGCCAAAGAAGTGACTGGGAGGGATCGATAAAAAAACCAATCGAGATCACCTTGATGCCATACCGGTCAAAGGGTTCAATCCATGTCTTCCCCTCTTTCTCAACCGATAGCGGCCGTTGGTTGTTCAGGTGAAACAGGGTGGGTACCGAGGGACCATGAATATCGGCATCCAGCAGGCCGGTTGCATACCCCTCTCTGGCCAGAGAGAGTGCCAGGCCGGCAGCCACGGTCGACTTCCCTACTCCCCCTTTACCCGAAGCAACGATAAGAATATTTTTTATATTGGGCAGCCTCGTTTTTTCGAACGGCTTTTTGGCAGTGTTACATTGTTCGTTCATCTTCTTTTCTTTTTAATTTTGTTCAGTTTACCCTGTATCAATCGTTTTTGAAGGCCGGACAACCGGTCAATAAAAAGGATGCCATCGAGATGATCATACTCATGCTGGAAGATACGGGCCTCCAATCCGCTTAACTCCTCCTCTATAGTCTCAAAGGCGAGGTTCTGGTAGGTCACGTGAATCTTCTCAGGGCGGTTCAGCTCGCGGAAAATGCCCGGGATGCTGAGACAACCCTCGTTATAGGAAGAGAGAGTATCATCAGCATGTAATATGCGGGGATTCAAATAGACCTTCTCCATAGGCTTAAATTCCGCTTCATCATCGACAATCGGGGTGGTATCAATCACAAATATCCTTTTTGTGAGGCCAATCTGCGGAGCTGCAAGCCCAATACCATCAGCCCTCTTGAGGGTATCGAACAGGTTCCCACTGATCTGGTCCGGTAGATCCTCCTGATGGATGTCAAAGGCGCTTTGCTGCAATACGGGAGCACCGTATATCACTATCGGCACAATCATCTTTTTGTAAAGTTACGGATCCAAAATTTTTTATCCTGATAGAGCACCTCTCTGATCTCATTCTCACGGACCAACTGATCGGGCAGACTGCTCTCCGCTCGGTTCTTGCGCAGGATCTCTCCCATGGTTTCCTCACGGATGGGATGTACAGCACTCATATTGAGAATATCTGCCCTCGCATCGCCAGTGAATCCGGTATCACTCCCTTCGAATCCAAGCAGCATTTCACACTGTAGTCCTGCGCCGGAGTAGATCTGATAGGCCCTGTTGATTGCGGCCTCATCCGGTTTCTTCACACTCCGCATTGCCGGGGGACGTGTAGGAATTGAAAGATAAGCCCTGGCAGGTTTGAGGATCGAAATCAATGAAGCGTTCTTTTGCAGCAGTCCTGCCCCATCGTTGACACCCTCCACCATCAGTGTTTCGGTAGCAAGGATTCCCCGATAGGATGAGGCAAAAGTCATGAGCCCCTCCTTGTAGTCTTTGAAGGTGAGCCTGGGATGGGGTCTGTTGATTTTCTTCCATACAACATCATCGTTTGCATCCACCTTCACCGATACCCAATCGGCCAGCGAAAGGGCATCACGCACTTCTGCATCACCCAGCAACGAAGCATTGGTAATCACAGCAATCGGAATTCCGATCTTTTTCAAAAGTCTGATCGACTCTCCCAGGTTGATATCAAGTGTGGGTTCACCGTTCGGGACGAAAGTAAGATAGTCAGGCATTGACTGTAACTTACCCAAGTGCTCCTCCACCGCTTCGAAGATCTGCTCCGGGCTGTAATATGATGCCCTTTCGAGGGTGTAATGACGTGTGGCACCCACCTGACAGTAGATGCATGCATAGGTAAAGATCTTATCCCCGGGGATGTTGTTGATCCCAAGGCTTTGTCCCAGTCTTCTGGAGGGTACGGGGCCAAAACTAATCATCGCTTCTTCTTTTTAAATGGTTCTTTCACTTCGATTGAAAAATCTGCCGATGGATGGCTGCGATCTCACCGGCTGCCGCCGACCGGGGAGCCCACTCAACCACCGTACGGCATTGCAGCATCGCTTCCACCACCGCCGGTTCGAAAGGAATCCTGCCAATAAGGGGAATCTTCTCGCTGCGGCACCATGCAGCGATCTCAGCTGCTACCTGCTCATTCAGATCATACTTGTTGATCACTACAACGGAGGGAATACCGAACCCATCGGCCAACTGCTTCACCCTCCTCAGGTCATGAAAACCGGAGCGGCTCGGCTCCGTAACCAACAGGGCCAAATCAGTACCGCTCATAGCTGAGATCGCGGGACAGCCGGTTCCTGGAGGGCCATCAATCAGAATGGTCTCCAACCCCATCCGCTCCGACAGTTGACGGGACTGCTCACGCACCACATTGACCAGCTTGCCGGAGTTCTCCTCTCCTGGCGCCAGCCTGGCATGCACCATCCAACCGTTGCGGAAGGTGCCGGTCGTCCAGTAGCTGCCATTGCTTTCAATCATACTGATTGCGTCAGCCGGACAGATGCGCATGCATAAACGGCATCCGTCACAGGATGTATCAGAGATGGTGTAGCGATCTTCGTGATACCGGATCGCATCAAAGCGACAGGCATCCATGCAGGCCCCACATTGTGTACATAGCTGCTGATCGATTACCGCTTTGGAACCAGTGGAAAAGGGATGTTTGGAGTGATCTGTCGGCTCCAGTAACAGATGAAGGTTAGCCGCATCCACATCACAATCGGCCACCATCAACTGTCCACCCATGGTTGCAAGTGCTGCACTCAGGCTTGTTTTGCCGGTCCCTCCCTTTCCGCTGATAATTACAATCTGTCTCATGAGATGCGCTGTTTTACGATTAGTGTGAGCAGACGGCTGAACATCTCCCGATAGGAATCATCAACTGCTGCAGGCAGTCCTCCCTCGGCATAGATGCGTGCCACTTCACGGTCAAAGGGAATCTTCAGCAACAGGGGAATCGACTCCTGCTCCAGCCATTGGTATATTTCATTGTTGCCCAGTCCGGCTCTGTTAACCACCACTCCAAACGGTTTACCGAGTTGTCGGACGGTGGCTGCCGAAAGCTGCAGGTCATGCAGACCGAATGGCGTGGGCTCAGTGACCAGCACCACATAATCGGCCCTGTCGACGGTTGCAATAAAAGGACATGAGATGCCGGGAGGTGAGTCCAGAAATACCAGCTCCCTTTCGCCGGTCTGGTGGATGGTTTTGGTGATGACCGGCACGGGGGAATAGACCCCCACCTCGGCACGACCTTCAATTATCTGTTGACTGGCAGCGTATGTAGTTTGTTTCACCCTGCCCAGCAACTTGGGATGTTCGGTGATTGCGCCAGCCTGACAGGCATAGCTGCATGCACCACAGTCGTGACAGAGATCGGGAAGCACCTGAATCATTTTCCTTTCGGGCAGATAGAGGATGGCATTGTAAGTGCAGTATTCGTAGCATTTCCCGCAGAAGGTGCACTTCCCCGGGTCAATCACCGGCACAAGTTGGTAGACCTCCTCAACCCGGTCCTCCTCACCGGCAAGGAACTCTGCCACGTTAGGTTCCTCTGCATCACAGTCGGCCAGCACACAGTCAGCCCCCTGCTGCGCAGCAACCCAGAAGAGGTTTGTCGAGACGAAGGTCTTACCGGTGCCCCCCTTACCGCTGGCTATCGCAATCTTCATCCTGTATACTTCTTATTCGGTTTGTTCTCGGCACAGACAAAACTGCCTTTTTTCACCCCCAGCCTGTCGGCAATCACCCCACACTTCACCATCAACAGGAAGTAGATGTCATCCCTGGAGGCATCGATCAACCCCTCCAGGTTACCCTGTCCTTTCGAGATCACCAGATCTGCTTCATTGTAAAGTTTCTGAAAGGCCGGAGAACACTTCTCGGGCAGGGTAGAAGGTGCATCGTAACCGTTATCAATCACCTGTGCCACCTCTTCAATCTTTACCTGGACGGCATCTCTCCGGGTGGCATCGTTGATCACAGGTGCTCCTCGCACGGCAAACCATATATTGGGGTGACGAAAGGTTTCGATAAACAGTTTGTCAAAGACAATCTCGCCGGCATTATCGCCCAGATAGAGGACTGTCCTGGCTTCAGCCAGCCGCCGTCTGAGCCGTTCCACATCGTTAATTGCGAAAGGACTCTCAAGGACTTTCAACATCGTCTCTTCCAGGTCATGATGGTCACTCACCCCGTAATCAATAATATTCCCTGCAACTGCCAATCGCAATGCTGTCTCGAAGGGATCATCCGATCGGTCAATCATCTCCCTGAAGGAGGCATATTCAGCAAGGAGACGCGTATTGCTTTCATACTTGATCTGCTCGTAAGGGTCGGCAACTCCGCTTCTCTCCCTGAAGAGACGGTAGAGCTCTCTTGAGAGAACAGGAACTGAAAACCCGGTATTGCCGTTATAAAAGTGGGAAAACATCTCAATGGCAAGTGCTTTCTTTTCCTCTACCGTAAGCTGGTGCTTCTCCAACAACCGCTCGAAGGTACGAGCAAAACAAAAATAACATCTGTAATCGGCTTCCACCAAACTTACCCTTCTAGTGATCACAGGCATTGAGACCGGTGAGCAGTGACTGCTGAAAGTAATCACTAACCAACTCCCGCGGGCTCTTATACTCAGCACCTACGTGTACTCTGATTTGTTGTTTTTCGAACAGACGTATGGCTTTTTGTCCGATACCGGCCGCAATCACCTCAGTGACACCTCTCTCCGAGAGCCAAGCAGGCAACAATCCCGGTTCATGCGGAGGAGGAGTCACTAATGCTTCGTTCTTTACGGCTCCATCCTCCGTTTCGATGATGGCAAACTGCTGGCAATGGCCAAAGTGCTGACAAAGTCTTCCCTCTTCCAGGGGTATTGCAATCACCTGCTTCATCCCATTCGTCTTCTACCAGTTCCCTCTCTTCTCCTCATTCTCTCGCCTTGTCCTTGGCCCTGGCCCATACCTTTGCCGGCACCATGACCCATACCCCTGCCGGCACCCTGCCGGAAAGGAGCATTCATCCCGCCAGCTGCTGGAGCATCACTGTTATTGGACTCTCTGTTCACCGGGTTACAACGTCCCCGTCCTCTTCCACTCATCGGGCCCTCACCTTCGGGGCCTCTCCTGTTCATTCCTGGCATAATAACCTCCTTTTGATTTTTGTTTAGTTGTTACGTCTGATCATCTGAATCACCTCTTCCACACTCCTTAGGTTGTCATCGATCGGATCCATCTCTATCCCGAGCTGTTTTGCAACCGATGCAGCCTTGTCTCCCAGATGGCCGGTGATTATCCTCCCGGCTCCTTTCGAGGCAATCAGCTGCATTGCGGCAGGCCCCGCTCCCTCGTTGTGATCACTATTGGGGTTATCTACAAATTCCACCGATTCGTCATCGGTGTCATAAATGACAAAACAGTTGCAGCGTCCGAAGCGCTTATCCGGGAGAGCTGTCAGCTCCTTGCCGGATGATGTAATGGCTACTTTCATAGGATGTTTTTATTCCTGATTGATTCATGAGATCGTCAACATTGGCAATCTATCTGTTTCACGCAACAAATGTAATGAACATATGTTCTATTTGCAAATAAAATTTCCACCATTATTACCTCGCAAAGAAAAAAGAAAGGCAGATGGCAAAAAGAAGCTCGTCGAAGAGTCTGAACTTTCAATTTTTTTAATAATTTTGCATTCAGTTACAAATCACAGCTTAACTCATACACTCCCGCAGAAGAGCAGACCCTGTGGCTTGCCAATTATTTCATGGCTAAATCTTTCTTTCAGGAGGATCAGCTAGTTAAATCATTAAAAGAAACATGAAACAGAAACAGACGATCGCTTTGGGCGACAAACTCTATCGATATTTTTTCATCGGCGGCATTACTACGGTCCTTACGCTGGGATGCATGTGGGGGGCAATTAACCTCTTGCTCATCGGACAGGAACAAACGTTTCACGGCATCGACTATTCCTGGGTGCTGGCACATGGCCATGCCATGGTCTTCGGTTTCGTGGGCTTTTTCATCATGGGATTCATTTTTCATGCACTGCCCCGCTTCAAGGGAACCTCGCTCTGGAATCCCCGCCTCGCTATTACGGTATTACCGCTGATGGCAGGGGGTATCCTGTTGCAGGCACTGGCTCACGTAATGGCAACCACCTCACCTTACCTTCTCCTTGGGATCTTAGCAGGCATGATCCAGGTGGTTGCAGTATTGATATTTGCTAGGGTCATCCAACGCACCCTGTCGAAGAGCAGTGTGAAACATCCTTTCGATCCCTTTCTCAAGGCCGCACTGGGTTGGTTCACGCTGGCACTACTCCTCAACCCGGTGATCTTCTTACTCTTTGAATCGGCACCCGACCAAGATTCCTTCCTGTTTCGCGTCTCCTCTTTTAACATTCCCTACCGGGACATCCAGATGCTCGGTATTGCCGTGGTGATGATATTGGGGATGTCGCTTCAAATCCTCCCCCATGGTTATGGTCTCAGAAAACCCTCCGCCCGCTGGCGAAACTTTATCCTATGGGGCACAAATGGTGCCATTATCATTGGTATCGCCACCTTCCTGGGAGGAATGCTTTCTGAGAACCACTGGTGGCATGCGGCCAGCATCCTCCCCTACCTCCTGCTACTGACCATTGCCATCGGCACACCCCGACAGTATCGCCTTTTCGGTAATCATGGAGGCAAAAGTGACAGGGGATTGAAGTTCATCCTGGCAGCTCATATCTGGCTGATTGTAGCGATGGTGATGCTTGCTTTTGGACCCTATTATATGTTCGGGGTGTATCTTCCCATGACAGGTGGTGAAAATCCTTTCTCACACGCCTATTTCGGAGCTTACCGTCATGCACTCACCGTGGGATTCATCACCATGATGATCGTGGGGGTTTCTGCTCACGTAACGCCGCGTTTTTCAGGGATCAAACCCTTCAAAACCCGGTCACTCTGGCTGGTCTTCATCCTGCTCAATCTAGGTAACATGTTGCGCATAACCTCACAGATCACCACCGATTTTCAGCCTGCAGCATTCAACATCATTGGCTTCTCCGGCTTTATCGAGGTGACCGCCCTCGCCATCTGGGGGTTCGAACTGATCTGTAACATCAGGGCAGGCAAACGGACTGGGTCACTCCCTGTTTCTTCAGAACAGCGAAACCTGTTTGCTTAACTGCCGACAATCGCTTCCGTCAGCTCCTCCCTGGTGAAGCCTGCGAAGAATCGGGAAACATCCATCCCCGCTAGTGCATCCCTCACCTCAACGGCTCTATACCTCACACCCTGAAGCTGTTCCTCAAGTGGGCTTAGGTCGGCTTCCCGGCCGAAAAACGTTCCGAAGAAACGAATGTCAGCGATGTGTCCTTTCCGCAAGTTCAGGAATACCTGTACTTTACCTGCCGCGAAACGGCGCTCTCGCACCACCTCGGCCACCGGGTTGGAGCCGTAGTTCCACTCCCAACTGCCGAACTTATCACGACGTGTCTGCTCGATGGCCTGCAACTCATCTTCGCTAAAGTGATACTCCACCATCTCTGGATAGTGTTGTTTCATATGAGCCAGGATCCTGTCGGCGAACTGCTGCACGGTGATTTTCTCAGGCAGGTTTGGCAGGATGTTATTCACTCGGCTGCGCACCGACTTAACCCCCTTTGCCTCCACCACCTCCTTTGATATCTCCAGCGCCCGCGAGAGTACAGTAAGATCAGTATCGAACAGCAGGCAGCCGTGGTGCATCACGCGTCCGTCGTGGTAAGCCTGTGCGTTGCCACATATCTTCTTGCCGTCGATGGTGATATCGTTACGTCCGGAGAATTCGGCTGTCACCCCCAGCTCAGCCAGCGTCTCAATCACCGGCTGCGAGAATGTTTTGAAGTCAAACGCACCCTCACCCTCCTCCTCATCAGAGATGATGGTGTAGTTAAGGTTGTTCAGGTCGTGGTAGACCGCCCCGCCGCCGGTAATGCGACGCACCACATGGATCCCTTGCTCTTCCACGTAGCGGTTGTTGATCTCGGCTAGGGTATTCTGATTTTTGCCCACGATGATTGACGGCTCGTTAATCCAAAGGATGAATATCTTGCCGAAATGCCGCAATTGCTTGAAGCAGTACTCCTCCAAGGCAATGTTGTGGTCGGGTTTGTTATTTTTATTGACGATATAAATCATTGTTATGTTGTGACGTTTATCCTAAAAAATCGAAAACAAAGAAACAGTGAACCAACAAACGGTTCAATCTGTATAAATAAAAAAGAAGACCGATTATCCACCCTTCGAAAGTGCCAACCGGTCTTCTTCTAAATATATTTGACCTATCAAGTCTCCAGGGTTGAAGTGATCATTTCTTTTTCTTCGGGATATGCACCGCCTCGCCCAACACGTCGTTGAATGCCTCAATGAGTGCTTCTGAGTAGGTCGGGTGCCCGTAGATGGTGTTGACAGCCTCATTCACCGTAATCTCCATCTCCATGATGAGCGATGCCTGCGTGATGATCTCGGCTGCAGAGGGTCCGATGATGTGCACTCCCAGAATCTCACCGTAACGGTTGTCGGCAATCACCTTCACGAAGCCCACAGCATCACCAGAAGCGAGCGCGCGTCCGTTGGCGGCAAAGTTGAACCTGCCGATACGGATATCATCATACTTCTCAAGTGCCTGCTCCTCGGTCATCCCCACCTGGGCTACCTCGGGAGAGGTGTAGACCACAGAGGGTGCCGAGAGCAGATTCACCTTGCGATGGTTGCCCTTCACCGCATTCTCGGCGGCCACCTCACCCATACGGAAGGCCACGTGCGCCAGCATTTTGATGCCGTTTACATCGCCAGGGGCGTAGATGCCCTTCACGCTAGTCTCCATATACTCGTTGAGATTGATCTTTCCACGTTCAATCTCGGGCTTCACCTCACCCAGTCCCTCCAGGTCGGGTGTGCGACCAATGGAGATGAGCGCCTTGTCGGCAATCACCGGATCCTTGCCCTCAATACGGATCTCCAGTTTGTCGCCTTTGTCCACGATCTCGGTAATGCGGGTGGAGGTCATCACCTCAATCCCCTTCTTCTTCATATGTCGAAGTAATTCTGCCGACACCTCCTGGTCGAGGGTGGGTACGATGCGATCCATCATCTCGATGATGATCACCTTCGATCCCAAGCCTGCGAACGACTGTCCCATCTCGGTACCGATCACCCCACCGCCAATGACGGCAAGCGTGCCAGGCACCTCCTTGACGGCCAGCAGTTCATCGCTGGTAAGCACCTTTTTGCTTTCGATGCCGGGGATGTTGATTCTGGAAGCTTTTGAACCACCAGCCAGGATAATCTTGTCAGCCTTGATGATCTGTGAGTCGTTCACAACCACATCATTGTTCTTGTTGATGCGTCCCACACCCTGGTAGATATCGACACCGTTGCTCTTGAGCAGGGCCACCACACCGCTGGTGAGCTTTTTCACCACGCCGTTCTTGTACTCCTGCACCTTTTCCATATCGATTTTGATCATGGTGCTGTCGATGATGATTCCGCGCGATGCAGCAGCCTGAATATGTTCGATAATCTCGGCATTCTTCAGGTAGGTCTTGGTGGGGATACAACCCACATTGAGGCAGGTACCCCCGAAGGTACCCTTCTCCACGATAGCCACCTTGGCACCCAATTGTGCTGCACGAATGGCAGCTACATAGCCTGCGGGACCACCTCCGATCACCACAACCTGGTAGTTATCCTCCAGTCGAATCATCCGCTTCTCCTCATCGCTCTCCTTCGCCCCGGTATCTTCGATTACTTCGGGCATAAGCGTGTCGGCCGACTCGTTCTCTGAGCCGATGTAGCCGATCACTTCCGTAACCGGTACGGTTTCTCCGTCCTGGCGTACGATTTTCAGCAGGATGCCCGTGGCTTCCGCCTCGAGCTCCATACTGGTCTTGTCGGTCATGATCTCAAGGATGATCTCCCCTTCTTTGACGGGATCGCCCTCTTTCTTCAACCACTTCACAATTTGTCCCTCGGTCATGTCGATACCGGCCTTGGGCATGATGATTTCAAAAGCCATATTTCTATTTTTTCTTGTTTATATCAAAAGGGTCATCGGATTCTCCAGCAACGCCTTCAGGTCGGTCATAAACCTGGCGGCGGTGAGGCCGTCAATGATCCGATGGTCGCTGGTGAGACTGATCTTCATGATGGGGCGAACCACCGCCTCACCATTTACAGGGACAATCCGCTCGTGCGTGGAGGCCACGCTCAGGATGGCGGCGTTAGGCTGGTTGATAATGGCTGTGAATTCATCTACACCATACATTCCCAGATTGCTGATCGAGAAGGTGCTTCCCGCCTGTTCATCGGGCAACAACTTCTTGGAGAAGGTGCGCTCGGTGAGGTCTTTGATAGCTACTACAAACTCACTCAGACTCATCCTGTCGGCATTCTTCACTACCGGCACAAGCAGTCCCTCATCCATGCCTACCGCCATACCCAGGTTCACATAATTGTGGTAGGTGATTTCGGTACCCTCCTTGTTGAGGCTGGCATTGATTTGCTTGTGCTTCATCAGCATTTTCACCACCGCCACTGAGATAAGGTCGGTCACCGTCAGCTTCTTTCCCGTTTTCTCCTTGATGGGCTCGATAAGCTGCTTCCGCAAAGCCAGCAGGTTGGTCATGTCTACCTCCCATGTCTGGATGAAAGAGGGAATTCCAAAGTAGCTCTCCATCATCCGCTTTGAGATGATTTTGCGCATCTGCGTCATCGGCACCGTCTCAGTGCTGCCTGCAGGGCTGGCAGGAGCCGATGATGCTGCCGGTATGGTAGCTGTTGCTATGGCAGGTGCGGTAGACTGAGGTGAAGGGTGTTGAGCAGTTGATGATGACTTGGGTGATGCAACTGTTTCTGTCAGCTTATCGCGTGTAAGCATTGCCTTGATCTGTGGGTCGGAGATTAGCTGAAGTACGTCCTCCTTCATGATCTTATGGTTGTGGCCACTACCCTTTATTCCTTTCAGTTCAATATTGTGTTCCTCGGCAATGCGGCGAGCCAACGGGGAGACATGTACCTTCTCCTCGTAATTGAAGCCGGCGATGTCGTCGCGGTGAATGCGTCCCTTGTAACCGGTTCCGGTCACGTTGACAAGTTTCACCCCGAGGCGTCTCGCCAGTGCTCTTGCAGCCGGTGTTGCCCTTAGTTTAACTGTTTCCATTCAATCCCTCTTTAGCGGTTGTTGACTAACTTGAGAATGTATTTCTTGATCCTCTCCACGCTGGGAATCATAGCAGCCTCGAGGGTCTGGTTGTAGGGGATGGGCACATCCTCACCCGCCAGGCGTAAGATGCGTCCGTCCAGGTAATCGAAGGCATCGCTCTCGGCGATGGTGGCAGCCACCTCGCCAATGAAACCTCCAGTCTTGTGGGCATCGTTCACCAGTAGGACCTTGCCGGTCTTCTTCACTGACTCCAGCACCGCCTCTTTGTCGAGCGGCTTGAGTGTACGCAAGTCGACCACCTCAACGCTCACTCCTTCAGCCTCCTCCACCTCTTTGGCAGCCTGCATCACCCTTTCGAGCATACGTCCGTAGGTGATGACTGAAACATCTTTACCCTCCTTTTTGATATCGGCCTTGCCGATGGGTAGCACAAAGTCGGGATCGAGGGGTACCTCCCCCTTCATGTTAAACTGTGCCTTGTACTCGAGGAAGATCACCGGGTTATTGTCACGTACCGCCGCCTTGAGGATTCCCTTCACATCGGCTGGGGTACCGGGGGCTACCACTTTCAGTCCCGGGATATGGGTGAACCATGCTTCGAGCGACTGTGAGTGTTGTGCAGCGGACCCTACACCACCACCGGCAGCGCAACGGAAGACCACGGGTATCTGCCCCTTACCACCAAACATATATCTTGTTTTAGCAGCCTGGTTCACAATGTTGTCCATCATATAGACTACAAAATCCATGAAGGTGACATCCACTATGGGACGCATACCAGTCATAGCGGCACCGATGGCCGCACCGGAGATAGCATTCTCCGAAATTGGGGTGTCGCGTACCCGCTCCTTTCCGAACTCTTCCAGCATCCCAACCGAGGTTCCGAAGTCGCCTCCGAAGATCCCCACATCCTCACCCATGAGGAATACGTTTTCGTCACGCCGCATCTCTTCCGACATTGCCATGATGATGGCATCGCGGACAGACATTATTTTCGTTTCTTTTTCCATTGATTATCGTGTGCTGTTGTTTTTAATCTGCATAAATATCTTCGAAGGCGGACTCCAATGTAGGTTCAGGACTGCTCAGCGCGAACTTGACCGACTCTTCCACTGCTGCCAGCGAAGCGTCGTTCAAATCATTCAATTCTTTCTCAGAAGCAATCTTATTATCTATTAGATAGTCGCGAAAACGGGTAATGGGATCCTTCTGCTTCCACTCATCCACCTCCTCCTTGGTGCGATACTTGCCGGGGTCGGAAGTAGAGTGTCCCAGCCATCGGTAAGTGATGGCTTCTACCAATACTGGACCGTTGCCGTCACGCACATATTTCACAATCTCCTCAAACTTGTTATAAACCGCCATCAAGTCGTTGCCATCTTCAATGAAGTGACCCGGAATGCCATATGATGCTGCCCGCAGGTAGTTGTAGTCAATGTTGATCACATCCTTGATGGGCGTGCTGATACCATAGAGGTTGTTGATTGAGTAGAAGATCACCGGTAGGTTCCAGATAGAAGCCATGTTCATGGTCTCATGAAAGGTACCTTCGTTCACGGCACCATCACCGAAGAAGCAGACCACTATTTTGCCGGTCTTCTTCATCTTCTGTGTGAGCGCCGCACCGATGGCCATCCCCATGCCGCCACCTACGATACCGTTGGCTCCCAGGTTACCGTTATCAAGGTCGGCGATGTGCATGGAACCTCCCTTACCCTTGCAGGTGCCAGTGGCCTTGCCCATGATCTCCGCCATCATGCCATTCAGATCGATCTCCAGGGCAATACTCTGTCCATGACCGCGGTGGTTGGAGGTGATCATGTCGAATCCCTTCTCGATGGCAGCTACCGCCCCCACATTGGCCGCCTCTTCACCAATAGAGAAGTGGGTCATTCCGGGAATCATCCCTTTTCTTACCAGCTTGTTAACCTTACTGTCGAAATTGCGGATGTCCAACATCATCCGATGCATGTGCAACATCTTCTCTTTCGATAAATTGCTTTTAGTTGATTTTGTTTTCGCCATAGCAGCTTCCTTATTGTATTTTGTTTGTAGTTTTCTACATAATTAGAATGAGTCTACTTAACAACACTATTTCAAACTTATTGTTTGTAGGGGCGTGATTTTTATATTTTATTAAATTTTAAACATGCAATACAATCCCACCCCGATACTTTTCAAAGAGAAAAATGGCAGGTCAGAAAATCAAGGTGACAAAGGTAAAAATTATTTGCGATATTTTTATCGGAAATAGAAAAGATTTCATATCTTTGAAGCGTAAAATGCTAAAAGATGTTTTCAAAAACATGTGAACATGGTATCCGCGCAATGCTCTACATCGCTTCTCAATCGCTGAATGAGAGGCGGATAAAGATTGGTGACATCATCCGGAAAACGGGATCACCCGAAGCTTTCACCGGCAAGATCCTGGGGTTACTCTCCCGACATGGGCTGGTCGATTCTTACACGGGACCGGGTGGAGGCTTCGAGATCAAAAAGGAAAAAATACGGGAGATCACCATTGAGCAGATTGTCCGTGCCATCGACGGCAATGAGTTTTTTGAAGGATGTGCCCTGGGGCTCTCCCATTGCGACGAGAAAAACCCTTGTCCGATGCACCACTCTGTAGTGAAGATCCGGGAGAACATGTTCTACGTGTTGCAGCATACCAGCCTCCATGACCTGGTAACCAATCAGAAAAATATGGAGCTGATATTGAAGCGTTAAATTTTTGCCTTTATTTACGACTTTTTTATCGTAAAATAAAAAATAATGATTCGTCAGGAGAGACTCAAATAGAACCGATATATATGTACCCATTACAGCAAACCATCAAACAAGCCGCCCTGCCGGTAACCTTTCTCTGGATCGGATTTGTCTCAGCAATAAGTTTCATGGAAGCCTGGCTCAAGTTCAGGGCTCCCGGAATCACCCTGCCCCTGGGGCTGGGGATCGGCAGCCTGGTCTTCAAAGCACTGAACCTGATGGAGTGGCTCTTCGCACTACTCATCGCAACAAGGTTTATTCTGAACCGAAGAAGAGAGAGGAGAAGCAGAGTTACCCAATATGCGGTCATCTTGATACTGCTTCTAATCCAGACACTCTGGCTGTTGCCGGCACTCGATGCACGCATCCCCCTCTATCAGCAAGGTCTGGAGGTACCCTCCTCTCCATTACACATCTATTACGTGGTGGCAGAGCTATTCAAGGTGACCCTTCTAATTATCGTTGGAATCGGATTTCTGAAAGAAGCGAGATAAACCTATCAATCATCCATTAACAAAAAAAACCTATGACACAGAAAAAACTTTGGATTGCATTCGCCCTGGTGGTTGGCATCTCCTTTGCCGTGTTGCTCTATTACGGCAACCAAATCTATCAGCAGGCACCGCCCGTACCGGAGCGGGTCACCAACGAAGAGGGGCAACTACTCTTCACCGGCCAAGACATCAAGGATGGTCAGAACATCTGGCAGAGCATTGGCGGCCAGGAGGTGGGCAGCGTCTGGGGGCATGGCGCCTATGTGGCACCAGACTGGACAGCCGACTACCTGCACCGCGAGGCACAGTACCTGCTCAACCGCTGGTCGCAGGAGGAGCAGGGTAAAACATTCGAACAGCTCACCGAGGTGGAACAGGCAGCCATGGA
>Ga0209203_1001013_pt1 | contig 21569 bp, 16 predicted proteins | sample AD_UKC109_MetaG_FD_184423 | JGI IMG/M metagenome (GOLD analysis project Ga0209203, IMG submission 184423) | Active sludge microbial communities of municipal wastewater-treating anaerobic digesters from Hong Kong - AD_UKC109_MetaG (SPAdes)... | ecosystem: Engineered > Bioreactor > Anaerobic >... | reverse complement strand
CGAAAAACACTGGCGCGACGTGAAAATGGTGCAACTGTGGATGGGCGGCAAGCAGTTGTGCCAGATGGAAACGGCGCGCTGGTTTTACGAATGCGAAACGCTGTAGGAAAGCCGATGAATCAAACGCAACCGTCCGGCGTGCTCGAAGGCCTCAGCCGCGTGCTGCGCGAGTTGCTGCGCACGCCGCACATCAAGCAGACCGTGCAGATTCTGCTGCGCGAGTTGGATCCGGAAAACGCGCCGCTGCTCGTGCGCGCGATCAAAGAAGAAGACGCCGAGCTGTTCCTCGCGCTGTTGGCCTCCGCGCCGAAGCTGATCGGTGTGCTTGCCGCGCTCGTCAATGAGTTTTTGCGGCAGGTGCACGCGTTCCCCGATGGGTTGGTCCGTTCCTTCGCCGCCGATCTGATCGCGGAAATGCCCGTCGAACGCGGCGGGGAGAACGTCGCGCTGGCGCTGACGCTGTGCCGCAAGATCACCGCGCCCGACTCGCCGGCCGAGGCGGAAGTGCAAAAAATCGGTTCGCGTTTTCGCACCGGCTTCGCCGCCGGACTGGAGCGGGCGGGCGTGTCGGGAGATGAACTGACCGCCTGGTTGAGCGAGCGCGTGGGGCAATGGGCGCACCGTGTGGGCGAGCAGGCTGCGCAGCCGGATTCGCCGACCGCGCAAGGCGTACGCGAAATCGCCGGCGGCGTCGAACGCGTGCTGCGCGAAAATCCGACCTTTGTGCGGCACGTACTGCAACCGCTGGTGGACGCGGCCGGCGCGGGCCTGGCGGCCGCGCGGGAAGGGAGCGCCGATGAGTGAGCAAACGACTGCGAACGAAAGCGTGAGCGCGCGCGTGCTGCGCGAGATCGTGCGCACGCCGGCGTTCAACGAGATCATCAAGCTGCATCTGAACGCGCCGCCGCCGCACGCCGCGGCCGACGTGGTGCACGTTGCGCTGGCCGAGGACGCGAACCTGTCGCTGTCGGCGATCGCGACGTGCCCGCAACGCATCAACAATTTCGTCGGCGCGCTGTTGGCGGCGACGAAGGAAGTGGAACGCATCTCGCCGGAGATGTTCGCGCAATTCACGACCGGCCTTGTCGCGGAAATCGATCGCGAGCAACTGCGCGCGCTGCCCGGCGCGGTCGCTCCGCTGCTGGCGCGCTGGCAGCCGGATCCGGCGTGGTGCGCCGAGGCAATCAACCGGGCCGTCGTGCGGATGGATGAATCGATGGCGCGCGACGGGCAGTGGTGGCGCGAGTTGGCCGAACACCTGGATTGGCGGGCGTTGTGGTCGGCGACGTGGAAACTGATCAAGGCCGCCGTGCGCGGCATGTGGCGCGGACGGCGCGATTGAAAGATCCGATAGCACGTCGGAGAAAGGAGGAATGCATGATACGCAAAGGATGGATAATGTTGGTGCTTCTGACCATGATCCTAAGCCTGTCGCTCTTCCTTGGTTGCGGCGACGACGATGACGACGACAACGACGACGATACGGGCATCGATGACGACGACACCGGCGATGACGATGACACGGGCGACGACGATGACGACACGGGCGATGACGATGACGACACCGGGGATGATGACGACACCGGGGACGATGACGACGACGATGACGATGATGACGACATGAACTGGTGGCCGCCGACGGTCGGCACCGAGTGGGTCTATCGTTTCGAAGCGTACGAGAAAATCAGCTTCGATCTGACCGCCGTGGTCGTCGGCCCGGAGACGATTTACGACGGCACCTGGACGCGCATCGAAATCGGCGACTTCACGCAGACGGACCCGGAAGGCTTGGTCTGGTGGCTGGATCTGTCGGAGGAGGATGTCTTCGGCTACAAGGCGTTGGAGGCGTACGTGTCCGGCCTGGGCAACGACGGCGAGCCCTTCTACACAGTCGTTTTCGATGACCCGATCCAGTTGCCCGTCGACGGTGCGCTGGATACGCCGTTTGAAAGTTATTCGGAAGGCGAGATGTGGTTCGAGGACCCGCTGAGCCCGATGGATTTCTGGGCGCGCGTGACCTCGACCATTGAAAGCAAGGACGAAACGGTGACCGTACCCTACGATACGTTGACCGGCTGCACCTACATCACCGCCGTGGTCGAGCAGAGCGACATGATGGATCCGGAAAACGTCGAGTACTGGTTCCACCCGTCGGTCGGGCCGGTGAAGGCGACTTCGCCGCCGGGATACATCGGCGCGGAGTTGGTCAGCTTCACGCCGGCGGTCGAGCCGACATTCTGATTATTTAAAGATGATATCAAGCGGCTCGGCGACGGGCCGCTTTTTCTATTTAATAAGACCGCGCAAATTTTGCAGCGCGTAGCGGGCCATGCGGCGGTTGGCGTTTTTGACGATCTGCTGCGGGATGCGCCAGGCGTAGTAGGGCCGTAGGTAGACGCGGCGCGCGAAGATTTTCGTCCAGGCTTCCAGGTCGTCGCGCGATTGCGTCCAGGGCAGACGCACCCAGGGGAGGTCCGGTTCGCGCGGGTCCCACGAGCCGACCAGCGTGCCGTCGGCCTGCGCCTGCTCGTATACCGCCGTGCCCAGGTAGGGTTTGAGCACCTGCAGCGACACCGCGTCGGGTTTGGTCTTGTTGACGAAGCGGATCGTTTCCGCGATCGTCTCGGGCGTCTCGCCCGGATAGCCCAGCAGGAAGCCGGCGTGCACCATGATGCCCGCGCGTTTGGCTTTTTCGATGACCTCGGCGTTGCGCTCGACCTTGGTGCCCTTGCGCATGGCGTCGAGGATATGTTGCACGCCCGACTCAATGCCGAAGCTGATGATCTCCGTGCCGGCCGCCTTCGCCCGGCGTAACGTTGCGTCGTCCAGCGCGTCGCTACGCGATTTGAGGAACAGTTTCAGGTCGAGCTTGTCGCGACGGATCCACGCGAAGATCTTGCCCATGCGCTCGCGTTCCTGCGTGAAGTTGTCGTCGTCGATGTCCAGAAAGCGCATGCCCGCCTCATAGCGCTGCACGATTTCCTCGTAGATGTTTTCCGCGCTGCGATGCTCGACGCCGCGCCGAATGGCGTTGTAGCAGAAACGGCAGGCGAACTTGCAGCCGCGACTGGTGACGATGCTGTCGAGCGGCCGCGTGTTCATGATCTGGTAATACGCGCCGCGTTCGTAATGCTCGCGCACGAAACGGCGGTCGGGAATGGGCACGGCGTCGATGTCGAATTCGTCTTCCGCGTCGAGCGTGGTGACGATCTGTCCGGCGATGCGGTAGGTCAGCCGCGGGATGTGATCCAGGTCGCCGCCGTCGCGCAACGTTTGCGCCAGGAGCGTCAGGCTGTTTTCGGCATAACCGGCGAGAAGGAAATCGGCGTCGGCGAAAATCGCCGCGGTGCCTTGCGGATCGGCGCTGGCGTGAATGCCGCCGAGCACGATTTTCACTTGCGGCAACGCCGCGCGCGTCAGCTCGACCAAATGGTAGGTCGGCGCGATGATGTCGGAGAACAGCGGAAAACCCACCAGGCCGGGCGCCATGGCGCGCAGGCGATCGGCGATTTGCGCGATGGTCAGATCGGCCGCATTGGCGTCGAGCACCTCGACGGCGATGCCGTTGCGATCCAGCGCCGTCGCCAGGTACAGCAGATTCAGCGGCGGGTGCACCTTTTTGGCGAGCTTTTCCGGCTCGGAACGCGGCGGATTGACCAACACGACTTTCATGGTTCGATGATCCACTTTTGGTGTAGGCGGCGCAAGCGGTCAGGCGGATTCTTTCGCGTTCAGCAAACCGGCGGCGATGGCCTTGGGCAGCAACGGCAGCGACAACAAGAGAGTGACGATCTCGCTGCCCAGCGACAGCAGCATCCCGGCGGCCAGCAGGTTCGCCTCGGGCGCGAAGCCCTGGAAGAAGTACACCATCGTCAACTCGCGCGCGCCGATGCCCATCCAGGTCACCGGCAGGTTGGCGGCGAGGTAGACCAGCGGGCTGTACAAAAACAGCGCCGGCGTCGAAACGCTCGCGCCGGTCGCGGCGAGGGCCAGCGCGACCTTGGCGATGTTCGCGCCGTGCACGAGCGAGATCAGGCCGACCAGCGCGAAGCGTTTGCCCAGCGGCACGACGGCGAAGGCGGACACGAGATCGGCCGTGAGTTGGCCCAACCGCGGATGCAATTTCCCCAGCGGTCGGGCCAGCGCGCCCAGCGACGGCAGCAGCGCGATGATTGCGGGCAGGGCCAGCGTCAGCGGCAGCGCGAAGGGCAGGCGCATCCCCGGCGTCAGCCACAGGCCGACGGCGAGGTAGACGAACAGGGTGAACAAATTGATGAAGTGCAGCAGCAGCAGCGAACTGACGCCGTGCGCGCCCGGCAGCTTTTCGCGCCGCGCCAGGTAAGCCACGCCGAGCAGCCGTCCGAGCTTGAGGGGGATGATCACCTTGAGGCTCGTCGAGCCGATCCACACCGCCGTCAGCGCCCAGTAAGGCGTGCGGCAATCGTAGAAACGCAAAATGAGCCGCCACATCGCCGGCGTGAAAAAGAAGATCAACCCGATGTGCAGCAACGTCATCGCCGCAAAATAGTCGAGGCGCACGTTGCGCAACGCGGCGGCGAATTGTCCGGGCGACAGCGAGCGCAGCAGCAAAAAGAGAATGAGGATCGTCGGCACGAGCGTGAGCACCCAGCGCGTGGCGCTTTGTTTTTTCACTTGCGGCGGTTGCGTGTCGGTCACGCCGGACATCCTGCGGTGGTTGAAATCGCCGTTACGATAGCACGCCGCGCGGCGGGCGGACAATCAGCGCAGGCGGCGCAGGCGCAGCAGGTAGTATTTGATGTACAGCCAGAAGCGGTAGTCGCGGCCGCGCACCGCGCCGAGGATTTGCGCGAGGATGATCAGCGGACCGGGAATTTTGCGTATGTGCCGCCAACGGCGATTTTCCGTCAGCCAGTCGACGAAGCGGCGCGGCAGCAACGGCAGGAACTTATACAGCTTGCGGAAGGCGTCGGCCTGCGCGCGTTGCTCGTCGTCGAAAAACGTGTACTCGTGGAAAAAATCGCCGGTGCGGCCCTCGTCGATGTCGCGGACGTTCCGCTCGCTGAGCATGCCGCGTTCGCGCGCCGCATCGATGATCGGCGTGGCCGGAAAGTACGTCAGGTTGTGACACTTGATGCGGTTGAGGTACGTGAGCGAGCGGTAGAAACGCGCGGCGAATTCGAAATCGGCGACGCTCTCTTCGGGCAGGCCGAAGATGTGGTCGATGTCGTAGCGGAGCTTATAGCGGTCGCAAAGGCGGAAGGCGCGCTCGGCTTCCTCGTTGCTTTCGCTGCGCTGCAGGATGTTGCGGCGGATCGATTCGTTGAGCGTCTGCAGGCCGAACTCGATCGCGTAGCAGCCCGACTCGGCCAGCGCCTGCGCGATTTCCTCGTCGAGAAATTTCACCTGGCCGAAACAGCGGAACGGTTTGCGCACGCGCCGGCGGTATTTTTCGAGCAGGTCCAGCAGCCACGCTTTTTCGCCGAAGAGGATCGAATCGTTGAACATCACCTCGCGGTAGTCGTAGCGCCGCGCCATGAGTTCGAGTTCGTCGATCACCGCATCAACGCTGCGCCGGCGCAGGAAGCGTCGATTGTAGATGCGGTTGATTGCACTTTCGCAGCAATAGGCGCAGGAGAACGGGCAGCCGCGCACGGTCATCACCAGGTAGTCGTCGGCCATGTTCACCCAATTTTCGAACAGCGCTTTGTCGGGCAGCGGCAGCGTGTCGAGGTCAGCCAGCGGCGGCCGCAGCGGTGCGCAACGCACCTCGCCGTTCTCGCGCCAGCAGAGGTTGGCCGTGCCGCGCGGATCCTCGCCGGCGGCGAGTTTGGCGACCAGCTCGCGCATGGCCTCTTCGCCCTCGCCGACCAGCGCGTAATCGACGACCTCGTGTTTCATCACCTCGTGCGGCACGAGCGTCACGTGGATACCGCCGAAGACGATCGGGCCGCGCACGTGGTCGCGCACGCGCCGGGCGATGTCCAGGCACCACTGGTAGGTGCCGGTGTACACCGAAAAGCACAGCAGGTCGGGCGGCGCGGCGATAATCTCACTGACGATCCGCGCGTCGCGGGCGTAGCGCTTTTCGAGGCGCGGCACGTAAAACACGTTGTCGTTGATGCCGAACAGGCCGGGGTCGTAATGCAGCGCCACGGTATGGCCGTCCTGTTTGAGCACCGCCGAGAGGTATTCGATGCCCAGATTTTCGCGGCCGAGATGGACGAAAGCGATTTTCATCGGATCAACGGATGATACTCACGGAACCGTTTGTGTTTTTTCAGCCACCGTTCGGAAATTTTCTCCTGGCTGAAGATCATTTCAAATAAGGCGCGCGCCTTGCGGATGAATTCGTTCAGCGAGCGCACGCGCAACGTCGAGCGCCACAGGAAGCTGGGGCGCAAGTGGAAACTCAGGTACGCCCACTTGGTCATGCTGTCGATTTCCGCGTTGGTGAGTTTGGTCCAGGGGCGCGGCAGCGTGGCCTCGGCGGCGTTGCCCAGAATGTATTCGCGCCAGTAATCGTAGCCGCCGTCCTTGGTCATCTCGCGCCACATGCCGGTCAGCGGTTTGGCGGTGAGCTTGGAGAACTGCACGTAATCCAGATCGAGGCTTTTGGCGAAGCGGACCGTCTCGCGGAAGGTCTGCCGCGTTTCGCCGGGCACGCCGACCAGGAAAAAGCCCAGCGGCTTGATGCCGTATGATTTGACCATGGCGACCGTGTCGCGCACCTGCCGTACGTCGATGCCCTTGTTGACCAGGTCCAGCGTTTGCTGGTCGCCGCTTTCGATGCCGAAGTAGATGCGCCCGCAGCCCGCCTTGGCCATGGCGCGCGCCACGTCCTCGTCGATCGAATCGATGCGGCTGCGGCAGGCCCACAGCAAGTCGAGCCGGCGTTCGCCCATCAGGCGGCAGATTTCCAGCGTGCGCTTTTTGTTGATGGCGAATTCGTAATCGAAGATGTCGATTTCACGCACGTCGTAATCGCGGTAGCACAGCTCCATTTCGTCGACGACCTGCTCCGGCGTGCGCGGATCGTGCGGGGTGCGGCCCGCTTCGCAAAACATGCAGGAACGCGGGCAGCCCTTCGAGGTGACCATCACGGTGAAGTTTTTCCGCTCGGTGGGAAATTCCTCGTAGAGATGGTTGGGCAGCGTCGAGCGATCGGGGAACGGATAGTCGGAGAATTTTTCGTGCAGCTCGGGATCGGGCGTGCGCACGATTTCACCGTTGTCCTTTTTGTAGACCAGCCCGGGCACATCGGCGAAACGGCGCGCGCCGCCGAGTTCGTCAAGCAGCGCGGGCAGCGTGACCAACGACGAGTTGACCACGCCGAAGTCGATTTCCGGCGCGGCGATCGACGCCTCCGGGTACACGCGCAGGTTGTAGCCGCCGACGAGCACCGGCACGCGCAATTGCTGCTTGAGGTACTGCACCCAGGCGAGCGTTTCGCGAAACATGTAGGTGGTCATCATGAAGCCGATGACGTCGGGCTTGAAGGCGCGCAGGCGCTCGGCCGTGGCGGCCATGGTCAGGCCCTCGGTGCGGGCGTCGATGATGATCGATTCGTGCCCGGCGCGCTTGGCGATGGCCGACACCCAACACAGCGACAACGGCGGAAACAGGCCGAAGAAGCGCTGCACGATGCGCAGATTCTCTTCGTGCAGTTTGTAGCTGAAGGGATTGAAGACCAACGCGAGCCGCATACGTATCCTTCCCGACCCAAAAATTTCGTTGGCTCAGGCTAGGCGATATCCCGGCGAAATTCAATAATAAATTCGAGGTATTGTATATATAGGTTAATTGATGTCTAACCGATTGAAAACAGCCTTAGAAAATCTTCGAATAATTATAGCGGCTTCTTCAGGAGTTTTAACTCGTGCATGTGGAGCATGACGGAATTCATTTTCAGGATAATCTGAGTTGTCGATTCTAATTACATACAGATAACTTGGCGTTTCGTTGTTTTCCACATTGTGTTGAAGTCGATCTTGAATAATACCTTCTTCTTGATAACAACCTTTACTGCCGTATTGATAATTCCTTGACCAGAATAATACGCAAGCAATGGATTCTTTTTCAAATACTCTTTTTGTTTTTAGCTTAATGTTCTCGAATTCTGTAGTAATATTATCATCTCGATAATAAAATATCTGATTTTTTGGTTTGCCAAGTAATTGCCATACTTGATCAACGAATTTTTTATCTCTACCGGCGCAGGAAAAGGCGATTTTTCTTTGAAATGTTCGTTTTACTAATGAAGGATTGATATTAATTGAGATAGTTGTATCACCTGGAGCAGGAAGTGAGATTGATCCCCAATTTTTCTCAATTAAACATTTTGATAAATAGACAAGTTCACCAAGGGTCGCAGCTCGATTAATATTAATGTGGTTAAAAATTTCATTTCCACTCAAGACGATTTTGAAAGAATTCTTATATTTATATTCAGGAGAAATTGTTAATCTCCACACCTGATTAGTATTGATATTTGCTGCCTGGTGTAATTGATTGCAAAACTGAAGAACGTGTACAATTATTCCAGTGAGGAGTTCCGGAGGAATAATCTTAATTTTATATTCTTCAATTGATGGCGTTACATCAATTTTACAACTAGTATTGAAATCAATATGAAGTAACGGATTATAAAATTTCTTTTTAAAACCCTGGAATACTGATGATAAAAAATAGTAGCCAAGATTGTTAAAAAGATTATCATCCAATATTGGAAGAGAATAAAATAAATATTTATTACATAATTCACGACTGATATCCTGCCATAATGAAGAGTAACTAGATTGATATTGAGGTAATGATTTAAATATTTCCTCTCGATGTTCAAGCATCCAGTTCATGTGAAGAATAACTAATCTTTTGTAATCTTCGTTATTCATCATTATGCTCCAATTTTCGAATCGTTTCAATTTTTTCCTCTTTAAGAAATTCAACAATTCGATAAACGTCATTGTATACATTATTGTAGTTTTTCTGTAGTATTCGGTTTTCAAATGCCGTCACTGGGGGGCGAAGATCCTCGTGTAAATGCTCAATTAGCTTATCGGCAGCATAGTCTTTAAGGTGTGTTATTATAGCAAAGCGATTCAATTTGTCGGCGATAATGTCGTTGGCAACTAACATATTAAAAAGATAGGCGCCAGCTTCAAGCGCATTTGGCTCTTCAATAATAAGTTGGGGATATGGTGTATTATACTTATAAATTAATTCTTCAATACCACTTGGTAGAGTCATCATAATGTCAAAAGTAATAAAATCGATGAGATCGATATTATTTATGATAAATTCTATCGCCTCGTTGAAATTGTTGAGTAAGATTATATATCCATAATTGCGGTTCTGATATGAAAAACGATAATTTTCATCGGGTATTAATTTATTATTGACCAATACTCGAGCTAAATTTTCGCAAAACAACTCAGCATAAGTTCTTTCATCATCAACGATTGCGATCATGTGTGCCTCCCATACTATAGGTTACCTTTTTCTTTAACATTTCTACTACCAAGTCATAATTTGTCAGAAACATCGGCAGCCATATGGTAATTTGAGTTGGATATATCTCATGAGTTACTTTTACTACGCCACCATAGAAGTTGACAACCTTCTGCACCAGCCAAAGGCCAAAACCTGTTCCTAAATCAGTGCGATTGGCACGAGGGGAACGATAACCTATTTGAAAAACCTTATTTTTACAGTCTGGTTCAATTCCTTTGCCCCAGTCATTGAAGACAATTCGATAATGAGGCCATTTAATTTTATTGGTAACATCATAATTATGATAGAAAAACGAGATATCGATCTGGACAATTTCAGCTGGACGACTGCTGCCAGGATTATTCATTTTATGATATAAAGATATAAAGGCATCCTTCATGGTGTCAGGTAAATCGTAATTTAAAAGCCTGTGCAAATCTTTTTCTGTAATAATCCCGTGGAAAAACAGTCGTCCGTGTTTTACTTGTATACGTTTAGTGAAACTAATATCATCAATAACATCCAATTTTATGGGGCCATGATACGGAACGCAAAAAGCATCTCCTCGATAACGGATTGCATTGTTAATTATATTAAAAACAGTTTGCTGAAAATAGCTGCGACTAATGAACAGACCGGGAAATTTTTGCCCAATAACCCCACTAAATGGGCGCGACACTGTCGCCTCTAAAATAGTGTCTTTTTCATAGGCATAAAACTCAAGCCAATTGGTTACTTCTTTGGTGGCATTATATAAAGAAATGGGATTATTACTGGGCTGCAATAAACCGTATTTCTCAAAAAGTCTTTCAGGTTTGGTTCGAGAATCATGATTGGCCGCTATTCGCCGAAGGTATTCTTCCATTTTGATAATGCTGACATTACCAACTAGCGCTTTCATGTGCTGACAAGCATTATATATTATCTCCTGTCGATCCAATACTTGAATACGATTGGTGGGATCATGGAAATTGACTTTTACCCAATCCGAAAGGTTGCTGATTACCGACAAAGGAGAGGGTAATTCATGGCCTAACACTTCTAAATTTCGCGCCATTTCATCGTGGGTTTGTGCAAGTGAAAGGAAGGGAACCAAATGTTCCGCCAAACTTTGCAGTAAGTACATGTCACGCCAAGAAAATATACTTGAAAAAAGTTCGATATCTGTATTTAAATTTCCAGGATTGGGATCACGCTTATTTAATAAGACAATTACGCCGACAATTTGATGAGGTTTACTTGCTGTGCGGATAGGAACGCCTAAAAACGATTCAATCGGATATCCAGAATCGTCATTCTCCACTAATTTAATTTTGTCGAACCTTCTAATATTATGTACCTTTCTAGCCAAATTGCCATAATCTATTTCATTTAGGGGGTCTTGTGAGGAAATGATTTTCTTGTCGAGAGCAATCTCTCGTACTAGTGATGGTTTTCCTTCCTCGGAGATATACACTTCTCGATAATTAGGATCTTCCCAGATTAAATTGAATGAAGCTTTGAGTTCCAATTTATTTTCGGCACGAAGAAATAAGGCTCCGCCATCGCAACGAAGTGAGTAACAGATTTCCTCCAAAATGCGATGGGCTTTCTTTTCCCATGATTCACTTGATTCCAATTGCTGAGACAGGAGAATTGTTTTATCTCGTTGATAATGCAGCAAAGAGAGGTCGAGAACTTCGATGAATTGATTAATATATTGTTCGACTAAATATTTTCCGTCGGCATTTTTTTCCATCAAAATATTTTTATAAAGGCGTTGCAGTCTTTCTTTAACTTGATCCGTTTCACGTCCTTTTAATAGATCAGTTGGAAAAGCGATTTTTGGATTTATAATCAAGGCAACGGATGGTCTTGCTTGTGGAATTGCTCCCATTAATCCTGTTTGTTTGTCGATGTTGATTCTCGATGGGCGAATCCAAACTGCTAAAATATTGCATTGTGAATTTGGAAGAATTTCCGAGAATGCGGAATTAATTTTTGAAATATTCAATTCTCTCAAGTTACAAATGCCTGTTTCCTGTAAGTTTTTCGTTAATAATTTATTGAGGGAGTCGCTAATTGTGCGGTCATGAATTATAGGAGGATTTTTACAAAAAAAGTGCCTGATAAACCAGTTTGTTTTACTCCCATCCGCATTTTTTCGATTCAGACGTGGAGCAGTTGGTTTGAGTAGTATGGTTAAATCGGCATTAAAAAGGCTGTTTAAAAATTCAAGAGTATTGAAATATGTAGTATCCATGTCGCGGTTTGGCAATACTTGTTCAATATTTTCTAACATTTTAGATGCCAAATCTGCACTGGTGGCTTCAGTAATTTCTTCTGTAATGTCGCGTAAAACGCCCTCACAGTAAAGTGTGTGGCCAGCAAATTGTGTCGCGAATTCAAAAATCTCCACAATTCGATCATTGATGAGTGTCCGATAATAATTTTCAGGGGGTGCACTATCGTCAACGATGGTGTCTGAGTACACGCGGCCTAGGGCTTTTTTATATAAATGCGGCCATTCCTCTTCTTCAAAGAACCAGATCAATGAATGATCGAAATAGTATTTCTCCCTCATTTTCTTGAGGGCGTCGTCTCCGTATTTTTCTTCAAAATCTTTTAGTTCCTTTTCTTTTCCGGCGAGAAAAAAAAAGTTTTTGTTGGCATAGGATAGCGCAAAATCGGGGATTTTCTTGGTGTTCGGCTTAGGTGTTATAAATCTCTCTGAAAACGATTGATTTCTTTTCCAATTTTGTGGCGTGTAATGAAGATAGCGATAGAGGGCGGCGTTGGAAGAGTCCAATTGATCATAAATTGACTGCCTCTTTTTATTTTTTTCATTGGAGAGTGGTTGAGCCAGGCCGACTACCGCATGTCGAAGGTAACTTTTCCCATCAACCTCTTTATTCTCGATCGGAATGCTACGCACGGAAACTAACACCTTCTGTTTATTTATTGTTTCCACAAAATAGGAACTGATAGGGAATTCCGCGCGAAGCAATAGAGATACTCGCTTTTCAGTCAACGTATCATTTATTGTATCGCGAATATTTGTCGGCATTGTCTGGGAACTTACTCCCAACAAACCTCTTGCTTGAGTGCTGTACCAAATTATTTTTCCAGTTTCATCGTGGATATAGAGAACGGGAGTAATTTTACCTTTCTCGTCCTTTTCTCTCTCATTATTGGGAATATTATGGGCAACTGAGTCTAAAACACTTTCAAAATTATCTGTTACGCAACCAATGAGCCAGATATAATCTTCGTGGTGAATTTCGTAGAGATTAACCCAGGTTTTGGTATTTTTCTCCCATCGATAAATACGCGGTTCCACACAACCGTCTTTATCGCAAAAATCCTTGAAATCATATTTCCCTTTCGTTTTGCCGGATGGACTCCAATTGTTTTCCAAATTCTGCCACATCTGGCCGACGAGAGGGCTTTGTCTGTCTTTCCATTCATTGAGAAAAACATTTTTCGTAAACGTCTTATCGAGATTGATAATTTTTCCGTCTTTATCCAGGCAGCCAAGACATAATTTTGATAAGACAATTTGATGTTCGGGCGTTAGCACGAATCCATCTCCTGCCAAATAGCAATAAATGAATTGAAAGGTCACTAACTGAAATGATTATAGCAAAACCATATGACAAAGAAAGCTGTATTTCTATATAGATATTAACCGGACGCGCTTACCAAAACTTGAGCAAAACGCGCGTGCCGATGCCCAGGACGTTGGGGGCGCGGCAGTTTTTGCTTTCCAGCCAGGTCAGGTTGCGGTAGCTGACATAGGGCATCAGCGGCAGGCCGAGGCGCAGCAGGCCGATGGTCGCTTTGCCGAACAGGATCTGTTTGAAGCCGGGCCGCCATTCCTTTTCGCGGTCCCAGTCCCAGATTTCCGAGTCGCTGTCCCAGTCGGATTGCTGCATGTTGATGTACGTGTAGCGGAACTGCAGCGTCAGCAACGGCGGCAGCGCTTCAGCCTTGGAGGCGTCACCCTTGACCAGCCAGGTGCCCAGCGCCGGGCCGCGCAGGGGCACGACTTCGATCTGCGCCGACGCGCCAAGCCAGTCGCCGCCGTCGATGGTGTAATGCTTGCCGGTGAAAGCCCGGTAGTTGCACATCAAGGGATTCTTCTTGCCCTCGGGACTGATGTAGGAATGCGGGAAGAAAATCTCATAGAAAACTTCCGTACCCAGGGTGAGGCGTCCGTCGAGGCTGTCGTGGAAGAATTTGTCGTAGCCCACGCGGAAGCCCAGGTCGCCGTTGGAGTGAAAATCCCACGAGGTCGTGCCCGCGGTGATCACCTCTTCGGGATCGGGCTGCTTGCCGGTGGGCAGCGCGCCCATGATCGTCAGGCCCATGCCCGAGTCGATCTTCTCGAACCACTTGATGTAATCGGAGAAGCGGAACAGCACGCCCAGTTGGACGTCGCCGATGATCCATTCGTTGCCGCGCCAATGACCCGGCTTGGGCTGGCCCATCGACCCGGCCCATTCCCAGAAGTCGGTTTCGCTGTACGAGCGGCCGAGGCTCCATTGGTAGTCGCCGCGCTCCCAGTCGAAATTGGGATCGATGTCGGCGTACTGCATCAGCGGCAGGCCGCCGCCGACCGACAGCGAATCGGTGATGCCGTAAAACAACTGAATGGCGAAGATGGACAGTTCCGCCTCGACCTGCGGCTTGAGCGTGCCCTGGCGGCCAGAACCCGGTTCGTAGCGCACCATTTCCTCGATCAGCGGGACGCGACGCTCGCGGTTGTCCCACTTGCTGTCGAGGGTGGATTGCATCCAGCCGACGTCGAGCAGGAAGGTGCCCGTGGGCAACGTTTCGGTGAAGCCGGCCAGCGCGTGGACGGGCAGCAGCAGCGCGACGAACAACAGCGGGAGCAGGCGCGCGGCTCTCATAGCGCACCTCCTTCCGACCATTTTTCGCCGAGGTCGGTTTCCTCGAACTCCGCATCCGGCGCGGGAACCATGCCGGCGCCGACCCAGACGGTCAAATCGCCGGGATCGTACACGGCCGAGTTCATGCTGTCGCGCACGTCCTTGAGGTCGATCAGGCGTAACATGTCGATGGTGCGCGCGACGTCGAGCTTGCCGTAGCGTTCGCGCAAGGCGTCGGCGGTGCAGAAGAACGCGCGCACCGAACGGAAGTAGAAGGTGGTCCAGTAGCGCTGCGGTTGGAGGTCGAAGTTGACGATCTGGTAGCGGATCTCCTCGAGGTTTTTCTGGTAGTGCGAGGCGACGTATAGATCGTCGCCGGCGACGGTCGCCAACGGCTTGCCCCAGGCGTCCTGGTCTTCCGGATTGTCCAAGTCGTTGCCGTACACGTGTACGCCGCCTTCATCGCGCTCGGTGATGTCCGAATCCACTTCGACGACTTTCATTTCGCCGGAAGGATCGGCCAGCAGGAAGTTCCAGCCGTAGCTGGCCTGGTGTTCGTAGAAGTAGGGCAAGGCATCCTCGACGTTGTCGTATTTGCTGATCAGTTCGCGCAGCATGACGCCGGCCGTCACGCCCGTGGGTTTGAACTTGGCGAAGATCAGTCCCTCGTTGAAGGAGGCGGCGAACGGCGTGTTGAGCGTGTCCGACGCGTTGTACAGCGCGGTCAGGCCCTGATCGTTCATCCCCGAGAAACCCCAGATCACGCCGGGGTAACCCAACACGGAGAAGGCGTGGCCTTGATCGGGATGGTGCACGAACATGGTGACGTGCTTGTGGGTGATGTTGCTGTCGAGCATGGCGAAGTTGTGGGCGACGATCACCCGGCCGTCGCGCGTGGCCGAACCGCGTAGGGCGAAGGCCAGCGACGGCGGTTGCGAGCGGCCGTCGTTGTAACCCTGGTTGGGCACCTGGTGGATTTTCTTGCCGTAGCCCGCGGTGGTGAAGGTGATGCGTTCGGCGCGCATCGTACGCGGATGATTCGGCGGCACGCGCACGACCTCGAGCAAGTCGGTGCATTGGATGCTCAACGAAACGACACCCGCCTCCGGCCAACCCTCGGGCGGCAGGAAGGTCACTTCGATGGTCTTGCCTTCGCGCGCATAGGGGCGCGTTTGCACTTCCGGATCGGAGGCAAGGAAGAGCCGGTCGTTGTACTGAATGCGGACCGACTCGGGATTCACGCCTTCCTTGTCGTCGTCGAGGGTGAACTTGACCGGCGCGTCCAGCGGCACCTCGACCATCGTGGCGTAGGAGCGCGGCTCGTAGGGATCCTGCCGCTCCTCGCCGGGCTCGTCGATTTCCCCGTCGCCGTCGTTGTCCTTGCCGTCGGCGTTGAGGTCGCCGTCGAAGGACACCGTCAACAGCCAGGGCCCCTGGATGAGCTTGATGAAGAAGGTGATCGAGCGGAAGCCCATCAGCGTGTCGAAGAAGGTGTTGAGGATCAGGATTTCGTCGAAGGACAGTTCGGCGCCGTCGGCGATGCCCCGCATCTCGTCGATGTATTCCTGCGGCATGAACTTGAGAAATTCCTGACCGCATTCGAGCATCATGCGCGGCGAGAACTGGCCGTTGCCGTACAGTTCCTCGTTCTGGTAGCGCAGCATGACGCTGGCCACGTCGTAGCGATCGCGTTCGAGGTACGGATAAATCGAGTTGGTCAACAGCATCGTGTACAGCGAGCGGATCTTGCTGCGGAAGCGCTGACCGTGCTGGAGACCGCGTTCGTAGGGCGAACCGTAGAGGTCGAACACCTGGTAATACTTCGGTTCCGTCGCGCGCGGTGCACAGCCGGCAAGCAGGGCGGCGATGACGAACAGGGCGACCGCGAACATGAGGCGCGGACGAGACAACGGGTTCGGGCGATGATCCGAGAGTAAATGGCGCATCGTTCGATCCTTCAAAGTACGTTCTTAACTTGTAAAAACAACCGTGGCGTCAACAGCCAATCGACCAAAGCGTATCCGTCATGCCGACCGCGCGCGGACCGATCACTCGGGCTCGATGCCGAGCAAATCGTTGAGGCGGTTGGTCAGCTTCTTTTTGTACTCCACGAACTTCATGCCCAGTTTCGTCGTCAGGTCGTCGCCGGACGCCGAGCTGCCCAGGTCGGGCATTTTGGCGTCGGGACCGTACATCTCCAGGAAGATCTTCAAGACTTCCTTTTTGATCAGGCCGCGCATGGGCACGTGGGCGATCATGCCGTACATCGCCGCGTTGCCTTCCTCGGCCAGGCCGGGATTCTGCCGCACGTATTCGACCGACTCGCGCAGGTCGTTGAGGTAGACGTCGGCGATTTTTGTATGCTGCGTGGTGACCATGTTGTGCAGGCAGTCGGGCTTTTGTTGACGATCGATGTGCCAGCCGCGTTTTTCCATCTGGTCGGCGACGCAATATACGTTCAGGTCGCGATCGACCGAGCGGAAGGCGAACACGCTCATGTGCGGCCGGGCGACCACGGCCAGGCCCGGAATGGCGTTGATGCCGTCCATCAACGTTTTGGTGGTGTCCATGATCTGCCGCGCCGTTTCCAGGTAGCCGTCCTCGCCCAAAGCGACCATCGCGGCCCAGGCCGCGGCGATGGAGCCGCCCGGACGCGTGCCCAGCAAAGCCGGCGAAGCGAACACGCCGCCGGGCCAGTCGGTGAACACGAACATCTGGTATTTGAGAATGTCGATGTTGCGGTAGGTGATCGTCGAGGCGCCCTTGGCCGCGAAGCCGTACTTGTGCGTGTCGGCGCTGATCGAGGTGACGCCCGGCACGCGGAAGTCGAAGGGCGGCACGGGGTAGCCGAGCTTTTCCACGAAGGGCAGAAGGTAACCGCCCAGGCACGAGTCCACGTGCAGCGGGATGTTCTTCTTCAGGGCCAGTTCGCCCAGTTCCTCGATCGGATCGACCACGCCGAACGGATAGCAGGGTGCGCTGCCGACCAGCAGGATCGTGTTGCGGTTGATCAGCTTCTTGACCGCTTTCACGTCGACGCGCTTGTCCTTGCCCACCGGCGCGTGCACCGCTTTGACGCCGAAATAGTGCGCGCCTTTTTCAAAGGCCATGTGCACCGTTTCGGGGACGATCATTTCCGGCGTGCCGACGAAGAAACGTTTGTCGCGCGCCAGGTCGCGATAGGTTTTGACGGCCATCAGGCAGCTTTCGGTGCCGCCCGAGGTGATCGTGCCCACGGTGTCGGCGTCGCCGTGCAGCATCGAGGCGGTCATGCGGATCACTTCGGTTTCGAAGCGTTTGAGGCTGAGGAAGGCCATCGGGTTCAGGCCGTTTTCCGAGAAGAACGAGGTGTACGCCTTCTTCAAAAAATCGGTGTGCTCATCGTTGAGGTGATACACCAGGCTCCAGGTTTTACCCGTACGATAGTCGGCATCGTCCGCGGCGAAAGTCTTCATCATTTTGAGGATGTCTTTTCTCGGCAAACCCTTTTCCGGCAGCTTGTTGAAGGAATCGCTCATTGTTTGCTCCTTACCTTGATGTCCATTGGCTTTAGGTGTTGTCCATGCATGCCCGCACCGAGAAGGTCCGCGTTCGCGCACACCGATTCTTTTATCGCTTGCCGCGCAACAAAATGGCCGGAAGTCGAACGTTGAAGAATCATGAACTTCGAAAACGCCCCGTTTGCATGCCGGAACCGGTCGATCCCCACCGTGTGAAAAGAAGTTGAGCTTTTACTCACATTCGGTGCATGATAAGCAAGTTCACCACGAATGACAACTCGCTTTTTTTTGAGGGAACGATGAAGCAGATCAAGCCCCGCAAACGGCCGCAGCAAAAACGATCGCGGGATACGGTCGACACGATTCTCAACGCCACGGCGCAAGTGTTGATTCGAGAGGGATACGATCAGACGAGCACGAACAAGATCGCCGTCGAGGCGGGCGTGAGCATCGGTTCGCTGTATCACTATTTCCCGAACAAGGAAGCGTTGGTGTTGGCGCTCAACCGCCGGCTGGCCGAGCAGGAACTCGATCTGATCCGCCAGACGTTCGTCGAGGTGTCCAACGCGTCGTTGCGCGACACGATCCGCAAGTCGGTCGAGGTGATGGTGCACATGCATCGCATCGCGCCGGAGTTGCATCGGGTGCTGGTCGAGCAGGTGCCGCGTATGGGGCCGCTGCGCAAGATCAACGAAATCGACCGGCAGATCATCGAGATGATCCGCGAGCAACTGTTGCGGTTGAAAAAGGAACTTTCGCCGGCGGATGCGGAACTGATGATTTTCGTCGTGTTCAACATCGTGGAAACGCTGACGCACCAGGCGGTGCTGTATCAGCCGCAGTTGCTGCAGGGCGAGCGGTTGATCGACGAGATTTCCTCGTTGGTGGAGCTGTATCTGCGCAAGAAAATGAATTTGTAGACCCCGCCGCGTTCTATTCGAAGAGCAACGACGGATCGTTCCAGATATCGATGATCAACTGCAGGAAGCGGCGCAAGCCGTCCTGCGACGGGTGCGCGAAGAACGAGCCGACGTTGAGCTTGATCAGGCCGGGGAACCGCCGGATGGTCAGCGGACCCAGTTCGATGGGCAGCACGCCGACCAGGTGCAGCAGGTCGTTGAAGTCGGCCATCGACAGCAGGGCCACCTCATAGGGATCGGGATCCTGCGTCGAGCTTTCATAGAACGCGTCGGCGATGTCCACGCACAGTTGCCGCGCCACGTCCACTTCCGTCGGTTCGATTTCGATTTCCTGGCCCAGGAACACCCGGTCAATGCCCTTGTCATAGACGCCGTTGCCGTTGATGTCCTCGTAGTGCACGGGCGAATTGTCCTGCGGTCCGGTTTCGGCGGCCAGCGAATCGAAGGTGTCGACCATACGCATGAAGCCGTTGGCGATGGCCAGCCCGGTGATGTTCATCGATTCGACGCCGCTGCCCGGCTCCAGGTACAGGAAGTGGGGGAAGCGTTCGCTGTGGAACAGGTCGTAGATCAGCGACATGATCATGTCGATCGTTTCGAGCGTCGATTTTTCGCCGCCGCCCGAACCCAGCTCGATCGCCAGTTGCGTATAGTCGAAACGCAGATCATGCGCCAGCAGCAGGTTGACGACCGCATAGGAAATGCTGTTGAACGCGCCGATCATGTACAGGTCGGTTTTGTCGAAGGTGCCGCCGTAGGAAAGCAGATCCTCGCCGGTAATCTGAAAACCGTAGTGCTCCAACTCGAAGGAGAAGTCGGGACCGGCCATCAACTGCGGAAAGATTTCCTCGGCACGGGCGATCTCCGGCATAATTTCTTCGATGAAGAAAATGTGAATGGCGTTGATGTCGTCGCCGTTGATCGACGAGGGAGCGAATTGCTCGTTGGTGACGTTGTTTTCAGGATTGAAGGAAATGGCGTTGATGGTGGAAATGACCTGATCGACGAAGTTGAACAACCGCATCGGGCCGGCCAGGACCAAACCCACCTGCGCGTCGGTATTGTCGGCATCGATCGCCAATGCCTTTTCGAACTGTTTCGCGGCGTAATGCGCTTCGTTGTTGATCAGGTGTTGTTTGCCTTGCCGGATATAATCTTCCAGCCCCGGATCGTCCGTCGAATCGTCATTGTCGGAGCAGGAGAACAATAGAAAGCAGAACAGGACGAGCATGCCGAGCGATATAACGGATCGAATGGCTTTCAATACGTTTCTCCTTTGTACAGCGAAACCCAAACCTCACATCTGAAAAGAGCGAACACATTGTCGCATAATTCATAACACATACGGGATGCAATGTGCAAACGGCGGCGTAACACACTGAATAATAAAAAGATTTTCCGATGTGAAAAGTGAGTGTTTACTCGGTTTCTCTTCAGTATAATGCAAAAACCCGAATGGACCATTTAAAGGAGCGAGCTGGAATAGTCGATGCGTAATTTTCGTCTGCTGGCGCCGGCCTTCATCGTCGCTTTTTTATACATTGCGGCGACGATTCCGTTTTTTACGGCGGCCCCCAAGGTCGATGAGTGCGGCTTTGTGACGACCGGCCAAACGCTGTTGCCGTTGTACATTCACCAGTTCATCGGCAAGCACGACTTCAGCGATCCGGTGTGGCGGGAGAATTTCGGCAACAGCGGCTCACCGCATCCGAAGGTGGCGTTTTATCTCATCGCGTCTTTCACCAGGGCGGCGGGATTTTTCAAGATCAATGTGCGTTGGTTTGTGGCGGTGCTGGCCGCGATGTGCGTCGTGTTGATGATGAATCTGGTGCAAACGAACCAAGTCGGCGGCTCAATCTCGAGTCGATGGCTGGCGGTCGGCGCGGGCTGTCTGTTGTTGATCAATCCGATTTTCCGCATGCTGCAAATCTTGCTTTATGCCGAAATTCCGCAACTGCTGTTCGCGTTGGCGGCATTGGCCGCCCTCGCACAGTTTGACGTCGCTTTGCGTAACGGACGGTTCCGTTGGTTTTTGTTGTTCGGCTTCGGCCTGTTCGCCGGCTTTTCGATTTCCTGCAAGCTCTACAGCATCATCGTATTTTTTACGTTCATTCTTTATTCGTTGGTGATGATCAAGCATTTCGGCAAGAGTTGGTTGCCGGCGAATCTGCTGGTCGGCCTGATGGGATTGGCCGTGTTCATCGGCACCAATCCGCTGTTGTGGCAGGATTTCTGGTTCGGCATCGGCGAGATGTCCTACCGGCATCTGGCCTACGACGCCGGGCACCCCACGCGTATGACGTTGGCTTCGCTCAAACATTTCATGACCTATCCGTTCGCCGTCTACAGCCCGAGTTTCTACAATTACCGGGAAATCGACATCATGCCGGTTTTTCTCCCGGCGGATCTGCCGTTCATCGTGCTTGGCTATTTGTTGACCGGCTTCGGTCTGGCGCAGGCGGTGCGGACGAAAAACTGGCTGCCGCTTTTGTTTGCCCTGAGCAGCATCGGTTTCATGGGTTACATCACGCTGACCATGTCCCCCGGGCAGAAAGCGCCGCGCAATTATCTGTTTCCGGCCGTGGCGTTGATCTGGTTGTATCTGCAAATCGACTGGCGACGGTTGGCGGGCTCGTTGCGTTGGACGATGCGCCGGCGTTCGTGAGGGAAAGGGGAGATCCGCCCGTAAGGGAAGATGGGGCCACCATCCATGGCAGCCCCCATCACAGTTCGGGATATGCCTCCATGGACTTTAAAACGTTCCAATCGTTCCTTCGTAATCAGCGAGCAAGTCGGCGATCTCCTCC
>Ga0209203_1001008_pt1 | contig 21622 bp, 34 predicted proteins | sample AD_UKC109_MetaG_FD_184423 | JGI IMG/M metagenome (GOLD analysis project Ga0209203, IMG submission 184423) | Active sludge microbial communities of municipal wastewater-treating anaerobic digesters from Hong Kong - AD_UKC109_MetaG (SPAdes)... | ecosystem: Engineered > Bioreactor > Anaerobic >... | reverse complement strand
TCCTGGTTTTGAATGGTTGAACATGTTGAGTGATGACAATCTTGATAGCAATGGGCGGACTCCGAAGTAAACGAATACTGTCTCGACCGCCAGCATTACAGCTATCTTGATAAGCCTTGTCGGCAGCAAAGCAGCCATAGGCATTTTATAAAGTATCAGTAACCATGTTCCAATCATCAAAAGGTCAACCACCAGCAGCTTCACAACAGTTCCTGAGATTGCACGCAACCAGGTTATCTGCTTTTTGTGGAAGAAGATACCGTATATGAAGCCTGTTGCAAATGCGCTGACGGTGAAACCCGGAAAGAAAGTTCCGATTGGTTTGACTGCATAACCAAGCACATCGGCTACGGCTCCGACTATTCCGCCTGCAAGAGGACCGAACAATATTGAAGCTATCATGATCGGGATGAACTCAAGACTTATCCTGAGAACCTGAACCTGGAAGGACAGGAACCTGGCAAGTACTATTGTCAGGGCTGTCAGAAGTGACAGTATGACCAGTTTTCTGGTGTTTGTCATAAAAAATCTCCTTTTTTATGGCAAACCACGTAAAGAAGATTAATCTCTATGTGGCAGCGGAATGCGGGATATGCACCGCGGATACCTTTTCCTTCGTCCCGGAGACAACTTCCCGTTCTCCGGACACTGTACGCGCATATACCTACTCTGCCTGCGTTATTTTCCGCTATATGCTAATAACTTACCCTAATTTCGTCGATTATGTCAATGCTTTAATGTATAAATGATTTCAAAGGAAAATTAACTTGAAAAAATTACTTTGACAGATAGAGTAATCTGTTGTACTATTACTCTATCAGACAGAGTAAACGAAAGGGAGGTTCCAAATGATCAGCAGCGATATCATACGCGGGCATCTGGATGCCATCATCCTGAGACTGATAATTGAAAAGGACAGATACGGTTATGAAATTTCAAAGGAAATCAGCCAAAGGACAGATAACCTCTTCGGAATAAAGGAAGCAACTCTTTATGCAGTATTCCAAAGGCTGGAAAAAAAGGAGCTGATACAGTCCTACAAGGGGGAACAGACCCATGGCGGAGTCAGGAAATATTACACTGTAACTACCCTTGGAAAGGCATACTATTCCGAAAAGGTCAGGGAGTGGCAGACTACAAAAAAAGTAATCGATACGTTTATGGAGGGATTGAAATGATAACTATAAAAGAGTATGTGGACAGGATGTTCAGGAACATACCTGAAAATGAGCAGACAATTGGTATCAAGCAGGAGATTATTGAAAACCTGCAGGAAAAGGTCATGGATCTCATGGAGAGCGGCAAGGCTGAGGAGGATGCAATCAACAAGGCAATTGTTGACTTTGGTGACTTTGATGAGATTCTAAGTGAACTTTCATCACAAAGCAGTGTTGAAACAAAAGTAAAGCGCCTGGCAACGGCTGAAGAAAAGTACAGAAAAACAACAAATGCTTTCTTGTTTTCACTTTGCGGGAGCGCAATAATAATTGCATTGATGGTTTTCATCAATATGTATTACTCACCGCAGACCATATGGTTTGTATATCCGGTATTTGCAGTCATCTGGTGGCCCCTTGCATTGTTCTTCAGTTGGATTGGCAGAAGGGCAGGTAGACAGAAATGAAAAACAAGGCACTTGGATTTTCACTTTTCGGCAGCTTCATGATAGCAGCCTTCATGGTATTGGTGAATTATCTGACATCCCCCGGATTTCCATGGTTCATTTTCCCTGTTTTTGCAGTAATATGGTGGCCGATGAGCATCTTCTTTTATAACAGGAGGAGTGCATCAGGTTTTGCAGTATGCGGAAGCCTTTTAATCATTGCTTTCTTCATCATATTGAATCTTGTAACTTCACCGGGATTCCTCTGGTTCATATTTCCTGTTTTTGCAGTGATCTGGTGGCCGATGTCAATACTCCTGGGAAGAAGACCAAAGGTGTTCGCAGTAGTTGCAGCAGTACTTACCATAGGGTTTTTCCTGATAGTAAATATCATGACTTCATTTTCACACCCCTGGTTCATATATCCGGCATTTGCCGTATTGTGGTGGCCAATGGCTGTATTGATCGGAAAAGGACGTGCCAGGTTATTCTCGGTAGCGGCATTTTTGCTTATCAATGCCTTTTTCATAACGGTCAATCTCATTACATCGCCGGGATATCTCTGGTTCACCCACATTACCTTTGCAGCTTTATGGTGGCCGTTGAGTGTTTTTCTGGCCCGCAGGAAAACCATCCGTATATACTCTCTGCTGGCTGCATTGCTCACAATAGGATACCTGGCCCTGGTCAACTACCTTTCTCCTTCGGATACGCCCTGGTTCCTGTATGCCGTGTATCCTCTTCTGATGTGGCCTTCTGTTATGTTCATGGGAAGACACGCAGCCAGACTGCCGTTCTCAATTGCAGGCAGCATTGCCGGAATCATCTTTTATCTCGTTCTGAACATATTTGTATCACCCGGACATCCATGGATCCTGTACCTCTTGTTACCCCTTGTCTGGTGGCCTGTGACAATTGCTTTCAGGAAGGTAGCTGCGAACATCATGTACCTTTTCATAAGCCTGACGGTATTCATGGCATATTATGGAATCCTTAATATCTTTGTTTCACCGGGACATGCCTGGTCACTGTACCTTCTTTATCCATATGCATGGGCGGCCATAGGGATTTACTTCGGGAGAAGAAAAATGGCACTTGGAATGGCAATAGCCGCGACAGTAATAACCGGAGTGTTCTGTTCAGTGTTGAATCTGCTGCTGACACCGGGAACCATCTGGGCTGTTTTTCCAATCTTTGCAATCCTATGGTGGCCAATCAGTGTTTATTTCTTCAGGACAAGAAGGAAGGATGCCTGAAGAATATTGAATACATCATTAAAATACCTGTTGATATGTTAGAATATCTGCGGAGGGATTGATTCATGACAAACAAAGACTTTGAAACCCGCAGAAAACTATATAACGATAAATACATTGATCATATGCTCGATGTTATAAATGAAGACGGAAGCAGCAACGGACTTGTAACTCCGGTGGGAGCAAGGGAAGTCGTATGGCACTGCTTCCCCATGCTTGAATCAGGGGGAAAGTATGCCATAAAGGCAAATTCCATACTGAGGAACATGGAATTCAAGAAGTGTCACTTCATGCCAATGAACCTGACCCAGCTTCTCATCCGTCATGGAAATATCCTTGATGATGATGTAAAGGAAAAAATGAAGGAATATATCCTTAGGATGCTTCCTTACGGGACAGATGAGAGACTGCACATATCAATGTACAATGACAATTTTGCAGGAATGGCAATATATACCCTCATAGTTGCCGGTGAACTTTTCAACCTTCCCGAATTTGTAAAAATAGGGAAGGAGAAGCTCCAGGGTGTTGCGGAGCTGTTCATGCGGTGCGGCGCAATAATGGAGTACAGCAGCAACACATACACTCCTATAGATACGTTGTGTTATGCAGAAATGGCTAATCACATAAAAGATCCTGATGCAAAGGAACTGGCTCTTAAGTGTGAAGAAAGAATGTGGGTTGAGATAGCCACACACTATCACCCTGAAACATCAAGGCTTGCCGGTCCAAATTCAAGGTCATATAGCATAGACATGGTAGGGCATCCGCATCTTATGTCCGGCCTTTCATGGTTTGTGTTCGGTGACCGTGTATTTTCAAACCCAATCCTTGATTTGTTCAATCCACATCCGCTTCAGGTAATGCACGGGGGACTTGAGAACCTGACACTGCCCAATATTGCCTGGATCATCAATTGCGACTTCCACTGCCCGGATTACCTTGCAGAGCTGGCTTTCAATAAGGAATATCCATATGAAACAGAATATATGACAGAGTGTATACCGAGTAATGTATATGATGAAGTGCCTGAGCATGTCATGCATGAATATCCGGGAGTTAGAAGCCGGAATTACACATATATGACAGAGGAGTTTGCCATGGGTACTGCCCAAAGCCAGTTCCATGGAGGAGCGGTTACAGATTCATTCGCAATTACATACAGGAACCGGACACCAGCAAAAAGGCTTTTCGATACCGGTGTGATTTACTCAAGATATATTTTCAACGACAGGTTTCCCGGACAGGACAATGAATATACGATGTTCGGAAAAATCAACTATACAGGTTTCAGGGATGAGGGAAGGAAAATCTGCCTGCAGGACAAGGGTGCGGCAATCGTAAGTTACAAGCCAAAGCAGTATGAACGTGAAAACATGTCAAGTGCAGGCCTCTCCATAATGATACCGATCCATTTCTTTGATGATTTTGAAATATATGCCGGGGATAAGCGTATCACCGAGTATCCCTGCTACCTGAATGAGATAAGCAGCATATATGTAAAAGTGCACAAATCATTCTTTGCATTCCTTCCATTGGAAGTAAGCGATATGGGCCGGGATATCTGCATGAGCATTGTGAAGAGGAACCATCATATTGCAATTACATTATATAACTACAGGGGGCCGGTGAAATCTTTCGGAGAAAAGGAACTCGTGCTTTCCAGGAATGGATTTGTCTGTCTTGCCGAAACAGGGTTTTCCAAAATGGAGGAATTCATGGAATTTGGCAGTCAGGGAACCATAACCGACAGAATGGAAAGACAGGAAGGTGCGTGGACAAGGCGGATACGGTATACAAGTCCAGAAACAGACCTGAATCTCATGTACAGTCCGCTGACCGAAGGTATTTTTGTGAGTACGGTCAATAAAAGACCCACCGGGTTGAATATATTGAAAGCAGACGGGCTGGATACTGACAGGCTGCCATTGCTATAAATCAGCTAAAAATATAATTTAGCTATATTGACAAATCGCCTGAATAAGCATATCTTTGAGTTGCCGGATCAGGAGGTTTGTTATGCGTGCAACTGCCACAGAAGTCAAGAACAATCTTGGACGTTATCTGAAATTCATAGAATATGAGGATGTCATAATCTCCAGCCATGGAAATGATATTGCCGTTCTTTGCAAGTATGTTGATGACACAATGAAAGCTGAAGAGGAAGCGGCTGTTTACAAAACCGGGAAATGGGTCTCATACGAGGAGTTTCTTGTTTTAACTGAGAACAGCGATGAAAGATATGAATTGATTGACGGGCAGATTTATGTAATGGATTCACCTCTGTTCCCTCATCAGAATGCGTTGCTTAATATTGTTGGAGAAATGAGGGAATGGTTCAAGGGGAAGAAATGTCTGCCGGTAGTTGCTCCTTATGATGTTACTCTTATTAAAAACACCAATAATATTTGCGTTGTACAACCTGATATATTGATTATTTGTGACAAGGAAAACATCAATCAAAAGGGTAAATACAAAGGAGTACCGACACTTGTTGTTGAAATACTGTCAAAGTCATCAAGAAGCAAGGACAAGGTGCTGAAATTGAATTTATATATGGAAACCGGGGTAAAGGAATGCTGGTTGGTTGATACTGACAGACATAAGGTGGAAGTTTTTTATTTCGAAAACAAGCAGCTGGCTGCTGACAAATCATATACAGAAGGTTTGGTGAAATCTGAGTTATTTGAAGGCCTTGACTTGAATTTATCAGACATATTTATATAATAGGAAAGCGATGAAGAATTTTGCAAAGGTCGTTGACCTTGGGAAAATGGAATATGGACAGGCCCTGGAGATTCAAAGGAAGACAAGGGACAGGAGGATAGCCGGTGAATGCGGTGATATCCTGTTTCTCGTTGAACATACCCCCGTACTTACCATGGGCAGGCGCGGTCAGGATGACAATGTAGTTGTGTCAGAAGAATTCCTGAAGGAAAACGGCATAGATATCCATTGGGTTGAAAGAGGAGGGGATGTAACTTACCATGGCCCCGGCCAGTTGGTTGTTTATCCCATATTTGACCTGACAGCTTACGGAAAAGACATAAGGACCTTTGTTGCGAATCTGCAGGATTCAATAATTGAGGTGTTGAAAGATGAATATTCCATTGAAGCCCATGCAGAGGATGGCAAACACACCGGAGTTTATGTCGGCACAAACAAAATTGCAGCAATCGGCCTTGCCATCAGGAAGTGGGTATCGATGCACGGATTTGCATTTAATGTAAACACGGATTTATCCCATTTCAGATGGATTGTGCCATGCGGATTGGGAGACAGGGGAGTTACATCAGTACGGGAACTGACCGGTTCGGAAGCTGACTTTGATTTTGTAAAGAAAAAGATTGTTGAAAGGCTTGCAAAAAGAATTGGATTCGATTATGAATACTCAGACATTGAAAGCGTGAATATATGATGGAAAGAAAACCCGACTGGCTCAGGGTAAGGATTCCTGCCGGCAGTGGATATCAGGAAGTAAGGGGAATACTGGACAAGTATCACCTCAATACCGTCTGTGATGAAGCAATTTGTCCAAACAGGGGAAAGTGCTTTCAGTCAGGAACCGCTACCTTTATGATACTAGGTAAAAACTGTACAAGGAATTGCAGGTTCTGTAATGTAACCGGCGCAGCACCTGAAGCAGTTGACCAGGGTGAACCACTGAATGTTGCAATGGCTGTGAAGGAACTTAAACTTAGTTATGTGGTTATAACATCTGTGACAAGGGATGACCTGCCTGACGGAGGAGCCGGGCATTTTGCAAAAACGGTCCTGGAGATAAGAAACATCAATCCGAATACTAAGGTGGAACTGCTGATACCGGATTTCCAGGGAGACGGGGATGCATTGATGAAGGTTGTGGAATGTAATCCTGATGTGCTGGGTCATAATATTGAAACAGTCTCTTCATTATATAGAACCGTAAGGCCCGAAGCTGATTACATACAATCCCTTGAGGTTCTTTCAAGTGCAAAGCAAATGGGCTATTCCGGCAAGACAAAATCAGGAATAATGGTGGGGCTTGGCGAAACCGAGACTGAAGTAGTATCGGTTTTCAAGGACCTGAGAAAACACGGCTGTGATTTTCTGACTGTCGGACAATATCTTACACCGAGCAAAATGCATATTCCCTTGGTTGAATACATTCATCCCGATCAATTCAAAAGATACGAGGAAATTGCATATTCCCTGGGATTCAGCCATGTAGCCAGCTCTCCGCTTGTAAGGTCATCATACATGGCACATCTTGCACTTGAAGATTCATAGGATGCTTTTTCCCGGCAAAGGGGAGATAAACAATGAAGTCCTGCGACGATGTTGAATCAAGAATCAGACTGCACCGGAAAATCTTCTTTACCGGTGACAGCAAATGCCTTCAGGAATTGATGGGCATCATAGGGTCCTGCGACAGAAGGACTCTTGTACTGTGGGCCCTTGACTGCTCTGAATCAATTGAATCGTTAATCAGGCAAAAGACCGGAGAACCTCCCGAACCTGAAAATATTACTGATATATGCAGGAAATGGGCACAAGGTGTCATCAAAATGCCTGAAGCAAGAAGGGCGATCCTGGCTGCACACTCCATGGCAAAAAGGACTGAGGATAAATCACTGGAAGCTTTGTACCATGCACTTGGGCAGGCTTGCAGTACAGTTCATACACCGGCTCATGCTCCGGGACTGATCTATTATGAACTCACATCTATTGTGATTGATGAAGATTATATTAATTATGAAAAGAGTATAAGTGAAAAGATAGAATGGTATTTATCAAGGCTTAGGTACTGGAAGAGCGAATCACAGTCAGAATCATATGTCTGGGCTGTTTTTCTAAAACCATAATATTTTTTAGGGATATAATGCTCCCAAGCACCTCCGACTTTTCGCAAGCCTTGGATTGTGCAAAGAGCATTCTTATGTGTTCTTTCATGACTTGCCGACCACCTGAATGTACACAGAGCATATCTTGATTGTTTCTCGTAACTTGCTTCAGGCAAGTTACTGCCAACCTAAGTATATGCTCTCAGTGTACCGGTGACTTTCTCCTTTGAGCAATTATTAGAAAGTCACTAACGAAACCTGGATATAATGCTCCCAAGCACCCCCGACTTTTCGCAAGCCTTGGATTGTGCAAAGAGCATTCTTATGTGTTCTTTCATGACTTGCCGTTTGGCGTAGTATGCAAGTCACTGTCGAACCCTCGATATAATGCTCCCAAGCACCAAGGACTTTCCTTTTAGTCCACTAACGGAAAGTCCTTGCACACCCGGAGGCGTTGCTTGACAATGGCTTTTTCGGGGTGTAACATAGTATAGCTGGCTGAAAGGGCAAAAATACAGCTTTTTTGTTGAAAAAAGTTGTTGCTTTTTGTTTTTGGCTGGTTTATAATGACTCTTGCTGTGACAAGGCATACGAAGAATCCGGAGATTGCTGCCATATGGAAGGCAGGTCACTTCGGAGGAGAATGTCCGGTTCAAGAAAGCGGGCGACAAGTCACTGTACGAGATGTAAAGTATTACACCCGGCATGACCGGGTTTAAAATACGACTTGCAGGAAACACCCGGCAAAGTGTACAGGAATCTTGTTGGTAAGTAATTAAGGAGGAACATATGGCAGGTAAACAGAAAATAAGAATCAGACTCAAAGCTTATGACCATCAACTTATCGACCAGTCAGCCAACAAAATAGTTGAGACTGCAAAAAGGTCGGGAGCAAAGATTTCAGGGCCGGTACCACTTCCCACAAGGAAGGAAATCGTTACTATACTGAGGGCTCCCCATAAGTATAAGGACGCAAGGGAACAGTTCGAGATGAGGACACACAAAAGGTTGATAGACATTCTGTCACCGACACCCAAGACCATCGATGCATTGATGAGGCTGGATTTACCGGCGGGTGTGGACATAGAAATCAAATTGTAGACCATAGGTCATGTTCGCCGAGGCGAACCAATAACCAAGGAGGTACCGAAAGGTGAAGAAGTTCATATTAGGAAAAAAGATCGGAATGACACAGGTTTTTACCGAAGAAGGATTGTCAATACCGGTTACAGCCGTCCAGGCAGGTCCCGTTTCCATTCTGCAGGTCAAGACCGATGAGCAGGATGGATATTGTGCTGTCAAGGTCGGATATGAGGATATCAAGGAGTCAAAGGCAAACAAGCCGATGAAGGGCAGCTTTGACAAGGCAGGTGTTGCACCTAAGAGATATCAGAAGGAAATCAGACTTGAGGATGCTGAAGGATTCGAAGTAGGCAAGGATATAAATGTAGGTGAAATGTTCTCCGAAGGTGATGTGGTTGATATAACCGGAATCTCCAAGGGAAAAGGTTTTGCCGGCACGGTAAAGAGACACGGAACATCAAGGGGACCCGAAACCCACGGTTCACATTACCACAGGGCACCGGGTTCCATGGGCGCAGCTACAGACCCGGGCAGGGTTTTCAAAGGAAAGAAACTCCCCGGACACATGGGTTCCGAAAAGGTGACAATACAGAATCTGGTTGTCGTCAAGGTTTATGAAGATAAGAATATACTGCTGGTCAAAGGCGCGGTTCCAGGCCCCAAGGGCGGATTCCTCGTTATCAAAGAAGCAGTCAAAGCATAATGGAAGGAGGAAGTGCAATGCCTAAGGTAGATGTTTATGACATGAATGGTAAGGTTGTTGACAGCATGGAGCTCAACAAAGATATTTTTGGAATCACTGTAAGTGAAACAGCAATGCACAGTGCGGTTGTTACGCAGCTTTCCAATGCGAGACAGGGCACACAGTCCGCTAAGACAAGAGCGGAAGTCAGGGGTGGAAAAAAGAGACCCTGGAGACAAAAGGGAACAGGAAGGGCAAGACACGGCGGAACGGTTCAGCCTCAGTGGACAGGCGGTGGAGTTGCATTTGCACCAAAGCCGAGGAGCTACAGGATGAGCATGCCTAAGAAACTCAGAAGACTTGCAATGAAGTCTGCTCTTACATCCAAGGTAAATGACGGAACTTTCATGGTTCTTGACAAGCTTGAATTTGCTGAAATCAAGACAAAGGCAGCCGCAGAAGTCCTTGGAAAACTCAATGCAACGGAATCAACGCTTCTGGTAATGCCGGAAACGAATGAAACGATAATCAAATCCATGGGAAACATACCCGGTGTCAAAACAACGGTTGTGAACGCACTGAATGTATATGACATATTGAAATATGACAAATGCATAATGACCAGGGACGCCGTGGCCAGGGTTGAGGAGGTATACGTATAATGAGATATGAAGATATTATCATAAGGCCATATATTACTGAAAGAAGCAGCGATGACATGGCTCAGGGCAAGTATACATTTCTTGTACATCCTGACTCATCAAAGACTATGGTCAAGGATGCAGTCGAAAAGCTTTTCAATGTCAAGGTTTTGAAGGTCAATACCGTCAATTACCAGGGCAAGATGAAGAGGATGGGCGTACACCAGGGAAGAACAGCCGGTTTCAAGAAGGCAATCGTAAAGATTGACATGGATCCAAAGCCCGTTGTTTACCTTGAAAAAGGCGGCAAGGAAAAAGCGATCAACAAGAAATATAAAACAAGTATAGAGGAATTCGGAGTAGGCCAGTAAGCCTGCGGATTCGGAAAAGGAGTGAAAGAAAATGCCAACTAAAAAATTTCGTCCTACTTCACCGGCAAGAAGGTTTATGACGGTTTCAACATTTGAAGATATAACCAAGACTACCCCGGAGAAGAACCTTTTGGCAAAGAAGACCAAGAATGCCGGAAGAAATTCCTATGGAAGAATAACCGTAAGGCATCAGGGCGGCGGAACACTCAGGAAATACAGGATAATTGATTTCAAGAGAGACAAGGACGGTGTTCCCGGTAAAGTCGCAGCAATAGAGTACGATCCCAACAGGACTGCCAACATTGCTTTGATATTCTATGCAGACGGCGAAAAGAGATACATACTCGCACCCAATACACTTAAAGTGGGCGATGTAATTGAGTCAGGTCCCGAGGCAGACATCAGGGTGGGCAATGCCCTTCCCCTCGAAAAGATGCCCGTAGGTACCGTCATACATAATATTGAACTGAAACCCGGAAAGGGCGGCCAGATGGTCCGTTCAGCCGGAAACTCAGCACAGCTCATGGCCAAGGAAGGAAAATTCGCACAGGTCAGGCTTCCTTCGGGAGAAGTCAGGATGGTAAGCCTTTCATGCAGGGCAACCATCGGCCAGGTTGGTAACATTGATATAGAGAATGTATCAATCGGCAAGGCCGGAAGAAAAAGATGGATGGGAATCAGACCTACAGTCAGAGGTTCCGTAATGAACCCGAATGACCATCCTCACGGCGGAGGCGAAGGCAGGTCACCTATCGGAAGACCCGGACCTTCAACACCATGGGGCAAACCGGCCCTTGGTGCCAAGACAAGGAAGAAAAGCAAGTCTTCTGACAAGATGATAGTCAGAAGAAGGAACGGATAGTTGTAAAGGAGTACTTCAGAATGAGCAGATCGGTAAAAAAGGGACCTTATGTATTTCCCAGGCTTCTTCAGAAGATTGAGGAAATGAATAACAGGAATGAAAAAAAGGTTTTGAAGACATGGTCAAGGGCATCAACGATATTCCCGCAGATGGTAGGTCATACAATAGCCGTACATAATGGGAAGAAACATGTGCCTGTATACATAACGGAAGATATGGTCGGACATAAACTGGGTGAATTTGTCCCCACAAGGACATTCAAGGGTCATGGCAACAAGGGCGACAAGTCCAGCTCTGTGTCATAAGGCAGTGAAAGGAGAAAAAAATGGCTAAGAACAAAGTTTCCAAAGCAGAACTTGTGGAAAACAAGGAAGAAGTGAAAATCGAATCAAACAAAGCCAGAAGGAAATTCCAGAAAGCTCCCCTGCTGACAAAAAAGGAAAAGAAAGCCCTTGGAGTCGGAAGAGATGAAGGAAGAGCAAGCGTTAAGCATATAAGTGTTCCGGCAACAAAGGTTAAGCTCGTAATTGATCTTATCAGGGGCAAGAGCCTTGAGGAAGCTTATGCAATAGTCAAGCATACACCAAGGGCTGCAAGTCCTTATATATTGAAGCTTCTGCAGTCGGCTGAAGCCAATGCAGTTAACAATTTCGAGCTTGACAAGGAAAAACTGTATGTTGCTGAAGTATTTGCAGGTCAGGGAACAACCCTCAAGAGGATAATGGCAAATGCACGCGGAAGTGCTTCCAGGATCAATAAAAGGACCAGTCATATAACATTGGTTTTGAAGGAAAGAGCATAGGAGGATAAGTAATGGGACAGAAAGTTAATCCCCATGGTTTGAGAGTCGGAATTATAAAAGACTGGGATACCAAATGGTATGCTAACAAGCGTGATTTCAGCAAATACCTTGTAGAAGATGACAAGGTCAGAAAATATATAAAGAAGAAACTATATATTGCAGGGATAGCCCGTATTGAAATAGAACGCGCTGCCAGCAAGATAAAACTCAACATCCATGCTGCAAAACCGGGACTCATCATCGGTAAAGGCGGAGCAGGAATTGAACAGCTCAGAAAAGAAGTTGAGGAACTTACATCAAAGAGCGTTTTGGTCAATATAACTGAAATCAAGGATATTGATTCAAATGCACAGCTGGTTGCTGAAAATATTGCACAACAGCTTGAAAAGAGAATTTCCTTCAGAAGAGCAATGAAGCAGGCCATGTCAAGGGCTATGAAAGACGGCGCAAAGGGAATCAAGACAATGTGCGCAGGAAGACTCGGCGGAGCTGAAATTGCAAGGACAGAACATTACCACGAAGGTACAATACCCCTTCAGACACTTAGGGCTGACATTGATTACGGCTTTGCCGAAGCCAATACAACCTATGGTAAGATCGGGGTCAAGACCTGGATATACAAGGGAGAAATACTTCCGGAAAAGAAAGATAATGCGGAAGGAGGACTGGACTGATGTTAATGCCTAAAAGGGTTAAATTCAGAAGAGTACACAGAGGCAAGATGACGGGCAAGGCAGGCAGGGGAAACAAGCTGATACACGGCGAGTTCGGACTTGCTGCAATGGAACCCGGATGGATTAAAAGCAATCAGATAGAGGCTGCCCGTGTAGCCATCAACCATTACCTTCACAGGAATGGAAAGCTTTGGATAAAGATATTCCCGCACAAACCGGTAACAAAGAAACCGGCTGAAACCAGGATGGGTAGCGGAAAGGGAAGTCCGGAGTTCTGGGTGGCAGTAGTTAAGCCGGGCCGCATTATGTTTGAAGTAGGCGGAGTCCCGAGGGAAATGGCCGTAGAAGCCCTTAAGAGAGGAATGCACAAGCTTCCGATCAAGTGCAGGATCGTATTGAAAGAAGAAGAGAAGGTTGGTGAAGCAGATGAAAGCTAATGATATAAGAAAATTATCAACTGAAGAACTTGCCAAGGAATTGAACGAATTGAAATCTGAACTCTTCAATCTTAGGTTTCAGTTTGCAACAAGTCAGCTTGAGAACCCTATGAGATTGAAGGCTGTAAAGAAGGACATTGCAAGAGTCAAGACAGTTATAAGGGAACGTGAATTAATGGCAGGCAGCGGTAGCTGATGGCTATGGATGGAGGAATGAACGGTATGGAGAATACAAGGAATCTCAGGAAAACCAGGACCGGCAGGGTCGTTAGTGACAAAATGGATAAAACAATCGTTGTAGCCGTTGAAACAAGCGTCAAGCATCCCCTTTACAACAAGATTATAAAGAGGACCTACAAGCTCAAGGCTCATGATGAAAACAACGAGTGCCGTATAGGTGATATAGTGAAGGTAATGGAAACAAGACCCCTCAGCAAGGACAAGAGATGGCGTTTGGTTCAGATTACCAACAAGGCGCAGTAACGCCGGGAGGAGGAATTACAATGATTCAGATGCAGACAGTTTTGAAGTCGGCTGACAATACCGGTGCAAAGGAATTATTTTGCATAAAGGTCATCGGCGGATCGAAGAAAAAATATGCGAATATTGGTGATGTCATCATTTGCAGTGTAAAAAGTGCAGCACCCGGCGGATCGGCAAAGAAAGGCGAAGTCGTCAAATGCGTAATCGTCAGGTCAAAAAGAGGTATCAGAAGACCGGATGGTTCATACATAAGATTTGATGAAAATGCTGCTGTTATAATAAAGGATGACCAGGATCCACTGGGAACCCGTATATTCGGGCCCGTGGCAAGGGAACTCAGGGATAAGAACTACATGAAGATAGTTTCCCTTGCACCTGAAGTGCTTTAGGAAGGAAGGAACGAACATGGCAAAGAAAATGCATGTAAGAGCCGGTGACAACGTTATGGTGTTGAGCGGCAAGGACAAAGGAAAATCAGGCAAAGTCATCGAAGTAAATCCCGCCAAAGGTACTGTCCTGGCTGAAGGAATAGGCATTGCTACAAAACATGTGAGACCAAAGAGAATGGACCAGCAGGGTGGAATAATCCATCAGGAAACACATATTGACGCATCAAACGTTATGCTGGTATGCAGCAAATGCAAAAAACCGTCCAGGACGGAAAGAAAAGTAGAAGAAAACGGCCGTAAAGTCCGTGTTTGCAAAAAGTGCGGACAGGTCATTGATGTAATAAAAGAAGCGGCGAAATAAGCCGAAGGGAGGTTTGACAAATGGCAAGATTAAAAGATGCTTACAAAGAAAAAGTTATACCGGCCATGATGGATAAGTTCAATTATTCGAACATAAACCAGGTCCCAAGGCTTGAGAAGATTGTTGTAAACATGGGTGTCGGAGAAGCCAAGGATAACCCTAAGGCAATTGATTCTGCTGTAAAGGATATGACCATAATCACCGGGCAGAAACCTGTAGTAACCATTGCCAAGAAATCGGTAGCGAACTTCAAACTCAGGGCCGGGATGAAAATTGGCTGCAAGGTAACACTCAGAGGCGACAGGATGTATGAATTCGCCGACAGGTTCATGAATATTGCTCTTCCAAGGGTAAGGGACTTCAGGGGCGTTTCCGCTGATTCCTTTGACGGAAGAGGAAACTATTCAGTTGGTGTCAAGGAACAGCTCATATTCCCTGAAATAGTTTACGATGAAGTCGACAGCATCAGGGGAATGAATGTATGTTTTGTTACCACTGCAAAGAGTGACGAAGAAGCCAGGGAACTGCTCGATCTGATGGGCATGCCCCTCAAGAAGTCGTAACGAGGAGGATTTATTGTGGCTAAGAAAGCAATGATTTTAAAGCAGCAGCGGGAACAGAAATACAAGACCCGTGAATACAACAGATGCAAGATATGCGGCAGACCCCATGCATACATGAGAAAATACGGAATATGCAGGATTTGCTTCAGGGAACTGGCTTATAAAGGACAGATTCCGGGCGTTAAAAAAGCAAGCTGGTAAGGTTTGGGAAGGAGATAACAATATGCAGATTTCAGATGTAATTGCTGATATGTTAACAAGAATAAGAAATGCGGGTTCAGCCAGGCACGAAACAGTTGATATTCCTGCTTCAAACCTCAAGAAATCCATTGCAGATATTCTTTTGAGAGAAGGATATATCAGCGATGTTAAGGTTCTGGATGAAGGCGTTCAGGGAGTCATAAGGATAACCCTCAAATATAATTCTGACAAAAGGAACGCAATAAAGGGAATCAAGAGGATCAGCAAACCCGGACTCAGGGTTTATGCCGGCAAGGATGATATCCCGAAGGTTCTCGGTGGACTGGGAACAGCCATAATCTCGACATCCAAGGGAGTTGTAACCGACAAGGAAGCAAGATCCCAGGGCGTTGGCGGAGAAGTAATGGCATTTGTTTGGTAAATCGCACTTTTTAGTTTCTGAAAAGGGCCATGGCTCATAATGTCAAGGACAAGAAGGAGGACGTAATGTCACGTATAGGAAAAATGCCCATTGATATACCCAAGGGCGTTGATGTAAAAATCGAAGAAGGAAACAAGGTTACTGTCAAAGGACCCAAGGGTACCATGGAACAGAGATTTGATTCCGATATGGTTATTAAAGTAGAAAATAACCAGGCAGTGGTTGAAAGACCCAGCGACCTGAAAAGACACAAGGCTTTCCACGGACTTACCAGAAGTCTGCTTAACAACATGATAGTCGGTGTCAGCGAAGGTTTTGAAAAGAAACTTGAGATCAATGGTGTAGGTTACAGGGCACAGCTTCAGGGAACGACCCTTGTGCTGAATCTTGGATACTCTCATCCCATTGAAATGATACCACCGAATGGAATAACCGTTGAAGTTCCTGCACAGACCCAGATAGTTGTCAAAGGTTATGACAAACAGGCTGTCGGTGAATTTGCTGCTGAAATAAGGGCGATGAGGAAACCTGAGCCATATCTTGGAAAAGGCGTCAAGTATGCTGATGAAAAGATCAGACGCAAGGAAGGAAAAACCGGTTCGGTTTAAGGGTGTAGTATATGATTAGTAAAGCTGATAAGAACAAACTAAGAAAAAACAAACATGTTAGGGTCAGAGGTAAGATATCGGGCTCCGTTGAAAGACCCAGGCTCAATGTTTACAGAAGCAACAAGAATATTTACGCTCAGATAATTGACGATGTAAATGGAGTTACCCTCGTTTCTGCTTCCACGGTAGAAGCCGCATTGAAGAACAATGTAAATTACGGTGGAAACAAGGAAGCTGCGAAGGAAGTCGGAAAACTGATAGCCCAGAGAGCTGTTGAAAAAGGCATCAAGCTTGTTGTATTTGACAGGGGCGGCTACATTTACCACGGTAGGGTAAAGGAACTGGCTGATGCAGCCAGGGAAGCAGGGCTTGAGTTTTAATAAGGGAGGATATGATTTTGCAGCGTAGGGATAATAATTCAGTTGAATTAAAAGAAAAAGTAGTCAAGATCGGTCGCGTTACCAAGGTTGTTAAAGGCGGAAGGAACTTCAGATTCAGCGCACTGGTAGTTGTCGGTGATGAAGAAGGAAAAGTCGGAGTAGGCCTCGGCAAAGCGGTTGAAATTCCTGATGCAATAAGAAAAGGTATTGATGATGCGAAGAAGAATATGATCAGGGTACCTCTTGTGAACTCAACCCTTCCCCATGAAATGATTGGTGAATTTGGTTCAGCAAGGGTTTTGATCAAACCGGCGGCAGCAGGTACCGGAGTTATAGCAGGTGGTGCTGTGAGAGCGGTCATGGAGCTTGCAGGTGTCAAGAACGTAAGGGCGAAGTGCATCGGTTCCAGCAGCGCAATCAACATTGTAAAGGCAACCATAGAAGGACTCTCAAAGATGCGTACCGTTGAAGACGTTGCCAAGGACAGAGGTTTGTCCGTTGACGCAGTAACAGGACAGGAGGGTTAGGCAAGTGGCTAAGGCAAAGGTAAACACATTGAAGATAACACTCAAGAAGAGCACCATTGGTGCACTCGCAGTCCACAAGGCTACTGTTGAAGCCCTCGGACTCAGGAAAATCGGACAGACTGTGGAAAAGCAGGACAATCCCCAGACAAGGGGAATGATTGCCAAGGTTTCCCATCTGTTGTCAGTAGAAGAATAACAGGAGGACGGCGGAATGAAACTTAATGAATTAAAGCCGGCTGCCGGCTCAAGAAAAACACCGAAAAGAAAAGGCCGTGGTCATGCTACCGGAAACGGAAAGTTTGCCGGAAGAGGACGTGACGGACAGAATTCACGTGCAGGCGGTGGAGTACGTATAGGATTTGAAGGCGGACAGATGCCTTTGTATAGAAGAATACCCAAAAGGGGATTCACAAATGCAAGGTTCAGAAAAGAATATTCTGAAGTGAATGTAGAGTCATTGAATACATTCAGAAGCGGCTCTACGGTTGATGAAGAGAAACTTATGGAAGCCGGAATCATTGACAAGACTTTGAATGGAGTTGTTGTCCTCGGTAATGGTGAACTGACAAAGAAGCTCACTGTAAAGGCAGCAAAGTTCTCGAAATCCGCGGTTGAAAAGATTGAAGCAGCCGGAGGAAAGGCAGAGGTAGTATAAATGTTTGAGACCATCAAGAACGCTTGGAAGATAGGGGATCTAAAGAAGAAACTGCTTGTAACAGTGGGATTGCTCCTCATCTACAGATTGGGAAGCCATCTTCCTGTTCCGGGTCTTATAGCGGAAGCATTTGAAGCAATGACTCAGGGAAACCAGCTGTTTGGTTTCATGGATACATTCTCAGGTGGTGCGTTCAGCAGAGCTTCGCTTTTCGCCATGAACATTACCCCGTACATCAATGCATCCATTATCATGAATCTTCTTACAGTAGCCATCCCTGCACTTGAAAGAATGCAGAAGGAAGGAACTGAAGGAAGAAAGAAGATACAGCAGATTGTCAGATACCTGGCTGTAGCCCTTGGATTTTTCCAGGCTGCAATGCTTTACATAAGCCTTGCAAACAACAATGCAATATATGATGGAGGAAGCATCATTTCATTCTTCATAATAACATTGTCATTCACGGCAGGTACGGCATTCATAATGTGGTTGGGTGAAAACATCACTGAGTACGGCATCGGAAACGGCATATCATTGATAATCTTCGCAGGTATCCTGGCAAGGGCTCCACAGGGAGTTGCCCAGATATGGACATACTACCAGGGCGGTTTCTTTGGTACAGGCATACTTGCTATCCTGGCCATGGCAGCAATATTTGCAGTCTTTGTGGTTTCAATCGTCGGTGTCATTTATGTTACCCAGGCTGAAAGAAAAGTTCCTGTACAGTATGCAAAAAGAGTTGTTGGAAGAAAGATGTACGGCGGACAGAGCACTCATCTTCCCATGAAGGTGAATATGGCCGGAGTTATTCCGATCATCTTTGCAACATCAATAACAACACTGCCGTCAATCATAATTGGTCTTGCGGCTCCGAATACAACAAACACATTCCTTCTTGCACTGCAAAAGCAGGGCGGAGTGGCCCATATGACCATCATGGCAATACTTATAATATTCTTTGCATTCTTCTATACAATCATACAGTTCAATCCTGTTGAGGTTGCCAACAATATGAAGAAGAACGGTGGTTTCATACCCGGTATCAGACCCGGAAAACCGACTGCCGACTACATTGCAAAGGTGCTTAACAGAATAACTTGGTTCGGAGGATTCTTCCTGGCTGCAGTTGCTGTATTCCCGCAGATACTTGGTGCTGTATTCAACATCAACATCTGGTTCGGTGGAACGGCGTTGCTGATCGTTGTAGGTGTTGCACTTGACACGGTCAAACAGATTGAATCACAGATGCTCATGAGGCATTACAAAGGGTTCCTTGACTGAGGACCTTGGATGAAAGGTGAGAATATGATTCTGATATTGCTTGGAGCTCCCGGCAGCGGAAAAGGAACACAGGCAGGGGTTATATCCGAAAATTACGGAATCCCCCATATATCAACCGGAGGCATCTTCAGGAAGAACATCAAGGAAGGTACTGAACTTGGACGCAAGGCCAGGGAGTACATTGACAAAGGATTATTGGTTCCCGATGAAGTAACGAACGGAATCGTCGAATCCCGGATAAAGGAGGAGGACTGCAGGGATGGTTTTGTTCTGGATGGATATCCAAGGACAACCGACCAGGCGGAAGTACTCGAAACATACCTCAGTGATATGGGTATGAAGGTGGATATGGCCCTGAACATTGATGTTCCCGATGAACAGGTGGTTGAAAGGCTTTCAGGTCGATTCATGTGCAGATGCGGTGAAACTTACCACATGGCATACAAGAGACCAAAGAAGGCCGGACTCTGTGACAAATGCGGACAGGAGCTGTATCAAAGGGATGACGACAAGGCGGAAACCGTCGTGGAACGATTGAAGGAATACTACAGGAAGACAGCTCCGATAATGGACTATTATTCGGAGAAAGGACTTCTTGTGGATATAGACGGAACCCCGATGCCCGGTGAAGTCACAAAATTGATTTCAAAGGTGTTGGAAGAATCAGGCTTCAAGAGCCGGAGGTGAACAAAGTGGACGTAATTCCCGGACAATTGGTGCTTTCAAAGGCAGGAAGGGACAAAGGGAAAAAGTTCATAGTAACGACCGTAGACAAGGAAAACGGTTATGTGTACATTGTGGATGGTAAACTCAGAAGGGTTGACAATCCCAAGAAGAAGAAACTGAAGCATCTTGAGGTGATTGGAATAACAAGCAGCAAGCTTTCGGAAAAATTAAATGAAGGCAGACCGCTTCAGAATTCCGAGATCGTCAAGGAAATAAAGTTAATGGAGACTGAAGAAATAAAATAAGGAGGATATACTTTGGCAAAGGATGTTATTGAAGTTGAGGGTGTTGTTAAGGAAGCGCTGCCCAATGCATTGTTCAGGGTTGAACTTACAAACAAACACGTCATAATGGCACACATATCAGGCAAGCTTCGGATGCACTACATCAGGATTTTGCCCGGTGACAAGGTCAAAGTGGAAATGTCCCCTTACGACCTTACCAAAGGAAGAATAACCTGGAGAGGCAGATAAAGGAGTAAGCAATGAAAGTTAAACCATCAGTAAAGAAAATTTGCGACAAGTGCAAAATAATAAAGAGAAAAGGCAAAGTAATGGTAATTTGTGAAAATCCCAGACATAAGCAGGTCCAGGGATAGGGATTGTAATGCACACTTTCGGGGCGGCTGCATAGATGACTATGCCCGGGGTGATTATATAACAATCGTGAGTTACGAAAAATTATGGAGGTAATTTATTAATGGCTCGTATTGCCGGGGTGGATTTACCCAGAGAAAAAAGAGTTGAGATAGGGCTGACCTATATATTTGGTATCGGACAGGCGACTTCTCAAAAAATATTGGAAGAAACCGGTGTCAGTCCTGACACCAGGGTAAAGGATCTCACCGAAAGTGAGGTAGCCAAGCTCAGGGATATAATTGAAAACAGTTATGTCGTTGAAGGTGACCTCCGTCGTGAAGTGTCTATGAATATCAAGAGATTGACTGAAATAGGCAGCTACAGGGGAAGAAGGCACAAGATGGGTCTTCCCGTAAGAGGCCAGAACACTAAGAACAATGCCAGGACAAGAAAAGGTCCCAGCAAGCGTAGTGTCGGTGGAAAGAAGAAATAGGAGGTTAGTCGGATATGGCACCTAAGAGATCCAGGAAAAGAAAAGAGAAGAAGAACATAGAGCACGGCGCTGCTCACATTCGTTCAAGCTTCAATAATACGATAGTTACCATAACTGATGCCAGAGGCAATGCTCTTTCATGGGCCAGTGCCGGTGGACTCGGGTTCAGGGGATCAAGGAAGAACACACCGTTTGCAGCACAGCAGGCTTCCGAAACAGCGGCAAAGGCAGCCATGGAACATGGCCTTAGAACCGTGGAAGTATATGTAAAGGGTCCCGGAACAGGCAGGGAAGCAGCTATCAGGGCTCTGCAGACAGCAGGATTGGAAATAACCCTTATCAAGGACGTTACTCCTATACCTCACAACGGATGCAGACCACCCAAAAGAAGAAGAGTTTAGGACGGAGGTATATTAAATGGCAAGATATACAGACGCAGTCTGCAGGCTTTGCAGGCGCGAAGGTGTAAAACTGTTCCTTAAGGGAGACAGATGTTATACAGATAAATGTGCTATGGTCAGAAGACCCTATGCACCAGGTCAGCACGGCCAGAGAAGAAAGAAAGTCAGCGAATACGGACTTCAGCTTCGTGAAAAGCAGAAAGCCAGGAGATACTACGGAATCCTCGAATCACAGTTTGCAAAGTATTTTGAAATGGCAAACAGGAAACAGGGCGTTACCGGTACCAATCTTCTGCAGATTCTTGAAAGCAGGCTTGACAA
>Ga0209203_1001007_pt1 | contig 21626 bp, 14 predicted proteins | sample AD_UKC109_MetaG_FD_184423 | JGI IMG/M metagenome (GOLD analysis project Ga0209203, IMG submission 184423) | Active sludge microbial communities of municipal wastewater-treating anaerobic digesters from Hong Kong - AD_UKC109_MetaG (SPAdes)... | ecosystem: Engineered > Bioreactor > Anaerobic >... | reverse complement strand
GCCCTTGACCGCGTCTCCGTCACGCACCATGAGCACGGCACCGTAAGGCAGCTTGTAACGCTCGCGCTCGCGGCCCACCTCGTCGGCGACCACGACCTCACCCGAACGCGACACCGCCACCAGGTTGCCGTTGGCATGCTCCACGGTCTTGATGTTGTGCAGCCTGACAGTACCGGAGTTCTTGACCTCGATGCTGTTCACGGCCGCCGAACGCGACGCGGCACCACCGATATGGAAGGTACGCATCGTGAGCTGGGTACCGGGCTCACCGATCGACTGGGCCGCGATAACGCCGACCGCCTCACCGATGTTCACCTCGTGACCGCGCGCCAGATCGCGCCCGTAACACTTCCCGCAGATGCCGTGGCGCGTCTTACAGGTGATCGGGGAACGCACCACGACCTGGTCTACGCCAGCCTCTTCGAGCAGGTCCACCCAGCCTTCGTCAAGCAGCGTACCGCCTTCGCAGATAACTTCGTCGCTGCCCGGGCGCATGATATCCACCGCGGCCACACGACCGAGGATGCGCTCGCGCAATGGCTCGACGACATCGCCGCCCTCGATAATCGGCTGCATCACCAGGCCCTGATCGGTACCACAGTCGACCGTGGTGATGACCATGTCCTGGGCAACATCGACCAGACGACGGGTCAGATACCCGGAGTTGGCGGTCTTGAGCGCCGTATCGGCGAGACCCTTACGCGCACCGTGGGTCGAGATGAAGTACTGAAGTACGTCCAGACCCTCGCGGAAGTTGGCAGTGATCGGCGTCTCGATGATCGAGCCGTCCGGCTTGGCCATCAGGCCACGCATACCGGCCAACTGGCGGATCTGCGCGGCCGAACCACGCGCCCCGGAGTCGGCCATCATATAGATGGAGTTGAACGAATCCTGCTCGACCTCCTTGCCTTCGCGATCGGTGACCCGCTCCTTGCCGAGCTGTCCCATCATCGCGCGCGCCACCTGGTCATTGGTGTGCGACCAGATGTCCACCACCTTGTTGTAGCGCTCACCGTTTGTGACCAGACCGGAGGAGTACTGGTTTTCGATCTCTTTTACCTCGGTCTCTGCCGCAGCCAGGATCTGCGCCTTCTCCGGCGGGATGACCATGTCGTTGACACCGATGGAGACGCCCGCACGAGCTGCCTGGCGGAACCCGAGGTACATCAACTGGTCGGCAAAAACCACCGTATCTTTGAGGCCAAGTCGACGATAGCAGGCATTGACCAGGCGCGAGATGGACTTCTTGGTCATCGCCTGGTTGATCAGGTCGAACGGCAGCCCCTTGGGCACGATGTCCCACATCAGCGCACGGCCTACCGTGGTGTCTTTCAGTGAAACGGTCTGCTCCGGCTCCTCGTCGCCAATGCGCACGCTTTCTTCGATGCGCACCTTCACCCGCGCATGCAGGTCGGCAGCGCCGGTTTCATAGGCGCGGCGCGCCTCGGCGATATTGCTGAACGCCATGCCCTCGCCGGTGGCGTTCACCCGCTCGCGCGTCATGTAGTAAAGACCCAACACCACGTCCTGGGTCGGCACAATCACCGGCTCACCGTTCGCCGGAGAAAGCACGTTGTTGGACGCCATCATCAGGGTGCGCGCCTCAAGCTGCGCCTCGATAGACAGCGGCACATGAACGGCCATCTGGTCGCCGTCAAAGTCGGCGTTGAACGCGGTACATACCAGCGGATGCAGCTGGATCGCCTTGCCCTCGATCAGTACCGGCTCAAACGCCTGGATACCCAGACGGTGCAGGGTCGGCGCTCGGTTGAGCATGATCGGGTGTTCGCGGATTACCTCTTCGAGGATATCCCACACCTCCGGCGCACCACGCTCGACCAGCTTCTTGGCCGCCTTGATGGTGGTGGCAAGGCCACGGAACTGCAGCTTCGAGAAGATGAACGGCTTGAACAGCTCCAGCGCCATCTTCTTCGGGATACCGCACTGGTGCAGCTTCAACGTAGGACCGACCACGATGACCGAACGGCCCGAATAGTCGACACGCTTGCCCAACAGGTTCTGGCGGAAACGCCCCTGCTTGCCCTTGATCATGTCGGCCAGCGACTTCAATGGGCGCTTGTTGGTACCGGTGATGGCACGACCACGGCGACCGTTGTCGAGCAGCGCATCGACCGACTCCTGCAACATGCGCTTCTCGTTGCGCACGATGATATCGGGCGCGTTCAGGTCGAGCAGCCGCTTGAGTCGATTGTTGCGGTTGATCACGCGACGGTACAGATCGTTCAGGTCCGAGGTCGCGAAACGACCACCGTCGAGCGGCACCAGAGGACGCAGCTCGGGCGGCAGCACCGGCAACACGGTCAGAATCATCCACTCCGGACGGTTGCCCGACTCCAGCAGCGATTCGAGCAGTTTCAGGCGCTTGGCGATCTTCTTGATCTTGGTCTCGGAATTGGTGCCCTCGACGTCCTCACGCATGCGCGTGATTTCTTTCGGGATGTCCATGGTGCGCAGCAGTTCGTAGACCGCCTCGGCACCCATGCGCGCATCGAACTCATCGCCGTTTTCCTCGACTGCCTCGAGGTACTGCTCATCAGTCAGCAGCTGGAAACGCTCCAGCGGGGTCATGCCCGGATCGATCACCACATACGACTCGAAGTACAGCACGCGCTCGATGTCACGCAAGGTGATGTCGAGCAACAGGCCGATACGCGACGGCAATGACTTGAGGTACCAGATATGGGCGACCGGACTCGCCAGCTCGATGTGGCCCATGCGCTCGCGACGCACCTTGGCCAGCGTGACCTCGACGCCGCACTTCTCGCACACCACGCCGCGATGCTTGAGGCGCTTGTACTTACCGCACAGGCATTCGTAGTCGCTGATGGGGCCGAAGATCTTGGCGCAAAACAGTCCCTCGCGCTCCGGCTTGAACGTGCGGTAGTTGATCGTCTCAGGCTTTTTGACTTCGCCATACGACCAGGAGCGGATCATCTCGGGCGACGCCAGTCCGATCCGGATGGCATCAAATTCCTCGCTCTGACCCTGTTGTTTCAGAATCTTCAGAAGATCTTTCAAAACGTTATCTCCCGTTCCGTGTACTTATAAGGAGGACCAGGGGCGACGCCCTCAGTCCTGCTCCAGTTCGATATTGATGCCGAGCGAGCGGATCTCTTTGACCAGCACGTTGAACGATTCCGGCATGCCGGGCTCCATGCGGTGGTCTCCGTCGACGATGTTCTTGTACATGCGGGTACGACCGTTCACGTCGTCCGACTTGACCGTCAGCATTTCCTGCAGCGTGTACGAGGCACCGTATGCCTCGAGGGCCCAGACCTCCATCTCACCGAAGCGCTGACCACCGAACTGTGCCTTGCCACCCAGCGGCTGCTGGGTGACCAGGCTGTACGGGCCGGTCGAACGGGCATGCATCTTGTCATCCACCAGGTGGTTGAGCTTGATCATGTACATGTAGCCGACCGTGACGCGGCGCTCAAAGGCCTCGCCGGTGCGACCGTCGTAAAGCTGGGTCTGGCCGTCCGGGTCCGCTTCCGCCAGTTCGAGCATGTGGCGGATCTCGTCTTCGTGCGCACCGTCGAATACCGGCGTAGCCGTCGGCACCCCGCCACGCAGGTTGTTGGCCATCGCGAACACGTCATCGTCGCTGAGGCTGTCGATGTCCTCTTTGCGCCCACTGGTGTTGTAGACCTTGTCGAGAAAATCGCGCAGCTCTTTGGCCTTGACCTGAGCATCCAGCATGCGGCCGATGCGCTCGCCGACCCCCTTGGCCGCGAAGCCGAGGTGGGTCTCGAGGATCTGCCCGATATTCATACGCGAGGGCACGCCGAGCGGGTTGAGCACGATATCGACCGGGCGGCCATTCTCGTCGAACGGCATGTCCTCGACCGGGACGATCATCGAGATGACCCCCTTGTTACCGTGACGACCAGCCATCTTGTCACCCGGCTGGATACGACGCTTCACGGCCACGTAGACCTTGACCATCTTCAACACACCGGGCGCCAGATCATCACCGGAGGTCAGCTTGCGCTTTTTCTCCTCGTAACGCTGGCGGAAGTCTTCACGCAACTGGGAGACCTGTGCCGCTATGGTCTCGAGCTGTGCCGCGGAGTCCTCGTTCTTGAGACGGATCTCCAGCCACTGGTCGCGATCGGTCTCCTGCAGATAGGCCTTGGTGATCTTGGAACCGGCCTTGAGCTTGTTCGGCCCACCGTCGGCGACCTTGCCCAGCAGCATTTTCTCGACGCGGTCGAAGGTGTCCTCTTCCATGATGCGCAGCTGATCGTTCATGTCCTTGCGGACCATGGCCAACTCGGCCTCTTCGATCTGCAGCGCGCGCGCATCCTTCTCAACGCCATCGCGGGTAAATACCTGGACGTCAATCACGGTACCGTTCATACCGGAATTCAGACGCAGCGAGGTGTCTTTGACGTCCGACGCCTTCTCGCCGAAGATCGCGCGCAGCAGTTTCTCTTCCGGCGTCAGCTGGGTCTCGCCCTTCGGCGTCACCTTGCCGACCAGGATGTCGCCTTCACGCACCTCGGCACCGACATAAACGATGCCCGATTCATCCAGCTTGGCCAGTGCGGCTTCGCCGACGTTCGGGATGTCGCCGGTGATCTCTTCCGAGCCCAGCTTGGTGTCGCGGGCCATGCAGGTCAGTTCTTCAATATGGATCGTGGTAAAGCGATCCTCCTTGACGACCTGCTCCGAGATCAGGATCGAATCCTCGAAGTTGTAGCCGTTCCACGGCATGAAGGCGACGCGCAGGTTCTGCCCAAGTGCAAGTTCGCCGAGATCGGTCGAGGGGCCGTCTGCCAGCACATCTCCACGTGCGATCTGGTCACCGACCAGCACCAGCGGCCGCTGGTTGATACAGGTGTTCTGGTTGGAGCGGGTGTACTTGGTCAGGTTGTAGATATCGACGCCCGGCTCGCCGGTGACCGTCTCCTCGTCGTTGACCCTGACCACGATACGCGCAGCATCCACCGATTCGATCACGCCGCCACGCTTGGCCACCACGGTGACACCGGAGTCGACCGCCACGGTGCGCTCCATCCCGGTACCCACCAGCGGCTTCTCGGCACGCAGTGTCGGCACCGCCTGGCGCTGCATGTTCGAGCCCATCAGTGCGCGGTTCGCGTCGTCGTGCTCGAGGAACGGGATCAACGACGCCGCGACCGATACGATCTGCTTCGGCGACACGTCCATGTACTCGATCTTGTCGGGCGTCGACAACGTGAATTCGTTCTGATGGCGGCAGGAAATGAGGTCGTCCACCAGCTTGCCCTTGGCATCCAGCGAGGCATTCGCCTGCGCGATGACGAATCGCCCTTCTTCGATGGCCGACAGGTAATCGATCTGGTCGGTCACGTGGCCGTTCTCGACCTTGCGATACGGCGTCTCCAGGAAGCCGTACTTGTTGGTCCGCGCATACACGGCCAGCGAGTTGATCAGGCCGATGTTCGGGCCTTCAGGCGTCTCGATCGGACATACACGGCCATAGTGCGTCGGGTGCACGTCGCGCACCTCGAAGCCGGCCCGCTCGCGCGCCAGGCCGCCCGGGCCGAGTGCGGACACGCGGCGCTTGTGCGTCACTTCCGACAGCGGGTTGTTCTGATCCATGAACTGCGACAGCTGCGAGGAGCCGAAGAACTCCTTGATCGCCGCCGACACCGGCTTGGCGTTGATCATCTCCTGCGGCATCAGGCCTTCTGATTCGGCAAGGGTCAGGCGTTCCTTCACCGCGCGCTCGACGCGCACCAGGCCGACGCGGAACTGGTTCTCCGCCATCTCGCCGACACAGCGAACACGACGGTTGCCCAGGTGATCGATGTCGTCGACCACACCGTTGCCATTGCGGATATCCACGAGCGTCCGCAGCGCATCGATGATGTCGGATGCCTGACCGTACTTCGCGACCAGGTCCTTTGCCGTTTCGTCATCACGGGCGCCGAAGTACTTGTGGTCATACAGGATGCCCGCGCCTTCGGCCTCATCGCGCCCGAGGCGGCGATTGAATTTCATGCGACCGACCGCCGACAGGTCGTAGCGCTCGTCGGTAAAAAACAGGTTGTGGAACAGGTTCTGCGCTGCCTCCTTGGTCGGCGGCTCACCCGGACGCATCATGCGGTAGATCTCGACCATCGCCTCCAGGGCGTTGCTGGTCGGGTCGATGCGCAGCGTGTCAGAGATGAAAGGGCCGTGGTCGAGGTCATTGGTGAACAGGGTCTGCACCTGCTTCACGCCTTTTTCAACCAGCAGCTTCGCGATTTCTTCGGTGATCTCGTCGTTGGCCTTGGCCAGCAGCTCACCGGTCTCCGCATCGACGGCATCATGCGCAATGGTGCGGCCGACCAGGAACTCCTGAGACACCTCAAGCTTATCGACGCCGGCCTCTTCGAGCTGTTTTATATGCCGCGCGGTGATCCGCTTGCCGGCCTCGACGATGACCTGTTTGCCCGCCTTGATGTCGAACCCGGCCGTATCGCCGCGCAGACGCGACGGCACGAGCGCGAGCTCGATCTTCTTTTTGCCGATCTGGAAACTGTCCTTGTCGAAGAACATATCCAGGATCTCGCTGGTCTCGTATCCGAGGGCACGCAACAGAATCGTCGCCGGTAGTTTGCGACGACGGTCGATACGGACGAAGACAGCGTCTTTCGGGTCGAACTCGAAATCGAGCCAGGAGCCGCGGTAGGGGATAACCCGCGCGGAGAACAGCAGCTTGCCCGAGGAATGGGTCTTGCCCTTGTCGTGGTCAAAGAACACGCCCGGCGAACGGTGCAGCTGCGACACGATAACGCGCTCGGTACCGTTGATGATGAAGGTGCCGTTGTCAGTCATGAGCGGAAGTTCGCCCATGTAGATTTCCTGCTCCTTGATGTCCTTGACCTGCTTCGACCCGGCCGGCGCGTCCCTGTCATAGATCACGAGACGCACGAGCACGCGCAACGGTGCAGCAAAGGTGGCGCCGCGCAGCTGACACTCGCGCTCGTCGAATACCGGCTCACCGAGACGATAGTGCACGTATTCCAGCGCAGCGCTGCCGGAATAGCTGACGATCGGGAACACCGACTTGAAGGCCGCATGCAGACCGAGGTCCTCGCGTCCGTCCGGCGCGTGATCAGCCTGCAGGAACCCGCGGTAGGATTCGATCTGCGTAGCCAGCAGGAAGGGCACATCAAGAATGCTGGGGCGCTTGCCAAAGTCTTTTCGGATGCGTTTCTTCTCGGTAAACGAATAGCCCATGCGTGCCTTCCCTCGACTAAGATAACTGCGAAATCGCAAGTGGAACGGCATTTACTCGCCGCACCACCGGAGATTCATGGTGGCTGACCGACTGCGTCAGCCGGTCAAACAAGAGGCGCACCGCCCGTTGGCGGACACCCCATCAGATTGCGAAATTGCACAAACAGGAAAAGGCCGGCGGCTCAATGGCCGCCAGCCCAGACCTGATTGGCGATCGATACTCCCAAGCCCGATTACTTGAGCTCGACAGTAGCGCCAGCCTCTTCCAACTCTTTCTTGGCAGCGTCGGCATCTGCCTTCGACACGCCTTCCTTCAGGGTGCTCGGCACGCCTTCGACAGCGTCCTTCGCTTCCTTCAGGCCCAGGCCGGTCAGACCGCGAACTGCCTTGATAACGGCCACCTTGTTGGCGCCGAAGCTGGTCAGGACAACATCGAACTCGGTCTTTTCTTCAGCTGCGGCACCACCGGCATCACCACCGGCGCCCGGAGCGGCAACCGCCACGGCGGCGGCTGCAGTAACACCGAACTTCTCTTCCATCGCGGCGATCAGTTCGACAACTTCCATCACCGACATGTTGGCAATGGCTTCAAGGATATCTTCTTTAGACATCGTAAAACTCCAAAAAATGCTTTAGCACAATAGGTTGACGAAACGACCGTCAGGCCGCTTCTTTTGCGTCGCGAATTGCTGCGATAGTACGTACCAGCTTGCCCGGCACCTCGTTCATGGTCGCAGCGAGCTTCTGTATCGGTGCTTTCATCACCGACATCAGCATGCTGACGGCCTGATCGTAGGTAGGCATCTTGGCCAGCGTCTCGAGCTCGGACGGCGCGAGCATCCGACCACCGATGGACACCAGGGTGACCTTCAATGCGTCGTTCTCTTTCGCAAAGTCCTTGATTACTCGAGCAGCCGCACCCGGGTCTTCCTGCGAGAAAGCCAGAACCAGCGGACCGGTCAGGCCATCTGCCATGCATTCAAACTCGGTATCCTTCATCGCACGACGAGCGAGCGTGTTTTTCACCACGCGCAGATAGACGCCGTTCTTGCGCGCCGCAACGCGCAATGCCGTCATCTTCTCCACACTGATGCCACGATACTCGGCAGCGACGGCGGAATAAGCCACACGTGCTACTTCAGCAACTTCGGCGACGATGGCTTGCTTTTGCTCAAAATTGAGTGCCAAAGTCGTCACCTCCCGACAACGTGGGACAATTGTCCCGTTAACACCTGAGGCCGAAAGGCCCCACCCTTACGGTGCCCGTTACCAGGAGGAGTCCTGATTCCGGAGCGCCATCTGCGCAGGCAGCGATTAAGCCGACCCTTATGCCGGCACCTGCGGTCTTTGACGGCAACCGGCGACATTTCGCCGCCGGCGCCCCCAATTCACTTGGCCCGGCGCCTCGCGCCGTGAGCCACCATCATGCGATCAAAGGATCGCCAAACTGCTCTGATCCAGCGCCAGGCCGGGCCCCATCGTCGAGGACACGGTGATGCGCTTCATATAGATACCCTTTGCCGAGCTCGGCTTGAGTTTCTTCAGATCGTTCAGTAGCGCCTCGAGGTTCTGCTTGAGTGCATCCGGCTCGAAACCCACTTTTCCGATGGAGGCGTGGACAATGCCCGCCTTGTCGGTACGGAAGCGTGCCTGACCCGATTTCGCGTTCTTGACCGCCTGCGCCACATCCGGGGTGACAGTGCCAACCTTCGGGTTCGGCATCAGGCCACGCGGGCCAAGGATCTGGCCGAGCTGGCCGACGACGCGCATTGCATCCGGCGCGGCGATGACCACGTCGAAATCCAGGTTGCCGCCTTTGATTTCTTCGGCCAGGGCCTCCATGCCGACTTTTTCGGCGCCGGCAGCAGTCGCCGCCTCAGCCGCGGCACCCTGAGCGAACACCGCTACGCGCACCTGCTTGCCCGAACCGGCCGGCAGGACCGTGGACCCACGTACGACCTGATCGGATTTGCGCGGATCGACGCCGAGATTGACGGACACGTCTACCGACTCTTCGAACTTGACCGAAGAGATCTGCTTGAGCAGCGCGAACGCCTCTTCCACCGGATACAGCTTGGTGGGATCGATCTTTTCGCGAATTGCCTTTTGGCGTTTTGAGAGCTTGGCCATTACTCAACCCCCTCGACATTCAGACCCATACTCCGGGCAGAACCGGCGATGGTGCGCACCGCCGCATCCAGGCTAGCCGCCGTGAGGTCAGGCTCTTTCATCTTGGCGATGTCTTCCAACTGCGCACGATTGATGGTGCCGACTTTTTCAGTATTGGGGCGACCACTGCCACTCTTGATGCCTGCCGCTTTTTTCAGCAGGATCGAAGCCGGCGGCGTCTTGGTCACGAAGGTGAACGAACGATCACTGTACACCGTGATCACGACCGGCAGGGGCAACCCCTTCTCCACGCTCTGGGTCTGCGCGTTGAACGCCTTGCAGAACTCCATGATGTTGACACCGCGCTGACCCAGCGCAGGGCCGACCGGCGGACTCGGATTGGCCTCCTGGGCCTTCACCTGCAGCTTGATATAAGCTGTGATTTTCTTAGCCATGCTATACCTCTATGCGGGTTCGAGCGCAGCGGGCTTTCACCGCCGCTCCCCAAAAGAACGACACTGCTTGTGACAGTTCGTCCGAATACCGGCGATGCTCGCGGCACCGCCACCAAAACAAAACGGTCAGGCCTTCTCGACCTGGCTGAACTCGAGATCGACAGGGGTCGAACGACCAAAAATCAGCACCGAGACCTTCAGGCGGCTCTTGTCGTAATCGACCTCTTCCACCACGCCATTGAAGTCATTGAACGGGCCGTCGGTCACACGCACTACCTCGCCCGGCTCGAACAAGACCTTTGGCTTGGGCTTGTCGACGCCCTCCTGCATACGCTGCAGGATTGCGTCGGCCTCTTTGTCGGTTATCGGCGCCGGTCGATCCCCGGTGCCCCCGATAAAACCCATGACCTTTGGCACATCCTTGACCAGATGCCAGGTATCGTCGGTCATCTCCATGTGCACCAGCACGTATCCCGGGAAGAACTTGCGCTCGCTGCGGCGCTGGGCGCCGGCGCGCATCTCGACCACTTCCTCGGTCGGCACCAGGATCTCACCGAACGCGTCCTGCATTCCGGCACGGTCGATCCGCTCCTGCAACGAGCGTTTTACATGCCCCTCGAAACCGGAGTAGGCGTGTACGACATACCAGCGCTTCGCCATATCAGTCTCCCTGGCCGGTCAGATAGCGCACGATGCCAAACAGCACCGAATCCACCAACCACATGAAAAGCGCCGTGAGCAACACGGCAATCGTGATGATCAGCAGAGTCTGCAGGGTCTCCTGGCGCGTCGGCCAGACGACCTTGCGCACCTCAGTGCGCGAATCGACGGCGAATTGCCAGACCGTCCGACCCACGGCCGTCTGCAACGCGACGAACACCGCCGCACCGACGATCGTCAGCAACCCCGCCAGACGTACCCACAGGGGCTGTTCGGCAAAGGCATAGAACCCGTAGACACCGGCGACGAGAAGAACCACCACCGCCAACAGCTTGATGGTGTCCATCCCCGACCCTGCTTGTTCCGTTTTCGCGTTCATTACCCGCCAAATATGGCAGGCCAAGAGGGACTCGAACCCCCAACCTGCGGTTTTGGAGACCGCTGCTCTACCAATTGAGCTATTGGCCTAAAAACACAAACGAGCCGCTCCAACGGAACGGCCCGCCTACCCGTAACGGCTACCTGGATTACTCGATAACCTTGGCCACGACACCGGCGCCGACGGTACGACCACCTTCGCGGATTGCAAAGCGCAGACCTTCGTCCATCGCAATCGGCGCAATCAGCTTCACGGTCATCTTCACGTTGTCGCCCGGCATCACCATCTCAATACCTTCCGGCAGCTCGCACGCACCCGTCACGTCCGTCGTGCGGAAGTAAAACTGCGGACGGTAGCCGTTGAAGAACGGCGTGTGACGGCCGCCCTCTTCCTTGCTCAGCACGTATACCTCGGCCTCAAAATGCGTGTGCGGCTTGATCGAGCCCGGCTTCGCCAGTACCTGACCACGCTCCACGTCATCACGCTTGGTGCCGCGCAGCAGCACACCCACGTTGTCGCCCGCCTGGCCCTGGTCCAGCAGCTTGCGGAACATCTCAACACCGGTGCAGGTCGTCTTCGTGGTATCGCGCATACCCACGATCTCGATCTCTTCACCCACCTTGACGATCCCGCGCTCGATACGGCCCGTCACCACGGTGCCACGACCGGAGATCGAGAACACGTCCTCGATCGGCATCAGGAAGGCACCATCAATCGCGCGCTCCGGCGTCGGAATGTAGGTGTCCAGTGCCTCAATCAGCTTGTCGATCGACGGCGTGCCAATATCGGATGCATCACCTTCGAGCGCCAGCTTCGCCGAACCAATGATGATCGGCGTGTCGTCGCCCGGGAACTCGTAGCTCGACAACAGTTCGCGCACTTCCATCTCGACCAGCTCGAGCAGCTCGGCGTCGTCGACCATGTCGGCCTTGTTCATGTACACAATGATGTACGGCACACCAACCTGACGCGACAGCAGGATGTGCTCACGCGTCTGCGGCATCGGGCCGTCCGCCGCCGATACCACCAGGATCGCGCCGTCCATCTGCGCCGCTCCGGTGATCATGTTCTTCACGTAGTCCGCGTGTCCCGGGCAGTCCACGTGCGCGTAGTGACGCACCGTCGACTCGTATTCCACGTGCGCCGTCGCAATCGTGATCCCGCGCTCGCGCTCTTCCGGGGCCGCGTCAATCTGGTCGTAGGCCTTCGCCTCACCACCAAACTTCTTCGACTGGTGCGTCGTGATCGCCGCCGTCAGCGTCGTCTTACCGTGGTCAACGTGACCAATCGTGCCCACGTTGACGTGCGGTTTTGTACGTTCAAATTTTCCTTTGGACATGAGTGCTAAATCTCTCAGAAGAATATGAATCAATTTTTAACAAAACCGCCGCCATCCGACGCCGGCAATACTGGAGCCCAGGAGCAGATTTGAACTGCCGACCTCACCCTTACCAAGGGTGTGCTCTACCAACTGAGCTACCTGGGCAAAACTCTCGTCTCACGCACTGCGGGTGCTCATTTTGCATGCACCCACCAAGTCTGGAGCGGGTGATGGGAATCGAACCCACACAATCAGCTTGGAAGGCTGAGGTTCTACCATTGAACTACACCCGCATCACTATCGATGCACCGGCTCAGCGGGCGACCGGGTCGCTGCGCCCTGCGCAGCGCTCTCCGGCGCTTCGCGCCTTCGTCGAACCTCTTTTTCGGTTCTCATCCTCCCCGACCTGGCCACGGAGGGATACAAAACTATGGTGGAGGGGGGAGGATTACTCCACGCCTCCGGCGTTCCGCCCTCCGGGTCGCTGCGCCCTGCGCAGCGCTCTCCGGCGCTTCGCGCCTTCGTCGAACCTCTTTTCGGTTCTCATCCTCCCCGACCTGGCCACGGAGGGATACAAAACTATGGTGGAGGGGGGAGGATTCGAACCTCCGAAGGCTGAGCCGTCAGATTTACAGTCTGATCCCTTTGACCGCTCGGGAACCCCTCCAAAAAAGAGGCGGTATTCTCTGGCAAGGCAGCGGCGCTGTCAACTGGGCATATCGACCAAGGCGTCTTCTGGCGGTATCAACCTGCGGCATGCGCCATGGTAGCATCGCAGCCCTCGCCGGCGCGCATGGTCAATTTCCGCAGAGCACCGCCGCTACAGGATCGAATTCCCGTTTTTGACCACAAGGAAACTTGTTTAAGTCTATGAAAGTTACCATTTTTGGAAGCGGCTACGTGGGCCTTGTCACAGGCGCCTGCCTCGCCGAGGTCGGCAATAAAGTGATGTGTGTCGACGTGGACCCGGCAAAGATCGACCTCCTGAACAACGGCGGCGTCCCAATCTACGAGCCCGGTCTCAGCGAAATGGTTCAGCGCAATCGCGCAGCCGGCCGCCTGAAATTCACCACGGACGCCAAGACCGGCGTCAACTTTGGCCAGCTGCAGTTTATCGCCGTAGGCACGCCGCCCGACGAGGATGGCTCTGCCGACCTGCAATATGTACTCGCAGTTGCGCAGTCAATTGCTGAGCACATGACCGATTTCAAGGTCGTGGTGGACAAATCCACGGTCCCGGTTGGCACGGGCGACAAGGTCGCACAGCGAATCCGCGACACCCTTGCCAAGCGCGGCGCCGAGATCGATTTCGACGTGGTATCGAATCCGGAATTCCTGAAGGAAGGAGCAGCGATCGGCGACTTCATGAAACCCGATCGCATCGTTGTCGGGACCGAAAATCCGCGATCCATCGCCACCATGCGCCAGTTGTATGCCCCCTTCAACCGCAACCACGAACGCCTGCTTTTCATGGACCTGCGCTCGGCCGAGCTGACCAAGTACGCAGCGAACGCAATGCTGGCGACCAAGATCAGCTTCATGAACGAGCTGTCGAATATCGCCGAGATTCTCGGCGCCGACATCGAGAAAGTACGCATCGGCATCGGCTCGGATCCCCGCATCGGCTTTCAGTTCATCTACCCCGGATGCGGCTACGGCGGCTCCTGCTTTCCCAAGGACGTCCAGGCGCTGGAGAAGACCGCCCTGGGCGTTGGCTACCAACCCGACCTGCTGCATGCCGTCGAATCGGTCAACAAGGCACAAAAGGGCCTGCTGTTCCGCAAGATCAGCGACTACTTCGATGGCCGCCTCGAGGGCAAGACCATCGCCGTGTGGGGCCTGGCATTCAAGCCGAATACCGATGACATGCGCGCCGCCTCCAGCCGCACCCTGATGGAGGCATTGTGGGATGCGGGCGCCAGTGTTCGGGCATTTGACCCGGTCGCTCACGAGGAGGCCCAACGAATCTACGGCGACCGCGGCGACCTGGTGATTTGCAGCAACGCAGACGAGGCACTCGAAGACGCCGATGTCCTGGCGGTGGTGACCGAATGGATCGAATTCCGCAGCCCGGATTTCGAAGATATTCGCAACAGGCTGCGTTTTCCCGCCATCTTCGATGGCCGCAACATCTACGACCCAGGTGCGGTCACGGCCGCCGGCCTGACCCACTACAGCATTGGGCGCCAACCCGCCCAGCCCGAGTGAAGACCAGCGGCTGCCCGGCCCACCCGGGCAGCCAAAAATCGGCGCCCCGCGCTTCGCCGCGCACCCCAGGCCCAGCCGCCGGCGCATCTCCAAGGCGCCCCGCGCCTTTCTCGAAGCGCCCAAAGTGATGTCGTTGCGCTGGATCAATTCGAGGCGCAACAACCTCCGCATCCAGCCAATCATCACTATAAAAACGTGGCGGATTGACAATCGTCAATGTACTATTTTGCAGATGTCTCGCGAACAAACGCCTGCAAAAACACGCAGATAAAGCGTCTGGCCGACCGAACCCGCCGGTCCCGGGACGAAAAAATTGTCAACCGACAAGGAACCTGGCCTGACTCAGCGAATCCGCCGGCGTCAGGCCATCGCGCACTGATTCAACGATTGCAGAGAGGAACCAGAATGCATCAAACCCTTCGAGCGAGTATCGCCGCCTTCGCCTTGGCGACCACCGTTTCGTTCAGCGCGACCGCCGGCGTCGCCAAGAACCTCCCCTACCCGAGTGGAACCCTGACCGCAGACCAGATCATGGAACAGGTCTATTTCGTCAACCACTTCTACGCGTTCAAGAACTACGCGATCACCGATGACAACGACAACATCACCGTGCTGGTGATCAAGGGCGAGGGGAAGACGCCGACCACCAACACTCTCGAACGCTACCTGAACAACGAGTACCCGGCGGACAGTGCTGTGAAGGCCGAGGATCTGGCGATCTTCCGCTCCGGCAAGCTAAAGGGCACCGGCATGCTGATCACCGACTACGAAGACGATGCCAAGAGCCAGTCATACATGATCTGGCTGCCCGCATTGCGCAAGATCCGCCGCTTTGCACAGCCCGCACACGATGACGCATGGGGCGGCTCCGATTTCACCTTCGGCGATGTCGCACTTCGCAAGCCGTTCCACGAGACCCACGAACTGATGGGCAAGGAAACTTTCAACGACTGCCTCGGTTTCGTCGCGATCAATGATGACGAGCAGACCCGCTATACCAAGGACCTGCCAAAGTCAGGCGCATGCACCCACAAGGGCAAGGAAGTCTACAAGGTCAAGTCCACGACCAAGTTCGAAAACTGGTGGTACGACTATCGCGTCTCCTACATCGATGCCAAGACCTTCGCCGATTACCGCACCGAGTATTTCAAGGGCACCGAACAGGTCAAGGTCATCGACCGTGACTGGGTCCCGCTGGGCAAGACCGACGACCCGCGTGCAGTAGGCTGGGGTTACTGGTATGGCAAAACCCTGGCTACCGGCAACCAGACCTGGGCGGTGATCCCCGCCAGCGTCAACCGGGTCGATGCCACCTATGACAGCGACTGGTGGTCGGAGTCGACACTGCGCAAGATCAAGCGCTGATCGGTATTCGAAAGCAAAAACGTAGCCGGGGCCCAGCCCCGGCACATTCAGATTTTCGCGCGGAGCGCGGAGGGAGTCACACAATGTTTGTCAAGTCACCGCTGGGGATGGCAATCGCCTCCTTGTTGATCGCGCCGCTGTGCGCCCAGGCCGAGGTCGAAGTCTCGGCGGAACTGAAGAACGAAACGGCGTTCTTCACCAAGTCTGGTCAAGTCACAGGCAAGCCGGTCGGCATGCTGGACAATCGCGAGCACGACGCCGGCGACCTGATGAAATTCGAGAACTCGGCGCGCATCTTCATCAACGGCGACCTTGGCGAGCGCAGCAGCTGGCACGTCGAGCTGCGCCCCGTGTACGACACCGAAGGCGTCAATGGTTACCAGGGTCACAAGAGCTACACGCAGAACGACTACCTGCGCGAGGCCTACATAGACACCAAGGTATCCGACTGGTACCTGCGACTTGGTAAGCAGCAGGTGGTGTGGGGCACCGCCGACGGCATCAAGCTGCTCGACATCATCAACCCGACGGATTTCCGCGAACTCAACCAGAACGCCGTTGAAGACGCGCGCATTCCTGTATGGATGGTCAATGCCGAGCGCAACTTCGACAACGGTGGCAACCTGCAGTTGATCGTCTCGCAGGCGGAAGAGAACAAATACCCCGGCCTCGACCCCAATGGCGACTCCGGCCAGCCTTTCATCGCCAAGGGCGTGGACACCATCTCCGGCCAGGTCAACGGCTTCTACAGCATCGCGCCGGCATTGAGCAACGTTGCCGCCACCTTTAACGGCGCTGCGATGAACGGCGGGTTCACCGGCGGGGTCTTCAATCCTGCCGGCCTCACCCCCTTCGGCGGATTGACCGTGGACGGCTTTGCCAGCAGCTCTTGGAACATCACCACCCCAGGCCAGCTCAACCCGGGGGCCGGCGCGCCCGACCCGTCGCTGACAGATCCGACGAACATGCCCGGCTTTGTCCTGCTGAACAACTTTGCGCAGAACGGTTTCACCGGTCAGCCGGGTTTTCCGGTTGGCGTGGTGGACCCCAATGGCAACTACAACACGACCAATCTGCTGAACGTAACCGGTTCAAACTTCGGCGAGGTGATCTGGAACCCCGCGGGATCGACCTCTGCATTCGAGTACATGTCGAACGCCACGTTCGCCACCTTCAACAGCTTTACCGGGTTCAATCCCGCCAACCCGACCGGGCTGGGCGGCATCCAGACCAGCTGGGAACGGGACTACAGCGAAAAGCCGAACTTCGGCGGCCGTTACCGTGGCAGTTTCGACAACGGGCTCAACTACTCGCTGAATTATTTCTACCATGCGAGCGCCAACCCGATTATCGACCTGAGCTGGCGCAACGCTGCCGGCGAGACGCTGACCGTTCAGCGCGCACCTACGATCAACCCGGCGCCCGGCGCATTTGTGCCTGACGCCAGCCAGGACCTGACGCGCGCGCAGGCCCGCGCGAATCACGATCTCGGATCACCAACCACCATCCTGCTGCATGACGCCGCCGGCAACTACTATGGTGCACTGGACCCGACCTTGATGGACGGCACGCCGGGTGCCGGTGCGCCTACGTTGCACTTCACCGAAAAGGCCGAGCGCGTGCACAGCTTCGGGACCTCGTTCGACTATGCCGTGGATGCGGGCAGCCTGCCGATCGTGCTGCGCGGCGAGTTCCTGTATGACAAGGGCGAGCGGCAGCCGGTGGTCGACAAGTACCTGCTGTCGATCGGCGACCTGACCAACGCGCTGAAGATGGAGGAGGCCGACTACTTCAAGTACGTACTTGGCGCCGACGTGACGATATTCACCAACCTGCTGGTCAGCGCGCAGTTCATCCAGTTCCGCAACCTGGACTATGTCGATCAGCCCGACACCTGCGGCACCCAGGGTGGCCGCACCATGGATTGCAGCCGTTACACCGCGGATTTTGCCACGCTGCACCTGAGCAATGGCCTTAACAGGGCAGAAAAGAACAAGGAGTTCTACTCACTGTTCCTGTCCAAGCCGATCGGCGAGAGCCAGCTTGGCCGCGTCAACAACATCATCATCTATGAAGAGGGCGGTGGTTACTGGGATCGCATCGACGCCGAGTACTCGTTGACCGACCAGTGGATCCTGACCGGTGAACTCAACCTCTACTGGGGCGATGAGAACACGACCTTCGGCCAATTCGAAAACTCGTCGAACATCCAGGTCGGCATGAAGTACATCATCGAATGACCACCGCGTAGGGAGACCTTCGCAGAAGCGGCGTTCGGCTTGGCCGGCGCCGCTTTTTTTACCAGAAACTCTGAGGATTAAGGGCAGAAGGACAATGAAGACTAATGACAACGCCTGGGCCACTGGATACGCGGACTTCGTACTGCGTTTCCGTTGGTTCATTATCGTATTCCTGCTGGCCGCGACGATCGCCGGTGCGCTCTTCATACCGCAACTGGATATTCGCAACGACCCGGACACGCTGTTGCCGCCGAGTAACCGCTATGTCGCGACCAACCTGTATGCCGAACACAACTTCGGCATGGGCAACCTGATGGTGTTCTCCCTCAGGGTGAAGGAGGGAGACATCTGGCAGCCCTGGTTCGTCAACAAAATCCAGGAGATTCACAACAAGCTCGAGGCCCTGCCGCACTCGCGCCCGGCAAACTTCATCGATATCGCCGCGCAAAAGATCAAGTACATGGGCACCGACGAGAACGGCTTGGTGTTCAAGCGCCTGATCCCGACCGAGGGCATCAGCGATGACCCGGAGAAGGCGAAAGAGCAACTGGCGTTCCTGCGCGAGGGCGTCAAGACCAACCCCGTCATGGCACCGATGCTGGTGTCCATGTGGGATGCGCAGGGCAATCGCTGCGCGTACGAGGACTACGACAAGGACTTTTGCGTCGCCAAGGCCGCCTATGTAATCGCGGACTACACCGACGAAGTGAAGGAAATCTACCTGCCCTGGGTGCGCGAAGTGCGCGCCATGATGGACGAGTACGGCCAGGACCCGCGCGTCGAACTGCTGGTTGCCGGCGAACCCTACTTCCTTGCATGGATGCTGGCAGACCTGGTTGACCACTGGTGGCTGTTCGCCATCTCGATCGCAATCGTCATCGGCGTACTCTGGTTGGAGTTCCGCGACTGGCGCGGCGCCGCCTTCCCGTTGCTCGGCGTCGGCATGACCATCGCGATGACGCTGGGACTGATGGGCTTCACCGCATTCAAGCTGACAACCATGATGGTCCTGACGCCGATGCTGCTGCTGGCCATCGGCATCGGGCACTCGGTCCAGGTTACGCGCCGCTTCCTGCTCGAGCATGGACAAAGTGGTGACTGCAACGCGGCCGCACGCGAGGCCATCCGGCACACGATCATCCCGGCGACGCTGTCGATCGTGACCGACATGGTCGGCTTCGCCACACTGGCAACCGTCGACATCTCGTTCTACAAGGACTACGCGTATTTCGGCGTGTTCGGCATGCTCACGCTGCTGCTGACCACCACCACGCTGATCCCCTTGCTGTTGACACTCTTCCCACCGACCCAGGAGTCGTGCAAGACGATGGAAGGCCATGGCTGGGAAACCGCCGTTGGCGGCTTCCTGACGCGCCTGATCTCCGGCCCCGGCAAGTGGGTACCGATCGGCGTGACCGTCCTCGTGTTTGTCGGTTCGACCTACTACACGAACCTGATGAACTGGGAGGGCATTCCAGAGGACGGCGTCAAGCTGGCCGAGGAGAATGACTACATGCCAGGCGTGGAAAAAGGGATCAACTATGCCCGCGCCGCGTTCAAGGGCAGTTCGCCGACATGGATCGATCTGGTGAAGCTCAACGAAATCATGCCTGGGGTAATCTCGGTATCAGTCCCGCTGCGTGGCAAGGAACCCAACATCGGCGGCTGTATCGACAACTATTTCCCGGAATCGATTCTCGACATCAGCGATCGCACCGAAAAACTCGCGGCCTGCCAGAAGGCAAAGACCGAGATGGGCTGCTGGGACTCGGAGATCTGCGGCGCGCAGGGCGTATTCAATACGGTCGAACTGCACACCGATATCGAGAAGATGGAGAACTGGATGCGCGCTCATCCGTTCATCGGCTACACCGGCTCCTACACCCAGTACGTGCGCCTGGTGAACATGCTGCTCACCGCGGAACCGGGTGAGCCGACCAAGCTCAGCGATCTGCGGGTACCCAACAAGGACTACCTGCTCGGAATTGATCCGAACGACGACCGCAGTCCGACCGAGATCGTGCGGATGTACAACGGCCTGCTCGAGTCCATGACATCGTCCGGCGACATGGAGTCCTTCGTCAACACCGATACCTGGAACGAGGGCGTCATCCTCGGCTTCATCAACACCATGGATCCGGTGGAGACCCACCAGGTGACGATGGACATTCAGCAGTACATCGAGGAGCACAAGAATGACCCGGGCTTCGCCAAGGTGAACTTCGGTCTGCGCAATGAAGACACCTCGGGGGACAGCAATGAGCTGTCGGTTGATGGTCCGGACTATGTCCGACCGGGTATCGGTGGATTTCTTGGCGCGACCGAGGCAACCCGCGAGGTCGCAATGGTCAACTGGCTGATCAGTCCGCTGCAGACTGCGTTGGCCATCTTCCTCATCGCCGCGTTGATGTTCCGCTCGGTGCTGGTGTCGGCGATGTTGACGGTGACCCTGTTGATCACGTTGTTCGCACAATATGGTCTGGGTGGCTACTTCACCTCTGTGCAGAACTGGTCGGGCAACCTTGCGTTCCACCTCCTGGTTACCTTGTCGATCGCGATGGGCCTGGGAGTGGATTACGGGATCTACATGGTCTCGCGTCTGCGTGAAGAGATGCAGGCCACCGGCGGCAACTGGATGGAGGCCCTGCGCAACACCCAGAACACGACGGGATCGGCGGTCATCGTCTCTATCGTGGTGCTACTTGGCAGCTTCATCCCGTTGGTGGGTACCACACTGGCGAACACCTGGGGTCTGGCCGTGTATATAGGCTGGGCCCTGATTATCGACGTGTTCACGGCGCTGATGCTGCTGCCATTGATGGTCAAGTGGTTCAAGCCCAAGTACGTCTTCAACCACAGCTGACAGCCCTGAAAAAACCCCTCCCCGGGCGACCGGGGAGGGGTTTTTGTTTGCCGGTAATACGGCAAGGCGCCGTGCCGGCGGAGAGGTCTTTCTCAGGTTGCCGTGTGCAAGGCATTCATCGCCCTGGGAAGATCCCCGCTCTGGATCAACTCCCACTGGCGCATCACCTCGGCCAGGCCATTGTCGATCGCCTGCTGCTCGCTCTTGCCAGGACGCGACAGTACGTAACCGACCACCGCTTCTTTATGCCCCGGATGGCCAATGCCGATACGCAGGCGATGGAAATCCTTGCTGCCAAGGGCGTCGCAGATATCACGCATGCCGTTGTGACCTCCGTGGCCACCTCCGGTCTTCAGCCGCATCATGCCCGGTGACAGATCGAGTTCATCGTAAACCACCAGCAACTGCTCGGGCAGGATGCGGTAGAAGTTGCACAATGCAGCGACCGAGCGGCCACTGTGATTCATGTAGGTCATCGGCTTGAGCAGCCAGCAATCACCTGCCGGCGTGGTCATGCGCCCCAGTTCACCGGAAAACTTGTTCTCGGCCCGCAGCACCGCACCATTCCCACGCGCAAGCGCATCGACGAACCAGAAACCGGCGTTGTGACGCGTCTCGGCATATTTGGGCCCAGGATTACCCAGACCCACGACGCATTGAATCGCTGGCACCCGACACCTCCGAAAAAAAACGGCGACACATGGTCGCCGTTTTCCAAACTCGAGGACGACCGATGAATTATCGGTCCGACAGAATCATCATTCCGTCGGACCGATAATTCATCGGTCGTCCT
>Ga0209203_1001003_pt1 | contig 21655 bp, 16 predicted proteins | sample AD_UKC109_MetaG_FD_184423 | JGI IMG/M metagenome (GOLD analysis project Ga0209203, IMG submission 184423) | Active sludge microbial communities of municipal wastewater-treating anaerobic digesters from Hong Kong - AD_UKC109_MetaG (SPAdes)... | ecosystem: Engineered > Bioreactor > Anaerobic >... | reverse complement strand
ACCCGAATCTGTTCTACGTTGGCGGAACCAGCACGGGGGGCGCGTCTGGTGTCATCATAAAAGGCTCTCCCTAGTAGACAATAAGGCACACAAGGCTAACATTGAATCATGATGTTTGAAGGCGACAGTTTCCGTACTTGGCTATCACTGGACGAATGGGCAGCTATCGTTGGTCAAAACCGATGGCTATTAAACGGCATTGTCTTTGAAGGCTGCGGGCTGACCAATAATTGCCAAGAGATATGGCACGAGTTGCCGGAGCAAACAAATTTCCTGTCACGCAGTGAATTGAAACTTGCAATCTACCAAGCAGAGCAGGCGTTGGTCGGATTAACCGGTTACAACCTGATGCCCGAATGGTCAACGTGCGAAAGGCACGTGCCAGCACGGTATTACCGCCGTGATATGCCGAACACAGTCTATAACATTCGTGGTGAGTTGAAAACGGTACAGCTTGATAAGAAGTTGTTTATCCGTGGCGGGAAACAAACTGTTTCAGACCCCGTAACCTACACGATTACACGGGTTGACATGGACGGTGACACGTTTGCGGAATGCGCTTACATTACCGTTCCTGACGGTTTCGATTGCGATTGCTATCGCCTGTATTACCAAGGTCTCGCACCGCACAACAGTTGGGAAATCCGTGGTCACAGGCGGGATGGGAACAAAATATATATCCCACTTTGGAACCTGCTTTTGCGCGAGTATGTCACAGACAACTGTCCAGATGCACCCTACGAAGGTACGGGCAGCATTTACGAGACAGAGGTGGACTTGGTTTGTTTTGGTGCCACGGACACCACCGACCATGTTACCTACTACTTCGCCAATGGGTGTGGGTGTTACAGCGAGACGTGTGGGAATTGTGCCTATGCAGGTGGCTGTATCAGCACAACAGACCCGAACTGCGGCATCATCACCTATGGCAATGGGTGCTTGGGCGAGCCAGATTGGTTTTGCGTGAATTACCAATCAGGATGGCAATATGGTGCCACGCCGTGCATGACACTAGACCCATACTGGGCCACCACAATTGCCTATCTCGCTGCTGCATTCTTGACGAATGACGAGTGTCCGTTCTGCGAGGATGGTTCGCGGAGATTGGTGAATAGATGGACAGAGGAATTAAATATGATTTCGTCGTCCTCAAGCTATCAGTTATCTAGGAACCTGATAGAAAATCAGCTAGGTGTATGGACACGCGGGGCATTCTTAGCCACACGCAGAGCCATTGCTAGAAATGTTTGTTAAACGGGTGCGTCTTGGTTGCCCGTAGAAATAGAAGGAGAGGTACTACAACATGCCTGTATTACGCAATTCGCAAACGAGAACGTGGTTTATCGAAAACCGCGCCGCACCAAGTCGCACGCCCAAGTATAAAGGCCGTTTTCGGTTTGGTGATTGGTCGCAGTCATACGGTGACACAACCCGTGTGGAGGAACCTTCTGATTCCTCGTATGACCGCTTCACAGTCGTTGACCTGCTACCCGGAGAGGTAGAAAGCGCAACGTTTGATATTCAGGGTCGCTACCAGTATCAGGACGACTTTCTTTTCCAGTTGGCTGACCGCAACTGTGAGTTCGACGTTCAGGCCCATCTTGGCCGCTGTGTAAACCCGCAGGACTACGACAACAACTGGGATGAAATCATCATCTTCGAGCAAGCTCGTATCACCAGTTACTCAGTCGAAAACTTTGGTGCCTTGCAGTCTGGCGACCGTGATGTTGCCAACGAAACTGTTGAAGTCTCTGCGGAGCGCATTCACCGCATTGTGAAGATTGACATCGGTGACGTTGCGCCAGCTACCGATTCGCTATCATCTGTGGCGGTGTATGGTCGCCGTGAGTGTACGGTTTGTGACGAGGAGTTGGGGGTGACTGGTTGCGAAACGATTGTCGCCGGTTCGGCAACTGCCAATAACCTTTACTTTACCGATGATGGGTGGGGGACTTCTGGCTCGACAGTCGTCACAACGGCCGCTGGCGCAATCACTGCCGTTGGTGTTGCAGGGTTGAACGTGGTTGCTGGCTCTGGAACGAGCGTCCATGTGGCTGACATCAGCGACATCGTAATCGCGGCCGAATCTTGGGCTTCAATCAGCGTGGGCAACACGGTTTCTGCCATCACGGTTCAATCACCTGCTGCTGTGTGGATTGGTGATGCTGCTGGCAACATCAGCAAACTGAATCAGTTAACCATCGAATCCACCCTGCCGGTATTCACTGCCTTGCAGGTGAATGCGATTGACTACAGCGACGTGGCGGGCAGTGATGCCACGCTACTGGCTGTTGGGGCATCCAATAGTGTCGCTTACTCGACAGACGGTGGTGGCACCTGGATTTCCATCGTTGGGCCAGCCGTAGGTGTTGCCTTGTTAGCTGCGAAGGCACTCACGCCCCGCATCTGGCTGGTTGGTGACGCAAATGGCGACCTGTGGTACACCAGCAATCGTGGTGCCGCATGGACAGAGATTACTTTGTCAGGTTCTCCAACCGCTATCACCGACATTGCTTTCGTATCGCCGTCCGTTGGGTACTTGCTGGCCGATGGTGCTAGTGGCTCATTCATCTATCGCACGACCAACGGCGGCAACTCGTGGAAGCTACTCCCTGACAACGCAACCGCACTGCCTACGCACACATCATTGTCAGACTTGGCGGTGTGCGGCAACCACGCTAATTTGTTCTACGCTGTAGGAGACAATGGTGGGGTTGGGAGTATCATCAAGGGCGGCAGCTAGTGGCGATACTTACCTCTGGTAGCTATAGATTATGGCTGTTTGAGGATGGCGCACGCATTGATAGACCACCGCTTTACGAAGGTAGGGCGGTGGTCTCTGATGTTTCCTATGCCCTCGGAGACATCGCTTACCACTCGCTGCCTGTTACCCAAAAAGAACACCAGTTCCGCACATACGATTCATCCCGCTCAGCCCCAGATGGTGTGACATTCACCATCTCTCGCCTGTATCGTGGAGAAGGAAGCAACTTCCTCTCATTGAGCAGAGGTACGCGGCGGTTTGACCTGCAACTTCATGTAGGGCGGTGTAGCACCCCACAAGACTTTAACCAATGGGAAAAAATCATCGCAGTTGAGCAGTGTCACATTACAGCATATGAATTAACTGGCGTTGGTGCAGCAAAGACAGGTGACAGGGCAGCGACTCAAGAAATCATAACCATTACCGGCCGTGTGTTGTACGAAATACTCCCCGTGTCCGCAACATGCCAGGAGTACGACGACGGATTTGGTGTGTTCCAGAACGGGCTTGACATTGCCGTATCTGGTTTTTCCGACCAAGAGAAACGCGCAGCATTTGTGACAGGGCGCGGGACTGGGTTCCCGTCAGCCACGCGCTCGTTGTGGCTCACGACTGACGGGTTTGAAAGCGCAACACAGATGACGCTGCACTCGTCGGTATTTGGAACTGAGATTGCCGGATTGACCGCCGTAACCAATGATATGTCCGTGGCTTTTGCCGGTGATTATGTCTATGTGTCAGCACAGCGAACGGGGCGGGTCATTCGTGCAAGATTTGAAGAACTTCTGGACACAGGTGGCGCACTGTCGCTCTGGGAACCAGTGGATGTTTATTCCCCAAGTGCCGTTGGGTTCACCACATACAGGGGTGGTGTCTCCAGCATTGAGACCATGACAGCGCATAGTGTCTACGCGGTTGGAGAGCATGGGTTTGTGTTTCGCATTGATGAAGCGAAACCAGTAGTCCTGACAGGGGGCTTCCCAGATTTGACATTGAATGATGTAGCCGTCATTTCGACGGAGGACATCGTTGCCTGTGGGCTTGGCGGGACACTACTGTTAACGGAGGACGGCGGCGAGTCTTGGAAGCAGATAACTTCTGCCCCCTTGTTTGACTTCACCGCAGTTTGCTATCACTCGCACAACACTATCATCGTCGCTGGTGTTAGTGATTATTTGCATTACACAACTGACAAAGGAAAAACATGGAATTATCATCCCAATGTATTCCAATCACTCACAACAACACCGATTGCAGATGTGAAGTTTGCAAGCAGATTTGTTGGTTACGTTGTCGGGCGAAGTAATTTGAAACTATGGCGTACAACGGATGGTGGATGGAGTTGGCAGGAAATTCCGATTGCCTATCCGACTGGTGTGTTGGGTCTGAAAAAACTAGAGATTGGTTGGGATGTTAATACGGCGTTCGTCTCAGGTGAAGTTGGTGGGTTGCCTTATATCACGTCAATCAAACCAGTGTAGCTAGGAGAATTTTTAGTATGACGAACAAAATTATAGAACAAGACGACGACGAAGTGATGCAACTCGTACATCAAGCCGAAGCCGGGATGGACGACGACGGTGTGGTGACGTTTTCGAGCGGCGTTAAGGTGGAGACAAAGCCAATCCCAACGGGTATTGCTATGGCCTTCCAGAAAATGTGGTCTGCCAAACGGCCTCACGTCCCGCGTGTTTGGATTGACGAACTCAACGATTACGAAGAAAACCCTGACAACGAACAATACCAGTTGGACATGGACGCTTGGAAAAACGATTTTCATGTTGCCCAATTCCAGCTATCAGCCACTTTGGGCGTTGGTAACATTATCAACGTCCCCAAAGGCATCCCCGCGCCAGAGGACGATTCTTGGCTGGAAACATACAAGATGCTCGGCCTTGCCGTTCCTCGTACACCTGCCGAACGAAAACTGGCATGGATTAACACCCACGCTATCGTGACCGCAGGGGATATGCTCGCCTTGCAACTCGCCGTCGTGAAACAGACTGAGGTCTCCGAGGAGGAAGTTACGCAGCAGGTCGAGAAATTTCGGAGTAACAGTCAACGGAGAGGAAATTCTAAGCGTTCCCGCGCCAGGTAAGCCTCCTAAAGTTAATATCGAGCTAGGCCGTCTCCGGCCAGACCTTGTTCCTTCGTTTGAGGCATGGACGGCCGCGAAAGAGGCTGGGCTTGATATGTATCGGTGGTATCTCCCAGAAGCAGAAGGGGGATACCCGCAATCGTTCAAAGCAATGGTCGTGGCTCATCACCGTGTAAGTAACGCAGTGCAGTCACATATCCACGAAGCATACCGCCCCAAATCAAAGGGTGGCGGGTCTAAGAGGTAGGAGAGGGATGGGTACGATTCAGCAGGTTGGTGTAGCGGCTACCGTTCAGGGGGTTAAAGAATTTGTTCGTGGCATGGATGCCATGAGCCGTTCTGTTAATCGCTTTGAATCAGACGTTACAACAACCTCTGGTCGTCTCATTGGTATCGGTTCGTCCATCAGCAATATCGGCAACGCGCTATCCAGAACGGGCGGCGTGCTTACTGCTGGTATTTCAGCCCCAATCGCCCTCGTCGGCAAAACAGCCATACAAGCCGCAATTGAATACGAAACAGCATTCGCTGGTGTTGCCAAGACAACAGATGGCGTTGTCCAGCAGGTAAATAATTCACTAGGAAATCTCAGCTTTAGTGATAGGCTGACTGATTTTGGCCGTCAACTAGAAGAAGGTTTTCGGGATTTGTCACTCGAAATCCCTGTGAGCGCGGTTGAATTGGCTGGTATCGCTGAAATTGGCGGGCAATTGGGGATTGTCCAGCCAGAACTAATTCAGCGAGACGCAGAAGCGGCTAAAGCAATCATCCTCGACTTCACCAAAACAATCGCTCAAATCGCCGTCGCAACAGATGCGACCACAGAGCAGGCGGCCACAGCCTTCGGCCGAATCGTGTCTGTCTTTGGTGTGCCAGCCGAGCAGGTGGCTCTCAAGACGCAGCAACTTGGCAATGCCGTTGTTGCACTTGGTAACAACTTGGCGACAACAGAGGCACCAATTCTGAGGTTCGCAGAACTGGTGGCTGGCTCTGCCAATGCGGTTGGTTACGCATCAGAAGATGTGCTGGCATTGGGCGCAGCCGCCGTTGCTACTGGCTCCCGTGTTGAAGCATCATCCACGGCAATTCAGAAAACCTTCTTCCGTATAGACACGATTTTCAAGGCGGCATCGTCCGGTGTAATTGATAATACGGCAGCGATTGCGGCCGCACAGGAGGAGCTTGCTGCTGCTACGCAGGAGTTGGCTGACACCCAAAACCAAGTTGACAGTGGCACGTTTGCCGGAACGACAAGGGAAGGCACAAAGGCCGTCAAAGAAGCAACGTCAGAGGTGGAGTCACTAAAGGAAGAAATCGAAGCCCTCCAAGCCTCTGATGGCATGGCAGAAATCAATAAACAGGTTGATGTACTTGCGAAGATTACTGGAATAGCGCGGGACGAAATCGTTGATTTCTACAAAAATGCAACCCCAGACCAGAAAAGCCAATTTATTGAAAAGTTCTTTTTGGGTCTAGGCGATAATGTTGAGACGCTGATTGCCGACTTGGATGTTCTCGAACTCAAAGACCAACGTCTTATTGGTACATTTGCTCGTATGGCTGGCGCACAAGAAGTTGTCGCCCGTGCGTTCAACCTTGCGCGAGAACAAGTTGCCTTAACCAAAGACGAACTAGACAGTGTTGGCGCATTGTCTATCGAAGCTGGCATTCGGTTCTCCACAACCGAATCGCAGATACAACTACTCAGCAACGCATTTACCAATCTTGGCATTGTTATAGGTAGCGCAATCTTGCCTATCCTGTCAAGCATTGTGTCCGATATTGCCCCCGTTGTGATTGGGATTACCAAGTCGTTTTCCGCGCTGGACAAGGGGACACAAAAGACAATATTTATTTTTGTCGCACTTGCCGCAGCACTAGGGCCAGCCCTGCTTGTGTTGGGCGGTATGGTAAGCGTTATTGGCACCATTGTCACAGGATTGGGCGGGCTTGCCGCAGCATTTGCCTTCCTAGTCACCCCAATCGGGCTGGTGCTGTCGGGACTGACGGCAATTGGGGCGTACCTTGCGTCGCGGTCTATTGATTTTGGTGGTATACGAGATTCCATCACGCAGTTCATTTCTGACATTAGTAATACAGACGACTTTGGTCAGGGCATTCAGAAGGCGTTTGCAGGGCTGTTCTCAAATCTCAAGTTCGGGGATGCTGGCTCGATTCGCTCGTTCTTTTCGGACGCATTTGACGGTGCTAGAAAGATATTCACCGCATTCGGCCAGACAGCACGAAAAACAATTGCAGAAATATCGGCTAACATGCCTAACTTAGGCGACACCGTTGTTGCAACGGTCACACGCATCTCAAACGCATTCTCGCGGCTCATTTCGTTCATGTCAACAGAACTGGCGGGGGCAGCCCCTACATTAGGGAAGATATTGGGCGGCGCAATTATTGGCCTCGCAAATATTGCTGACAAGCTACTACCACTCATTGCAACAGGCGTTGAAAAAGCGGTTAACTACATTATCACCAACTTCGGGCAATTTAAGGCGAATGTCATCAGCGCGTTTGACGTGTTCAAAACACGGGTGCTACCCGCGCTTACATATTTCTACACTGTTGCCGTTGCCGTTGTCGGGAGACTTCGGAACTTCTTTAGCACCGCATTTGAACAGATACGAACCACGTTAGCCTCTCTCAACATCAACACGGGCAATGTCGGGTTTGGGCCTATCGTGGTGGCTATCGGCGCGTTGGTGGCAGCAGCTATCAAGCTGTCACCTGCGATTGGCTCGTTTATCGGAGCCTTCGCTAAGTTGTCGCCCGTTCTCGCCACGGTGTCAGGCAAGTTCAGCTTCATATCGCCGCTTATCTCAACCATCGTCTCAGGCTTTGGCAGGGTTCCGGGTGTCGTATCTGGTGCCGGTTCTGCACTAGGTCGCCTACTAGGGCCTCTCAGCAGCCTAGGGTCAGCGTTGGTTACGGTTGGGGCAAGGATATTCTATGTCTTTAGCCACTCGAAAATCGGCACAATAATAGGACGCTTCGGGATAGTTCTAACCCGAACCTTGTTCACGTACATAGACAAGGCGATTGGCTTGGTGCAATTGTTAGCCACTCCGCTGTTTAGTGCATTGGGTGCAATTGGGCGTTTTCTCAGCCTTCTCGGAACGGGAATTGCTGGTTTCTTTGTGCGAATTGCGACCTATTTCGCGCCTTTCCTTGCGCTTATCGGTAGATTTGGTGCGGGTATTTACAACTTGCTCATTGCGCCACTGGTCTCTGTTTTCAACTTCTTTGCCGGACGGCTACTGAATGTCTTTAGTATTCTCAAGGTTATCTTCCAGCCTTTAACAAGCCTGATTTCGAGTTGGGGTCTATTTGGGAAAGTATTGGGTGCGCTTGGTGGGCCACTTGGTTATATTCGAGCAGGACTTGCGCTCGTTGGGGGCGTGCTAACTTCCTATCCCGTTCTGATTGCCATCGTCGTCGGCTCTATCCTATCACTCATTGCCACACTGTCTGGTATCAACTTTGGCGAACTATTGGCTAATATCTTGTCCGGTAATTTTAGCGAGGCTTTCGGACAACTGAAACAGGGGTTTGCCAATATAGTAGAAGGTGTCAAGCAGCTATTTGCAGACATCGCAACGGTCGTGCAAAGTACCTTTGGCGATAGCTTGGGCGAGGCTTGGATTAGCTTGCAGCTTGCGTGGGCAAGGGTGCTGGAACTTGGAGAGCCGTTAAAAGGGCTGTTCTCTGCTTTGGGCGGCTTATTCCAAACAATTGCCCCGATTGTTGGCGGTATTCTAGTTGGCGCATTCGGTATTCTGTTGGCAGCAATCAGGGGCGTGATTCAGGGCGTGTCCGCCGCTCTGCCGTATGTCGTCACGGTTATTCAAGGAATTATTCAGGCCGTCACGGGCGTTATCCAAATTGTCACGGGCATCGTGCAATTCATTGTCGAAGCTGTTACCGCTATCATCACGGGTGAAACGCCAAACTTCCTAGCTGCATGGGAAAATATCAAGGCCGGAACCATCAATATTGTGATAGGTCTTGTGGATGCTATTATCAATGCGTTCTCAGCCGTCGTTATATTCTTAGCGCAGACACTAGACGGATTCTTTGGGGGGATTGGTGGGTTTATCGCAGGTGTTGGCGACACGATTGGCATAGACCTCGGTGGCATTGAAACAGCTATGTCTGGTTGGGGAACCTCAACAACCACCATTATGGAGGGGATTGCGAACGATTGGAAGGTCGCAATTGGTATCGCAGATGTGGGCGGGCAATCCGCGCAACAGTTCGATGAAGCACAGAATGCAACCGAAACATTCTCAGAGGCGCAAGCACGGGCGGCTCAAGACACCTCAAAAAGCTGGCTAGATTCTTTCCTCGACTTGGATTTTGGTGGGGCTGTTTCCACGAGCTTTGATACCGCCACAACCGCCGTAGATGAGTTCAACACAGACTCCAATACGTCAATCGCTGCAACGGTGGCTGGTTGGCAATCCATCATCTCAAGCGGGCTGCCGTCCGATACGTTTACACTCCCATTCTCGACGGCAACAACTGAGGTGTCCAACTGGTCTGCCGAGACCACCGCTGCTGTAAATGAGGCGTTTGGTGGCATATCCGAAACGGCAGCAGCACAAGACCCGTTCGCTGCCTTGCTGGAAAGTTTTAATAACAACCAGATTGCTGTAGACGAGTGGGGTATAAGTACACAGGCATCAGTCGGGACAACCCTCGACACGTTATACGCGGATGCCCAAGGGGTCGAAGCCGGGTTCGTCACGCCAATAAGCACTGCATTTACGGATGCAACAGGGTACACTGAATCATGGGCGACGGCCAGCACGCCACTCGTGACAGAAGCAATATCCGCGATGACATCGGCCGCTGCGACAGGAATGCCTCAGTTTTCTGGCGCAATCGAGGACGGGATGACATCGGCAACAAACGCCATTGCCCAAACAGCACCCGTTGCCGTCAACGCCACGAACGCCGTTGTGAATGGAGCAGTATCAGCCGCCCGCGCCCACATCCCTGAGTTTGTCGGTGTAGGGCAGGATATTGGCGGTGGCATTGCAACTGGTATAGCCAGCAGCTTGGATGGTATCAAGGCTCAAATAGAAGATGTTATCTCGCAGGCAAAGGCTGCTGCCGCCGCTGCTGCCGAAATCAAAAGCCCGTCTAGGCTTTTTGATAGAGAAATCGGGCAACCTATTGGCTATGGTGTCGCACAAGGTGTTGAGCGTGCTGGCCCCGCCGTGTCTAGTGCTACCGTCGGTCTGGTATCGAACGCCCTGAACAAAGCTAGTGGCGTGGACACAACGACCGTTGGACGCTCGATAGGTGATGGCATTCGTGATGGCATCGAAGAAAGCGCACCCCACGTTCGGCGCGTCTTGATAGGACTTACAACAGGTATTGTGGCCGGGGCAGAGGAAATACTAGAGGCTAATTCCCCGTCCCGCGTGTTCCACCGTCTAGGCGTTGGGGTTGGTCAAGGTCTCGCCAACGGAATACGAGAAAGCTCGGACAACGTGTTCGATGCACTCGATGGAATCATTGGTGAGGCATCAAGATTTGGACGACTAGCAAACGATTTTGCCAGCGAGCTTGCCGAGAAGCTGGCGGCACCTTTTGAGTCTCAAATCAGTGGTGTCGAAGATACCATCAAGACGCTTGAAGATGAACTGGGAGCGGTCGAAGATGTAACGCAATCACGACTCGATTTATACGACCAATTTCTGGCACGCGCAACCAGTACGGACGATGTAAATAGATTGCTCTCAGAACGGGCAAATTTCCTCTCTGAGCAGTCCAGGCACCAAGATGAGCTAACTGCATCACTTACGGCAGAACAAGCCCGTCTGGCGCAAATTAACGCGGAAATAGAGCGTTCTGGCGAGGCGTTGGCGCGGGTAGAAGCGTCACAGTCTCAACTGGACTTCATTCAGCAGCAACAAGAGCTACTAGACCTCATTCGTTCGTCAGGGTTTGCGTTTGATGGGCTGCCTGAAATACTGGGTATCAACGGCGATTTGGCTTCCCTAACAGAACTGGCAGCAAGCGCATTTGAGGAACTTGTTAGGCAGTCGAATGATGCTCTGCTACTCTCAGCGTTCACATTGCCACCTATATTTGACCCTGCTGAGATAGACTCGCTCCTATCAGGATTAACTGGCTTGACACGTGACTTTGCCGAGATTGAGTTGACGAACATCACCGACCAGTTAAACGCCATTGACGAACAAATTGCACAAGAAAGATTCAACTTGTTCACAGGCCAGACAGATGATGCAGAAGCCTCACAACGCAGGATTGCCGAGCTAGAAGCCGAGAGATTGGGGCTGGCTGAGGAATATCGGGCGGAACAAGAGCGTATACTAGAGTTGCAAGAGAAGCAACAAAAGTTAGATTTCTTGGAAAAACAACTTAATTTGCTGGACTTGATTGACCAGAACGGGCTTGATAAAGACGCAATCCTACAAGGTCTAGTCTTTGGCGCGGACGCATCTCTTGACGACCTGCTGGAAGCTATGAGCCGAATTACGGATGCGCTTATTGGGCAGGCAGAGGACGATTTGGAAATTGCGTCACCGAGTAAGGTGTTTACTAGATTAGGTAAGAACATCCCGCTTGGGCTGGCGAATGGCATCACAGACGGTCTTGGAGCCATACCAGGACTTGTCGGGCAGGCTGTATTGTCAGGGGCATCAAGCACGCCTATATCTCCTTATGCCATGCAACCACAGTACAGCAGTTCTGTTACTAATATTGATAGGTCTACATCTGTACAGGTGGACGCACAATACAGCAGGGCGCAAGACCCGCAAGGAATTGCGCTTGACTTGCAAGCAATCTTTGGCGGCCACGTCTCTTGGTAATCGTTATGTAAAGTAAAAGTTTCATGCGTGGCACTTTTTGTTTACATAACGTTTATGCACTTGTAGATAACGATAACACATTATGTAAAGTGAAAGTTTCATGCGTGGTACTTTTCGTTGACATAATGTTTATGTGATTATGTTTGAGAATGTTCCGTACAACAACGATGCGATAGTCGAATCGCTCGAATACCACACAGCCGATGGTCATATCTACCGCTTTGATGATGGGCGAAATCGCTTTACATTGGGCGTGTCTGGCCTTGGCTTGCCTGATATTGAGTTTGTAGACCAAATCGCACGACACGGGCGGGATTTGCTGTCTTGGCGTGCGAACGAGCGCACGGTTCAATTCGGCATCACCCACAAAGCAGGGACGCACGCTCGCTATTGGCGCAACCGGCAGAGGCTGCTCAATCATATACGTCCAAACCGTAATTACGGTATCCAATATGCGTCTGGCAGATTGGTTATCAAGTATTTGATTGAAGATGATGATGGGTATGAGGCTCACGAAACACGCTGCTTGGATGCTGCCATCACACGTGGCCCAAATTTTGATGCCAGAAACACAGACGATTGGCAAGAAAACACATATACAGAAACATTGCGTTTCCTCAGTAATGGTTATCCGTTTTGGTACGCGCCGCAAGAGCAAGTTGTCCAGTTTGACAACACACTTGCCAACACAAACTTGGATTTCTCGTCTCAATTCAGCGTGGATTGGGTGTTCGACAGTGACACAGCGCAAGCATCAAACCGCATTGTTTACAACGGCACTGTGCCATCGTACCCTATCATCGAGTTGCATGGCCCTATGCTAGGTGCGACCATCACCAATGTTACCACAGGAAAGTCAATTGAATTTGGATACTCCATCTCGCAGGGTGAGGTGGTTTATATTAACCTGAAACCCGGCAACAAGTCTGTCTCGACCATCTCTGGATTGAATTTAATTGGTTCCATCGGCTCCCTGTCGAGCTTCGCAACCTTTGCCATCGAGCCAGACCCGCAAGCATTGGGTGGTATTAACGATATTGAAATCACAATGCCACAGTCTGTGGACGGCGAGACGAAGGCCGTCATCCGCTATTATGAATACTACATCGGCATTTAGGGTCGTGCTATCTGTGTTCCTCATTCTCATTTGGAACATCGTTTTAGTCGTCGCAATGATGGAGATTGTGGCCGATTGGCTGGCCGCAGAATGGGGTGATAACGACGCTTCTATCACGCCATACGTGTCGTCGTGGCTCTCCGTTTTTCAGAATGGGTGCTGGTGAACGCGACAACGGATAGGGCTAGTGACAAGGCGTGAACGGCCAGCACAAGGCCATTTGCAATCAAAACAGGATAGAGTAGCACGCCACCCACATACAACACGATTGCCGCAACCCGCACCACCTTGCGTTCGTTCGGTTGCATTGCTACCCCGAAACACCCACACAGACCAAGCACAGTGGCGACGGCTATTGCACCCGCAACAGGCATCGTGAACTCAGCAAAGAACATGGCGATGGGGGCGTACACCCGCCACGCTACGACAACTGACCAAATTCTTGGATTGAACAATCCTGCAATCATGACTTTGACCCACTGGTTAAAAAGGTCGCAAAACTGAAAAATAGAACCAGTCTGAACCAGCAGCTTGAACCAGTTTCTAAGCTGTTGTGGGCCAGTGGCGTGAACCAGGGGCGTGAACCAGTCTAAACTAGTCGTGAACCACAAGTAGACCAAGTTTTAGAGGGAAATAGACCAAAAACTGGCTCACGTGTTGGTTCAAAAAACTGGTTCACGTGTTGGTTCAAAGCACTGGTTCATGCGTGGTTCACGACTGGCTCAGAATGGTTCAAAATCGGTTCAAAATCGGTTCATTTGAACCAGTTGTGAACCACTTCGCAATTCCTGCATTTTCCGAACCAAGGCCTGCCTACAGCATCCCTTTCAGACGTTTGGCGGTTGAAACGCTAACACCAAGAAACGTTGCCATCTCCTGTTGCGTTGCCTTCGGGTTGTCCGAAAGATACGCACGCAACAATTCCACGCGCTGGGCTGTCTCTTGCCTTTTGGACACTGCGGCTTCCTCCCGCGCCTCAGCTTCTCTCGCCCTTGCCTGACGTTTCTTTTGGCGAAGCTGCTCTGCCACAATCTTGTCAGCATTGTTTCGTTGTTCTTCTAACAAAGCTAATTCCCGTTCTGTTTCCGCATCCAGCCTTTGCTGTTCACGCTTTGCGTTCGCTATCATTTTATCTCGTTCGAGTTGCGCCTCTGTTTCCTTTCGTTCCAAATCAACCCGCGCAGCCAATTCTGACTCTGCTACCTCATGGTTGTGTCTTGAATCTTCATCGGCAATTTCTTGCATGTTTTTTCTGGCACGCTCGACAACAACATAGGCGGTTGCAGAAACAACGGTGGCAATTATGCCAGCCCACGAGCCGAACCCCATGATGTACATCGCCTGAATACCAATCTCGCTTAGTGCATAGATAGTGATGCCAACAAGACCAACTGGGTTGCGCCAATCATGCTTCAACAACTTGCCGCTTGAATTACCCAAGGCGAAAAACCCGCCAGCAACAAGTGCCGACATAACGATAACGATAGGTGCCGGGAACACCATAGCTGCTGCGAAAATGTTGTGCATGACGGCGTAGACCATCGCCACCGGCAAAATGCCAACGAGCCAGACCATGCGGTGCGTAGAGTAATTGCCAGCATCCAGCACGGCCATCACCAGTTTCGCAATGCCGCCTGCTGCTGCAAGGATTATATCGGTGATTTCATCCACCCACCGCTGGAACTGTTGACTAATTGATTTATTTTCCATGATTCATACCTCTAATATCTTGACGTGCGTTCATCAATGCTACGCCATACAGATTTTTCCCGTTACAATCGCTGCCAACACCCAACTCGCTCATATGGCTCAAGCCAAGTGGTGTATCGCCGGTTAGCAGCAGCATGGCACGAACACCGGGGCAGACCATCATTTTTGCGGTAATAATAGGCAACATATGGTCGCGTCCATTTGCTTTGATAGCATCGCCAACCGTGTTGTGCCATCCGCCTTCGTAAAAGAAGGGCCACTCATGAAGGTAGCCGAACTGCGATGTCGTCGAAAATACGAGCATTTGTTTCTGCTGAATAATCATAGGTATATGAAAGCATGGACTTGACAGGAAATCTGTCAATGGATTAACATGGGGTTTCTAAATTTGTTAACAACCAGGCGCGAAATTATGGGCTAAACTGTTGTCAACTCAACAAAGGAGCAGCATTTATGAAATTCCCGTTTGCGCTCATCAATCTTGACATATACACAAGATGGCAGGATTTGGGATGGAGCGAGAAAGACCTTTTGACCTATGTCGTTTTGTTAACACCACGCATGGAAGGTGAAAAAAAGTCGGATTATCACGCGAGGCTCGCGTCCTATCTTGGTATCAAGCAATCAACTTTGCAATCTCGTGCGGAGAAAATGGTTTCATCTGGCTTACTCGATGAAAACTGGCAACCAGTCAATGACACCGACTGGGATGCGCTATCTGCGCGGGCGAAACAAGCACAAGAGGAACGTGCCGAGAAGCGACAAGCTCAAGCAGAACAGCCCTGGTCTCATTGGTACAAGTGGTTCACCAGTGGTGATGAATGTGTTGTGACGCACCCCGTTCCATTCGTACACTACGACAAGCTGAGAGAGAAACACGCGACCACGGTCTACGCAGAAATGAAACGTCTGCAACTAACCGATGACGATTTGATTGCATTTATCAAGTTTGCTGAAAGTCGTTACGACGCACGCAATGACGCGCCAGACGTTCGTTCACACCTTTACAGTGCTTCCACGAGCCTAGGTTGGTGGTGCGAACAGGGAAAACCTGCTACATACACCAGCTTCCGAGAAAGCAAGAGCAAGGCGAGTGTCGCAAGTTTGGTTGGTGATTTTGAGGCAAATAATCCAGATTTCACTGGATAGTGGGAACAAAAAAGGGCGGGGTTCTCCCGCCCTTTCTCACTGGTGCATCGCACCCGTACCCAAACGCAACTTATCAGTTGCATCCTTGTCGTCAGTATAGCTCATTAGCCACGCTTTTTCCCGCTTATGCTGTCTAAACAAGTTTTTGACGGCTCTCTCGCACAACACGACCAATTGCATTGACTTTCCCGACACGAGTGCATCAGACACCATATTATCTTCATTGACACCTAGCATAACCGCTATTTGTTGTTTATGCTCAGTAGGAACTCTAAGGGAAATCAACTCTGTGATATTGTGAACTAGGTTGATTTTATCTAAATCGGTAACAGCAGGACTAAGGCACATCTCAAATGCCGACACTTCCCACCCAAGACTACCAAGTTTCTCAACAATTGTGTCTGGGATACCAGTCAATGCTGTAAATTGGCTCTTGATACAGATACTATGCCCATCTTTCACATACCAATGAGCATCTGGTACGAACTTTAGGGTCGCGGCGACCCCGGCTTCAAGTGCGCGTATGTTTTTAAGATACATTTTTTAACACAACCTGCCGACCATACTGCACTTTTGAGTATGACGGGTTGCTATCTAGGAAGGTACCCACAGCGTCTATCACGCCCCTGCCCCACCATCCGCCTTCTTCATAGTCGTCACATATAATCGTTGGGACACCCATTTTCCCTGCCACAGTTAAGTCATTCAGGCAACCGGTATATGTATGGTCGCCGTCAATATACACCCAATCCAAGTGGCTGGTTTGAGAGCTTCCAGCAAAAGCCGAAAATGTGCCGCGATATACTGTTACATGCGTATTCGATTTGTATCTGGACAGCACGGTGCGGAAATGATTATCCAGCACCGACTGCCTGGTGGATGCGCCGTACCACGAACTGCGGTACGCTGGAGATGCGTTGATTTTCCAAGTATCTATCAGGAACAGATGGCTTGGTCGCAGCACGCGAATGAGGTCTTTCGAGAAATCCCCCTTCCATACACCAATCTCAGCCCCCACGGTTCCAATTTGTACGTATTGACGCACGACATCTAATCTATCCATAATTTCACTTTGGCATTGGCACCCACGCTTCAATACGGGGAAGCAACCATTTCCCATCCTTCATCATTGAGTCACGCACGTTCCCACTACTGTCTTTCGTGAGAACTTGAATCCCATCTGGCGGAAGTAGCTCATTGACCGAGTACCATATGGTCGGCCGTGGCCCCTGAAACCCCGTTAAATAGCCGTATGCGAGGCTTAACGAGGCGATGCCATAGCAAACCCCTGCCGCCAAGTAAACGGGCAACCAGGCCAATCCTGCTGTGTATACGATGACGGCAGCAAGCAGGTGTACGGCACTGGTAACAAGAGATGCCAATGCCATTGACGTGGGAACTTCCCACGATTCTCCAAAATGCGTGGTGCAAATAACAAATGTTATTGCCACCAAAACGTAGTATGTGATAATCATTGTTTTGTATTATGTCAACCAAAAGTTCCATGCGTGCGACTTTTGCTTGACATAATGTGTTATTGGGAAAGTATCCGGATGGCATCGCCAATGTCGAATACCACTGCCAAATGTTGACAGTGCGACTGAAAGCAAATGGCGTGCTGTATCCGAAAGTCCCGTATCGCTGATTCTATTTCAATACCAAGTGTGAGAGCGCGGCTTGCGGCACAATCCGAGAAGTCTGGCGTATTATGAACCATGCCATGCACCAAACCACTGGCGTACAGCAGGTCTCGCGCCCCTGAGCCGTTAAACAGAAACACATGCGCCCCTGTGCAACGGCATATTTCATCTAGCGATGCCACATTCAACAAAGCATCTTTGTTGTCTACAAAGATTGCGTTCACGTCCAAGAAACCCCCGCCTGTTTAAGTGCATCATCAATAAACACAACGTCGTGTTTGTGGTACAGGGCTTGACAAAGGAATGTGAACACGGCCATCGCCTCTTTTTGCGTCCCAGAAAACACCATCTTTCCGGCGCACATCACTGACGCATCTGTTCCATCGCCTTGTACAGAAAAACTATCCTTGACCTCTATTCCCTCGGCCGTGTAGTCCATGTATTGTGTCGAAATGGGTGTGCATATTAGCCACATAGCGGCTCTCCTTAATTCTATTATCTAGCTATGTCTGCCAATAGATGTGTCAAAGGCTATGTTTGCGGTGCTGTTGCGGAACCACTCGCTGTACACAGCCGCGTCGTGCAAATCACCATCACCATTCGGGGTGCAACTGTACACATACTTGATGCCGTAGCCACCCATAATGGCGATTGTTCGCCTCTGATACAGGAATCCGTACACATTTGGGATGTTCACATCAATTCCCGCAGCACGTAATCTGTCAACCAACTGCGACACTGGCATATGCGGGGCGGTTAAGCCGGGGACACGCTTCTCTGCAAATGCGAACACGGCATCCATATAGCCCAGAGCCGTCTGTGCAAACACAACTTGGCGCACATCATCGAAAGCCCGTAACCCGTAACCTGTACACTCGACCAGTACATCGCCCAGCTTCGCCGTCATGCGTGATGCAAACTTCGACCCTTCACGCTCGAAGTTGGTACACGGGCTGTCTTGTACAAACAGCGCACTGTTCCTCGTTCCATACATGAGCAAGCAATTAGTGTCATTCATGACAGCGGTCGCGGCTTTGCGGATAGCTTCGCCTTGTCCCGTTTCGTCATCAAATTCTGGCCTAATCACTCTCGTTTGGAATACTGAAAATCTTGCGATATTTTTTGTCATGACGCAAGTTTAACGCAATTCCCGACGCAGTGCTGTAAACAGGTTGTCAGATTGTGCGTTTGGTGGGGAAAGCAAAAGGCACCGCTAGTACGTGCGGTGCCTCAAATATTATAAACATATAAAGGAATAACAATGATTTGATAACAAGTATACACAATAAATTCGCTTTGTCAAGGGGGTTGACAATTTAGTTATTTGTAAGTAGAATTTATCCCATATTATAAATACATATAGTTGGAACACATTCATGATTTTAAGCACAAAACATTTGAACCCCAAAGCATACGAACTTATTCAAGAACTCGAAAGCGGCAAATTGAATATCAATGTGAAGTCGGGCAAAGACGCTTACCGTCGTCTAGTCCTGATGTTGCTCACCAATCGCGGTGGCAACGTTACCGAAGTTCGTAACTACCTCAAGACCGTTTCTCCAATTACACCCGTTCACAACGAAGTCATCAACAGCGCAGTACTGCACTTCAAGGAAGAACAGCGCAAGCGTTTTGGCACTGACAACTCGATGGGTGCAGCGTACCGTATCATAAACCTGACCCCGGAATTGACGTTTGCACAGCGTCGGCTTCTGATGGTGTATTTTGTCAAACAAATGCAAATCCCCAACAACGAAAAACTTACCAAACCCGTGTACGTTACAAACCTGCAAGCCATTCAGTTTGCTGGTATCAACCATAACGTATGGCGTGAACGCAATGTGTTAATCCAGAAAGGCTTTCTCACAGAAGTTGTTACCGAAGATAATGTGGCGAATGCAACGAAACCCGTGTGTGTAAGTGGCTATCGTTTAGTGGTTTCTTATAAACAGCATCCGATTCCCGATTCAGTGTTCGGGCTGCACAACCCTGATTTGGAAACCAAGATTCGGGCATTGGCTTATTTAGGCAAAACATATCTTGCAGATACGCTGATTAAAATGGCTTATGGCTATCGCTCCATTCCTAACGCCGACTACAACTGGAACCATGACGCAAAACTGGTTGAACTAGGCTTCGACTTAACCGTTCCTAGCTCGGTATGGGAAAACGAAGCCAAGCTACAACAACAGGCAGTAGACGAATACGTTGAGGGGCGTTCAGCCATGCAACTGACCTTCAAGCAAATGGCGCAGGAATTAGCAGAACGTCGTGAAGATGCCGCCTTGCGCGTCATGGAAGGGAATGGAACTGATGAAGAAAACATGCTCATGTCCGCTTTAGACGGCGACATCGAGGCTTTCAAGTCAGAACTGGAAGCCAAGGATAACCGACTGCTAGGCGTAAACAGCCGAATTGCAACCCAAGTCAAACAAGCGGCTCTCAAGGTTGCTCAAGGGTCTGGCCGCTCTTTTGAATCCATCTATCAAGAAATGCTGGCAAAGGCTGCAACCAAGGTTCATGCAGATGCCAAACTCATTGCACGCTTCCTGCAATCCTATGATGCCGCCACCCGTATGCGTATTGCGGCCGCACGCGCCTACATCGGCAAGCATTATCCTCATATCCCCTTCGCAGAGGCTCTGAAAAGCCTTATTGAAGCAAACAAAGTGTTTATTCAACGTCACATTGACAACATCTCTCGCGGTGTTACTCGCCGAATGACGTGGAACGAAACACTCAAACAGCTATACGCGACACTAGCCTAGTTAATTAGCCAATTTCATAGCAATTTTTAGATGCGCCTTCACTGGCGTTTTTGACGTTCCACCCGCTTCACCCCAACTCATCCGATTTTAGCCCAATTTACCCGATTTCAGCCCATTTCTCCACCATTCCCACCGCCAGCCTGTGGATAACCTGTGGATAACTTGTTGATAGATTGTGAATAACTTGCTCTGAATTTGAACGGATTCAAGCCGGTAGTCATCCGTAAGGGTTTATCCAAACGACTACGACACGCAGCACCAGCATTTGCCCGAAATTCCATGAAAACGTTACTTGGTTGCACCAGCAGGCTCACCACAACCAAATCCGTAACAATGACTTGCTTGTAGGGAAAGACTAATTGGATTAAGCGGAGCCTATTGAAATTCCCGCATTATTTAATGAAAACCGACGGCTCAACACACTTGGGTCAGTAAACATTGTCCTGTTTTTAACCGTGCTAGAGTGTCGGGGGGTACTTGCTAGTCCGTTTAATCCAATTTCATCACCCCCCCCCATTGACACTCGCACTGCTTATTGGATGTCGTGCTAATGGCTCGTGTCAGCGTCAAGCCGTTGACCTGCCGTATTAGCCACTCGCCAACCGCACTCCACGGGCTAGAGTGTCATGGGGCGTTCTGAATGAGCTTGCTTAACAATACCTTCGTCGCCCCCATGCCCCTCGCCCGACCGCTACACTCTTTACTGTTAAAAAATCAGGTGTAAATGACTATATACCTGGAAGTGAGTATATAACGACTTGCATCATTCTTTTTTTGCGGAAAGCGGAAATATGTATGCACCCTACATTCCGTTGTTAACGCTATTCAGACCGTCCCTTGCGCGTTGCAATAGCTCCCGCTCCAACTTTTTCAGCACAGCAATGGCTTGGTTTACTTGTGCAATTTGCACAGGGTGTACGAGAAGTTTTTCAACGACCAAGTAACCCCCATCAGTAATGTCGTAATAAAACTCTAAATCGTCGGGATGAATTGTCCGTACAATCTCATCGTTGAACATGAATGTCATCTGTATTCCTCCCAAGCATCCAACGACACGGGAAAATGTGTAGCCAGCAGGTCTCGACAAGACTGTGCAACCTCTCTAATTTCCTTTTGCGCGTGGGGGTGTAATCGGAGGCCGCAGAAGTGGAGCCAGTTGTGCAGGTTAGCTTTCGCGTAAAAGCGTGTCATCATGGATTGTGGAAGCACCATCCTTGCTTGCTCCCTAGCGATACCGAGTTCTATGAGTGACTCGTAGGCTTGTAATGCGTGGTCGGCCGCTTCACGATAGATTCGGCTGGCAAGGGCATCGTCCACATCTCCCTCGATGCTGGCCTGTTTGCTGGTTGTAGCGGGTACACGCCAAGTTTCTGGAGAAAATAATGTAATGTCATCTGCCGTATAGCGGCGTGAGACTTCATTGTAGGAGAATGTACGGTGTCGCATCCATTGTCGTGCGACAAACAGCGGCACATGGGCGCAAACGGTTAAATCTGCCATCTCAAAAGGTGTTGTATGGCGATTCCTCATGAGATAATGAATAAGTTTTGTG